>JAEEGL012298965.1_pt1 | contig 10328 bp, 4 predicted proteins | sample 9134231 | NCBI WGS metagenome assembly JAEEGL01 (sample SAMN16246548, study PRJNA631951) | gut metagenome | biome: gut microbiome; feature: rumen; material: fiber-attached | host: Bos | place: Iran: Karaj | collected 2018-10
AGTGCACCGATTATTTTGCCATTTTCATTTTTTACCGGAACGCTGTAGCTTTGTAAAACTTCGTTTATTACAGCGCTATATAATGGGTCAGAAACATAATCTTTTCCCTTCATGGCCTCTGTAAAATAATCCCTTTCTTTCATGTTTACTTTACGACCGTCTGCAGTAATAGAAGAACCAGTCTTATCATAAAAGGCAACATTTTCATATTCATCGCCAAGTGCTGCAACTAATTTTGAAAGCTGTCGAGTTTTTTCTTCCAGAGGAAGATTTTCATCTTTCATATATCCCTGCTCAGAAATAAAATGAAGTGATTCAAAGTGTTTTTCATTAATGGCAGCAATTTGATTGGTTAAATCTTCTGAAATAGAAGATAGATGATTGAAAACACTTTGCGACAGACTCTTTGATGAGATTGTGTAAGCAACGAATCCAATAACAAAATTGGCAACGATAGAAACTGCTAAGAACATAATCAGCAGTTTAAGACTAAGCGAAAATTTGACTGATGTTTTTTTGCTCATAAAAATACCCTTTAAATAGCGTTTTGTTTTAATTTAAAATAAAGATGGGAAAAAGCGACTTTAACGTGAAAGTTACAGTTGTATGAAACTGTGCTTTGAGGTATTTGGGGGCTGCTTCTCTCTCCTTTATTTTGTAATACACATATAATAATTCTTTAAGTAAAAACTGTCAATTTTTTGCTAAAGTTAAGATAGTAAAGAAGGTAAAATAATTCTGAAAAAAAGAAAAAATAATTCGTACTTGAATAAAATCAGCATATAATTTATATATTTTAATAAGGAGTTTATTTATGAAGAAATTTTTGACTGTTTTATTAGCTTTGTTTCTTACTGCTCAGGTATTTGCATATAATCCCTTGAATACCAGCGTAGAAAAAATGTATTCCGAAGTTGGAAAAGCATTGAAACATAATGTTGAAGAATATGAGAAAAATATTATTGATACAACTTATCTGTATTATTACAAACAGTGTGATGGAAAATGGAATAAGGATGTATGGAATGACGCAGTTTCAAAGAGTATTGAACTTTGCAATAATAAAGCCGCTGTAAATGCATCTAAGGCCGGTGAGTTCGGAGAAAAGCTTTTGCAGGCATTAATCGTTACGGGTGAAGACGCCTGGCATGGTTTGAGCAACTGGATGGACAAAAAGAGCAAAGAATACCAGGACCGTCATGATAAATAATAATCGCGACCAAAAATAAAGGCTACAAACAATAGCTTACATAAAATATGTTTTTATTGGCGGGAATCCATTAAAGGCTACTGACGCATAAGTTGAGGTGTAGGCCCCTGTTGTGAGCCAGTAGACTTTATCGCCTGCTTTTAAGGAAACTGGCAGCTTGTATTTTGCATCTTCATACATAATGTCCATGCTGTCGCAGGTTGGTCCCGCAATAATAACAATTCCTTCTTTTTCACCCGGCTTGTCACGGCTGGTAACTACAGGATATTTAATTGATTCGTCAAGAGTTTCTATGAGACCGTTGAATTTTCCGGCATCTACATAAACCCAGCGGGCGAGGGCAGTATTGTTTTTGCGGGAAGTCAAAATTACTTCGCTTGTGAGAATTCCGCTGTCACCTACGAGAGAACGTCCTGGCTCAAGAATAATTTCTGGAATATCATCTCCGAAATCTTCCTGAATGTAACGGGTAATTTCTGAAGCATATTCTGAAAGTGTGTTTGTAGGTTCAATATAACTTGCCGGGAAACCACCACCCATGTTAATCATGCTGAGGCGGATTCCTTCTTCCTCTTCAAGAGAAGTAAAAAGATATTTTACCTTTGCAATGGCATCATTCCACTGACCAATATCTCGCTGCTGGCTTCCAACATGGAAACTGATTCCGTAAGGAGTAAGTCCAAGATCGCGGGCAAGAACAAGTAAATCATAAGCCATATCAGGATGACAACCAAATTTTCGGGAAAGAGGCCAGTCTGCACTTATGGAATTTTCTACAAGAATACGAACATAAATGCGGGAACCAGGGGCATTTTCTGCAATGGTTTTAAGGTCGTCTTTGCTGTCGGTAGCAAACATTCGTACGCCTTTTTCGTAAAAATATTTTATATCTTTTGCTTTTTTGATTGTATTTCCATATGAAAGGCGGTCTGGAGAAACGTCAAATTTAGAAATCATATCCAGTTCATAACGGGAAGCAATATCAAAGCAAGAACCCATTTCTGCAAGCATTTTAAGAACAGGTTCTCCCGGATTTGCCTTCATTGCATAATAAATTCGTGCATAAGGAAAAGAATCTCGAAGTCTGATGTAATTTGCTTTAATTGTGTTTAAGTTAATTACAATATTTGGAGTTTCTAAATCTTTAGAAAAGTCAAGAAAGCGCTGCCAGTCTTTATCACTTACATAATCTTTACGATTAAACATACATTACCACCTGAAAAATCAACTTGAAAAAATCATAACAAAAATAATTAATGATGTAAATTATTAAAGTATTATTGAGGGAAAAAAATATAAAATTGCATTATAAATAGTCTTGTAGTATAATTATACGATTTAATAATAAAAATTCACTTATAAAAAGTTTTCTATATAAAAGTTTTCCAAAAAAATTAGAGAGAGCAATTTGCTACAAAAATTAAAAGAGGTAATTTTGTGAAAAAAATTATTAATTTTATTATTTTTACTTGCCTATTTGGACTATTTTTTGCATGTAACGATATTACAAATCAGTCTGCAAAAACTACACAGAAAGAGAAAGCATATATAAAGTTTTCTAACGTATCTCGCAATGCATTTAATCCAGCTTCTGTAAATGAAGATGATATAGTAAAGGCAGAACTGACAGTCCAGAATACTACAACTGGTGAAGAAGTTCCTTATCCATTTTATCCTGAAACAGAAGAAAAAACAGTTCAGACAGATTCTGGTGAAGTAACTGTAACAGAAGTTGTTAAAAATGCAATTGACCTGCTTAAAGGTTCTGTTCTTGCTGTGGATGAAGGAAACTATATTTTCTTTCTGGATTTGTATGTCAATAATCTTGAAGATGCAGAAACTATTGTATTATCCGCTAAGACGGAAGAAATGGAAATTGAAGCAAATAAAACTTATACAATCAATTTTTTTGCAAAATATCTTGAAAACGGAAGCGGAGATCTTTCTATAACTTATAAATGGCATGGAAATGAAGGAAAGAATCCTGTTAGCCGCGTTGAAATGAATCTTATTTCTCTTGATGGAAGTGAATTAGAAAGTTATCCAGTCGAAGAGTGTGAGGTTTTATTTGATGAAACAACAGAGTTTGGCAGTGCAACTTATAAAAAAATTGCAGTTCCAAACGGTGAATACTTTTTAAAGGTTTCGCTTTATGATAATCCTCCTGAGGACTCTGGAATTGAAGAGACTCTTCTTAATACATATCAGGATTATGTACGTATTTATGGTTTCAAAACAATAGATACCAGAACCCTTTCACTGAATGAATGTAATCAGCATTTTTATATTACGTACGAAACTAATGGTGGTGAATTAAAAGGGACTTATACAAGCACATTCAATCCTAAAAAATCAGATAAACTTCCAGGTTCTATTAATTTTGTGACACAAAACTTTGGTACTTCTACAAACAGATGGATTTTTGCCGGCTGGTACATGTTAAACGATGATGGCACAGAAGAAAAACTTGAATCTACTCCGCTGGATGTAAATGAAGATATAACTTTGTATGCAAAATGGGATTTGCCTTATACTTATTATTCACTGATGGAATCTAACGAAAATGATGGCCAATATTATGCTCTGGATTCTGGAACTAACAGTTATCTTGAATTTAACAGTATTATTGAATCTTCTGAATTTGAACCTTTTGTTGCACAGATAATTGCTAAACATAAAGAAGCTGATGAAGAAAAACTTGGAGAAGGTTTTGTTGAAGTTGAAAACGGTGAATATTTCTCTATGAATGGTATCCTTTCTGTAAATAAAAAATACGACAGAAAGGCTGTCAAAAATACTTATATCTGTACAGCTGATGATGAGCATACTCAGACAATTGAAAAAGAAGGCAAATACGGTTGTGAGATAGATTTTTCTTCAGATGACATTCCGGTTTATCCTGGCTTTGAGTTTGAAAAATGGCAGAATAAGGATGGAGAGGATGTGGAATCTTTGCCACTTCTTTATGATACTGTTGATTCAGAGTTCCATGCTGTTTATAAAGACGTCCGCTCAACTTCGTCAGGTAACATTATCGTAAATGACGGACTTTTGAATATCAGTATTGAAGAATCAGAAACTTTATATATGAATAATGCTTCTGTCGAACTTAAAGCACAGACTAAACTTGACGGAACTGACCTTTCACTTTCTGATGATGTTGAATGGAGCGTTCAGATTCGTTATGGCGGTGTTGATATTAATGCTTATGGAACAGAATATTATGAACTGCTCCAGACCGATGTAACGATTGATGACGGAAATGGCGAAACAGGTGCGACTACCGGTACAAAAACAGCTGTTTCACTTAAGAACAGGTTGGAAATCGCTGGCGCTTATCAGCTTTTTGTCGCGGCGACTTATGAAAATGTAACCAGCAGCGCAATCTTTGACCTGAATATACAAGAAAACGAATACTACGAACATTCAGTTACTGAATCAAATATTTCTTCAGTTCTTACAGCAGAAATGAAAGACCTTATTGCTCCTGCAATTGTTGTTCTCAAAGGAGAATTGCCATCTGACAATGAGACTTTATATAGCGGAATCTGTTCTGCACTGAACGAGGCAAGCAATAAGATTGATATTGATATGTCTCAGGTAAGCGGAATTACTTCAATCGGAACAGGTGAGAATTATGAGTTTAGAAGCAATAATATTCAATCTCTGATACTCCCGCCTTCTGTTGAAACAATCGGCGAAAAGGCATTTAATTCGAGTGGACTTAAAGAAATAACAATTCCTGCAACTGTTACAGAAGTTGCCTCTAGAAATTTCTCTCGATGTCGTAGTCTTGAGCAGTTTGTTATTTCTGGAGAACCAGAAGAAGGTCAGGTTTATGTTTATTCTACTGCAAAAGATGGTGTAATGCTCATACAAAATGTATTTAATGATTCAGGTGAATCTGTAGCTTGTACTCTCGTTGCTGGTGCAAAAGCTGCTGTACCTGCAACTCTTGATTTCAGTGATTCTGATTTAAGCGTAATTACACAAATCGGAGATTATGCATTCTATGAGAATTCTACACTTGAAAGTATAGAAAGTTTTGGAAATGTAACGAAAATCGGTGAATCTGCTTTCTATGGCTGTGGTGCTCTTTCCAGCGTAGCTGAGGTTAAAGCTCCAATAACATCTATTGGTTATGAAGCGTTCGGTTCTTGTTATGATTTACAAAGCTTCTGCCTTGGCAGTGACAGCATTACAATTGGTAAAACAGAAGGAACTAATAGTTATGCTTCTGTATATACAAAGGAATTGGTTTTTGATTTTGATATTATTTCTATTGCTAACGAAAATCTTGGTGATACAGTTAATTATGACAAAGTTAAAGATACTATTATTCCAAGAATACAAGGTGTAGAAAGCGTTGTATTTAAGGGTAAAGTTCAAATGCCTGATTTGGAATATAGTACTCCACCATCTTCAGCACCTTCTGATTCATTCTTATATAATTACCGTAACAATCTCAAGAGCATTACTTTTGATGATCAAAATAACGGTGCAGTTTCCCTTATTGGTGCCTATCAGCTTAATCATTATACAAAACTGGAAACTGTTAATAACAGCGGAAAAATTGGTCGTATAGGTAAATGGGCTCTTGCATATACAAAAATCGCTGAAATCAATCTTGATGGTATTATGTCGATAGACGAAAATGCATTCGGTGGTTGTTCTGATCTTGCTGAATTCTCTATTGATGAAGACAGTGGTTCACATTATGCAGTTGCCATGGATAATAAGGCTCTTATATATACAACTAGTGACAATGTTAATCGCCTCATCCGCTGTCTCCCGGCTTCCGGTATTACGACTTTGAATTTCTCTTCTATCGAATTGAGCGGAATAACACAAATTGGTGCTTATGCTTTTGACGGATGTACGGCCCTTACTGAAATTACAGACTGGGGGGGAATAGAAGAAATTCATGATTATGCATTCAACGGTTGTACGGAGCTTGCTTCTATTTCTGCATTAGGAGATTCTTCAACAGAATCTGAAATGACTTTGTCTGAAAATGTCTTTAAGGGATGTAGTAAACTCAATGAAATAACAATTGGTGGTACTAATGTAACGCTTAATGATACATTTAAGCAAAGTTCTACGTATAGTGTAATTTTTGATTTTGCAATCAATTCAACTAACATTAATGATGTTAGAAATAAGATTATTGCGGGTCTCTATCCTTATATTTCAAAAGTTACATTCGATAAAACAGTAAACTTGCCGGATGTAACATACTTTGAAGATGAATCACTCTTTGATGACAGCGGAGACATGATTGCTCCTCCATCATCAACACAAATGAAGCAAAGTAATGCTTTATTCGCAAGGTTTGCAGATACCGCTACATTTGGTACAGTTATCTTTAATGGTGAGGGCAGTACTATTGGTGATTATCAGTTCTGTAGTTTTGAAAATGCACTTGGTCAAACTACATATCAATATGGAGAAAGAGAGGTAAAATTGAACGGCAAAGTTACTACAATCGGAAAATATGCATTCTATGGTTGTGCAAAACTTGATGCAATTGACCTTACCGATGTAGAAGTAATATATGATTACGCATTTGCAAATACAGGACTTGGCGGTAAAACTATTGAAATCCCTGCTTCTGTTTATGCAATCGGTAATTGTGCCTTTATGAACGAAACTCAGGTTAACTTTGAATTTGAAAACCCTATTAAAATAGAAGAGGAAGCTGGTTCTTTCTGGGAGAATTTCTATAAATTCAGTAATTATAGTGAGTGGAAGACTTTTGTAAGTGAAAAACCAAGCAGCATTGGTCAGTCATCAAGTATTAATTTGATTTGGGAAGAAATAACTCCTCAGGAACACTCTGGTGTACTTGATTACATTAAAGAAGTAATCGCACCGACTAGTGAACCAGCTTCTGTAGGATATATTATAAGCTTTACGTGTGTGCCACATAACTAAGCCGGGAGGAACTTATGAAAATGAATAATCGAATGAAAATAAAAAATATAATTAAGATTTTTGGAATAGCTGTTTCTGTAGTTTGTGTTCTTGGTTGTGCAGATCTTAACAAGGGGAAAGAACAAATCGAGAATGAAGGCTCATACCTTCTAACCGGAAAAATCTCTCTCCCAGCTGAATCGGGCGCAGTTCCATCTTTGTTGAATGCGGTTATAAACAATGCCGGCAATTCAACTGGGGATAGTTCAGCAAGAACAGCAACAAGCTCATTCACCCAAGGTTCTAATTCTTTCAAAGGTGATTTTACTGTAACTGCGACTCACACTATACCTGAAACTGGGGAAGTTACAAAAACTTGTACTGTAGAAACTTCAGATGACGGTGAAATGACTTATTCTATTCAGCTGCCTTATACAGGCGCGTGGACGCTGGAAGCAGTTCTCTGGGGTTATATTGATGATTCTACCACAGAATCCATCAGATTCCTGACTGGCTCAGCAACAATACAGATAGAAGAGGAAAAAAGCATATTGAGCAAGGATATACTCGTTAATCCTGCTTTTGCTTCAAATACAAGCGGAAAAATCAGCCTTGATATACGTGATGAAACTACACACTCAAAACTTTATGAAATAAAGGTATACGAGCTACCCAATGAAGATGAAGAGGATTATATTCTTGATGTAACCTATACTGATGAAGAAGATGCAATTGTCATTGAAACTAGTGCAGGTTCACACACATATAAAATCTGTTTTTACGATTCAGATGGAAATAAATTATATTCCTGCCTTGAGTCTATGGTTGTATACAGCGGTTTTGTGACTGATACCTGGTATGGAAGAGCACCTCATTTCGAACTGGAAAGCGGAAAGTGTATTTTTGTCCTGACAGATGAACTGCTTGAAAATCAAGTAAACCGTGGTAATTTGTCCATAATTACTACAGTAGATGGACTTGATACACCTTATGTTTTGTGGAGTTCTACAACATGCGAAGGTTTTAATGACGCTGGAACTTCTGAAAAAAAAGGTTTTCAGATTGTAAGTAATATTGATGAAAACACAACAATTGATAATCCTATCCGAAATCTGGAAGCCAGAAATCCTAATTTCTGTTTTGGTGATGATGGATACGTTTATTTCTTAGAAAATAGTTGTATTAAAGTTTGCAAGGAATCTTATGCTGGTTATATAGTAAAAGAAACAATAAGCTTTGCAAGTATAGATTCAACTTTAAGTGGTAGTAATTTCTCCATAAGTAGTAACGGTGGTCCTGCATATTACAATAATTCTTTATACTTCTATCTCAGTATTTATGATTCTAGCACCTATTCTACAACAGAATATTTATGTAAAATCGATCTGGAACAAAGAACAATGATTCGTATTGAATCGAAGTTTACATACAATGGAAGTAATTATTATTTAAGCGGTTGCCTTGCAGTTGATTGTACAGATGATAATTGGACTCTCTATTCTAAAGCTGACTCTGAAGGATATGGTGGTACGGGGCTGCTTGTAAAAATGCCATTTACACTAACTGATACTGGTATTACATTGGCTTCATCTGCTGCAGCCACTGATCCAGATGCTCCTGTAATGGAATGTTTCGAATTATCTGAAACTAACTTTGGCGTAAATAAAAAATTGAATGTTTCTGACTTGCAGATTAAAGATAACGTTTTGTACGTGCTTACAAATTATTATGCAAAAGCCGACTCGTGGGACCATACTCCTAGTATAAGTGCAGGCGGTATTCTTCGATTCAAGCTTGATGAAATTGATCAAACAGGATTTGTACCTTCTAATTGGTCGGATGGAGTTCGTATTCTTGGACTTTATACAGAAGGTTCTGGCAATACATTAGAAGTAGCCCAGCCACCTCTTAATCAGGCTGAAGCTTATTTCTACGGTCCTCAAAGGTTTGTTGCTATAAAACCAAAGGAGCTTGTTATTGCAGATGATGGTGCTTATATCTATTCTGATACAATCGCATCTAAGAACCGTGTAGTAAAAGTTAATTTGGAAGAAGAGTCTTTGGGCGAAATGTCTGTAACAGATGTTAATGTTACTTATACAAAATCACTTACTGACTGTGGTGGAGTATATCTTGAATAAATGAAGGTAAAACCTGTTATTTCAATATGCATTCCTGTCTATAATTCCGAGCGGTCGTTGAAACGTTGTCTGCTTTCGGCGATTGCTCAGGATTTTGATTCCTTTGAAATTGTGATTGTAAACGACGGTAGTCCAGGCAGGGATGAAGAGGGGCAGAATTGTAAAAAGATTATTAAGCTGGTTCAGAAAGAAGGTAAAAAACTTCGGAAACAAATGGGGCTTCCTGCTGTTAATATAAATTACTATGAGCACAGTAAAAACTTAGGACTTCTGGAAGCCCGCCGTACTGCTGTAGAAAATGCCAGTGGAGAATATATCTGCATTCTGGATAGTGATGACGCTCTTTTACCTGAAGCTCTTAAAAATCTTTATGAAGCAGCTTCTTCTTACGGGGCAGATATAGTTCAGGGAAAGACAGAATTATTTAGTGCAGATACAGAAACTGCCTCTTCCTTGCCAACTGAAGATTCAGCCTCACAGGAAATACGTAAAAAACAGGAAAAACGCGCACAAATTATTCTGGAACGTTATAACAATGTATATTCAGGCGTCCTCAGCGGCAGAGCGATTTTTGACGGATACATGATTTCTCAAAATCACATAGGTCTTTTGTGGGCAAAGCTCATACGCCGCGAGATTTACTTAAAAGCGCTCTCACACATTCCTTTTTCCAATTTAGTGATGTCCGAAGACTTCCCCCAGTATTTTTTTATTTCGTTAGAAGCAGAAAAATATGTCGGTATAGAAAAGTGCGTTTATCAATATACTATAGATACCGGTATTTCCAGCAATATAAAAATCGACAATCTTGCGCGCTGGGAAAAAATCTGTACAACAGCAAATGCTTTTACAATCGTTTTTGAAGCAATAAAAGAACTGCCCGAAAATACCTTCACTCAGGAAGAAATGGAGGCCATCCGCCTTCAAAGCCGCTCCTATCTTGTAAATAACCTTGAAACTCTTAATCACAATGTAACAGACCGGCTAAAACCCCAGGCCCGTGAACTCTTATGCGAATACTGGGGTAAAAACTTTGTAGAAACCATGGAAAAAGCGATGAATAA
>JAEEGL013283508.1_pt1 | contig 10328 bp, 2 predicted proteins | sample 9134231 | NCBI WGS metagenome assembly JAEEGL01 (sample SAMN16246548, study PRJNA631951) | gut metagenome | biome: gut microbiome; feature: rumen; material: fiber-attached | host: Bos | place: Iran: Karaj | collected 2018-10
CTTCGGCGTTCTTGTTGGTGAGCACCGAGGCCATGGTGGCCATGACCTCCTGGCTGACCAGGTTTTCCGAGGCGATGAGCTCGATGTTGTTGCGCTGGCGCTTGAGCTCCAGATCCAGGACCTTCGCGATCTCCGGATCGTAGGCGCTGATGTAGCGCATGCTGGCTTCTACCATATTATCCTCCTGTCCGCACGTGGCGCCGTGTGATTTGCAAAACATAGCACAAGGAGCGCCGCTTGTCAAGGATTCGCGGGGCACTATGGCCGGATTACATATAAAAGAGGCGCGTTTTATAAGAGGAACACACAGAAGTCGGAAGAATACACGATGTGTTTTGCGGAAAAACGGTTGAATTCCCTGAGCACATTCGATATAATAATTTATCTGATGAAATCGATGCTTTTTCCGTTTTGCTATTCGCGCATGGACATGAAAGAACGGAGGATGAAGAAATGAAACAGTTTCTGGCGCTTCTTCTGACAGCCTGCCTGCTCCTCTCTCTGGCCCCTGCGGTCACCGCCGCCGGAGACGGCGAGGGGTGGAGCTACCGCTATCGGGGAGACTATGCGGACTCTTCTCTGACGGTCTCCGTCTATGACGCGAAGACCGGCGACTTTACGCTCCGGGGTTTTGAGGAGGACTACGATCCGATCACCTACGAGCCGATCTGTCCCTACACGATCCCGGAGGAAAAGACCGGTGATTACTGGGTCCATACCTCTCTGCTCAGCGCGGGGGAGATCTTTCCCCGGGGAGGAGAGTTCTATGCCCTCCTTCGGCGGCAGGACTACCTGGGCACCCAGATCGTCATCCATCCTCTGACCGCGGAGGAGATCGCAAACGGACTGACGGTCACGGAAACGATGTTTTCCGCTCTCGCCGAGCTGAACTTTCTCGTAGCGGAGCAGAGCTATGACGGCTCTTCCAACGCCGCTCCGAATTATACGCTGGTCTGGCAGAGCAGCCAACTCAGCAAGTCCTTCGTCGACGTCTCCGAGCTTCTGCAGCTGTGGGGCAATACCACCGTCTACTGTACGCCCGGCTATCTGACGGCAGCCAGGGTCTGCAGCTTTATGGAGCTCAGCGTTCCTGACTTCACCGGCATCGATTTCTCCAATATGGACTTTGACAATTTCAATTATGACGATCTCGACTTTTCTTCCATGACGCCGGTCTATACCGCGCCCTCCATCGTTGATATCATCCAGGGCGACGTGTCCAGCAGCCGGACTTACGATTTCAGCGGGATCACCAGCGAAGGGAAGCGGCTGTTTACACCCGTGCCGGAGGGGGAGGGAACGATCTCCGCCCTTTCCGTCGCCACGGCGGGCGGCTTCGATCTGAACGTGGAGGGAGAGAGCTTTTATATCGCTCCCGGCGTCTACGACGTCTCGGTGGAATGCTCTTCCGGCTCGGTCTTCTCGGGAGAGGCGGTGGACAGTTGGACGTTTTTCAGCCCAGGCGTTGACCTGAGCCTGGCGGACCAGAGCCGCACTTACGCCGGCCTTTCGGGCTTCGCCTCCTTCAGCCGGACCGTGAAGGTCTGCCAGGACGAGAGCCTCTCCGTTTTGCGGGGCAGCTATCCGGCGGTGGGAGAGACCGTCTACGTGGATTACGACATCCGGGATCCCTATGGGAACCGCCTGGTGCTTCTGCTCTCCACTTCCGGTATGGACTCCGGATACGGTGAGGGGTCGGTCCGTTTTGCTTCCCCTGCGGTCCGGGCGGGGGAGAGCGCCCTGACGCTCACCTTCCCGGGCGGGCTTCCCGCGCTCACCGGTTTCTCCTTTGCCGCCTCCGCTCCCACGGCGGAGCATACGGTCTCCATTGAAGCCTCCACTGCCGGCTTTGGTACGCTCCGGGCCAGCGACAGCTTCCGGCTGAACAATTCGGGAGCAGCTGAGCTTCTTCCCCCCAACGCTCCTTCCGGGCTGTCCGTCAGCGCCGACCGGAGAAACAATACGGCGGTATTCACCTATACCGCCGCTGTCCATCCCGCTCCCGGCGCCCGGATCACGGAGTACCGGCTTTATGCCTGCGACGCGGGCGGCAACGTCCAGGGCGATGCGCTTGCCGTAAGCGCCGGCGTACAGATCTCCGTCGCCGATCTGGCCGCCATCGCTCCCGAGGACCAGACCACCTTCTTCACGGTCCGCGCCTTCGACGGGGCGCTGGAATCCGTTTCCTCCAACGTGGTGAGCGTTGCTTCCGCCGCTGATGGGACGCTCAGCTTTGAGGTGACCGGAGGGGCTTCCCTCCGGGACGAGGGCCTGTTCCTGAGCGAAGAGAACGCCGGGGCGATCCGGCTCGGCCTGGACGTCGCTGTGGACGTCAGCACGCCGACGGCTTTTCTGGGCTATCGGGACCTCGGCGGCGAAGTGAAAACCGTTTCCGCCCCCATGTCAAAAACCGGCGAAGTTTACGAAGCCCTCCTCTCCATTCCGGCGGACGCCGCCAGCGTCACGGAGCTGCGGGCAGAATACGCCACGCTCTCCGGCACGGAAAAAGCAGTCTCGCTCCCCGCGGGCTTCCAGATCTTTTCCGGCACACTGTACGTCACTCTGGAGGGCCTCGGCGAGGACGGAGAGTATCTGCAATCCGCGCTCCTGGTCTCCGCTGCCGGTTCCCTGAGCTTTGACCGACCGGCTTGGGAAGCGTCGGGAGACGACCTGATCCTCAAGCTGCCGGGCGTTTCCCGCAGACTGTACAGCCTCGCGCGCCTGGAGGCGGATTTTCCCGCCACCGTCGGCAGAGGAACGGTCGAGCTTCCCACGGTAAACAGCGACCGGGTGACCGTCGGCATCGGCGCGGTTCGGCACAGCTTTGCGCTGCCCTATCGGATCGCGCTGGACATCGACGATTCCCAGCTGCGAGCGGGCTGGCGCCTTAACGCCATCCTTGACCTGTTCGCCGACGGTGAGTTCGTTGACAGCCATGTGTTCTACGGCATCAGCGAGAGCACCGATCTGGTGTTCCGCTATGCGGGCAGCGTGGACGGATACGCCTTGGATTTTTCCAGCAGTAATTCCATCCTCATAGAGGACGTGACCGGAACGACCGGCATCATTCCGCTGGAACCCGTTTCCGCCAGAAAACTGAAGCTCTCTCCTTACGCCCCTGAAAACGGAAGCGTGATCCCCATCACGCTGGACGGAGAACCACTGGCGGCCGACACGGCGGTGAGATTGGGAAGCTACCACCGGCTCTGGTATGCCCAGAGCGGCATGGCGGACCTCTCGGACGTGCCCGATGGGACCTATCCCCTTTCTCTGTCCAGCGCCGGGACCCTGCTGGAGGAGCCGGTCACCGTTGCGGTCTCCGGCGGAAGGATCGCGGGGGAGTGCCCGGAGCTGAAGCTCTGGTCCCAGTCCTATTTCGCCTTTGACGTGTCGAATCTCGTGGAAGGGAACGCAGGCCAGCAATACCGGACATATTACGACGTGGAATACCGGCTCCAGGGCTCGGAGGAATGGATCCCGGTCCGTTCCGTGTGCGGCTACGGCCTGGACGAATATACAGGCAGTCTGTTCGTCGGCCCCCTTCGCAGCCTGGACGTTTGTGATGAGAGCGGGAATCTGGCGATCAGCAGACTTCGGATCACGCCCAGCTCCGATTTTTCTCTCCTGGACTGGAATAATCAGAACATTGAGCACCTTGCCGCCCTTCAGGTCCAGGTCCAGGCTCAGGAGATCGACCTGAGCAGCGGCGCCTACACCTTTACGGAAACCAAAGGCCATGCAAATCTGCTTAACGGATATCGGTATGCTTATGAGGGTTCGCCCCTCACCTTCACCGGCCAGGCCTTTTCCAGGCTGCGTTTCCGGGTCTGGTCCCAGGGCCCCACTTCCGGCGCGACCCAGCTCAACTTCTTCTTCTACAAGGTGGACAATCAGGGCAAGGCCACCGGCGAAACCTATTCCACCGCCATTCTATTGGATAAGTACAACGAGGTGGCCGTTCAGGAGGCGGAGGACAGCGCCCACTCTTACGCGCCCGGCGTCTACCGGGGCCTCTATTACACCGGTCCCCACGACGGGGCCCGGGAGGACAGCTTCTTCTTCTCCGACAGTCAGGTCGCCGGACCGGGCGGGGAACGGACGGATATCGGTCTCAACGGCACCGAGACGGCCACACTGGTCTTCACCCTTCCGGCGGAAACGGCCCAGTCCGGCGCGTTTGCTGCCAGCCTCAAGGCGGACGCGCTCGCCGTCACTGCAAACGACCTGGCCTGCTTTACCTACGCCTTCACGGCGGACGCTTCTGCCTCCGGGAAGGAGCTGAGCTTCACGCCTCTGGGCGCCTGGGCAAAGGCGGCGGACGTCAGCGATCTTCGCGCCTCGCTCACGGTGGACGGCGTTTCGACCGAGGCCTCTGCCCGCCTGACGGAGGCGGGGGACCTGTCTTTGACGCTGCCTGACCTCGCAGAGGGACAGCTCCTCCGGGGCAGCATCCGGGTGGGCTATGGGATCCGGACCGTCCCGGAGGACGGGGTCCTGCTCCTTCGGGCCAAAGCGGGGGAGAACGAGAGCACTGCGGGCTGCAGCTGCATTTCCTTCCAGCACAACATTCCCGCGGAGAGCGGGGAAGCCGTCCTCCCGCTGAAAGGCCGGGCCGGCTACCCCGGCGAAAAGGCCTTTGTGGCGCTTTATGCCGACGGGATGCTCTCCGGCTGGTATCAGGTCTCCAAGTACGGCTTCTGGGGCGGCGGCTACGGGGAATACCGGGATCTCACCCTGCCCGTGACGGAGGGAGAGAGCCGGACCTTTGCGATCGCGGCTTACCTCATCACCGGAGAGTCTGCCGCTCTTCCCGTCTCGGCGGACGGCCTCGCGGCTCCCCTGGCGGAGAAGGACCTGTTCTTTAACGCCCAGACGACGGACATCGTACCCGTCAGCTTCGTTTTCCGGTATTACGATACCGTTGCCGACAGTGTTTCCACATACGCCTGCGCGGACGCGGCGGCGTTTTCCTCCCTCTATCTGGCTTTTCCCCAGACCTATGACCAGGACTTCCAGGAGCTGACCCTTCGCTTCGAGGGAGACGTCTCCGAGGAGATCACGATCCCGACCCTGACGATCGAGATGTATGACTGCCGGGTCATCTACAATATGTCCCTGGACTACGCCGGACCCTCCGGCACCAGCTATACCCTCCGCTGGCCCGCCGTTTATAACGGCCCCATGCGCCTCAGCTACGGCCAGCGGCCCCTGCTTTCCGACACGGAGAGGCCGGAAGAGCGGGAGGGCTTCCGCTTTGCTTCTCTGACGGAAACCGAGCTGGCCCGCCTCCGGGCAGGCTGGAAGGGTCTGGAGGCAGCGCCGGACAAGACCCTCGGCGTGACCGGGACGGAGAGCTATTATCTGGCCGAAGGGGACGCGACCCTGAACGTCACCTCCAGCGTCAGCACCGGAATCCTGGAGGGAGAGGCCATAGAAGCCTATATCGCCTCTTTGCTCGAAGATAGTGAGGACGCGCTGGCCCTGGACCGCTTTGAGGAGGGCAGCGATCTGCTCTTCGTATATCACCTTCCCACGGAGACCTTCGACGAGACGAACGCAGATCGGGATATCGGCCGGGTCGGATACCGGACGGTCTTCATTTACCGTGCCGATCGTATCGTTTCCGACGGTGATCTGATGGCCGACGATCCCCCTCCCTCCAAGCCGGAGCTGGTGCTTGCGATGAGCAACGAGTTCGTCAGTGACGTCAATGCCAAAAAGGGGTATTTCGATCTGGCCAAGGAAGCCATGGAATTTACCGGAGCGAACTCAACACTGAGTGAACGGGTCGCCTTCCAGAGCAGGGAGATCCTAGAAGGCGATAAGCTTGTGGAGTACAAGTCGCCGGCAACCAAGGGAATGGCTGTCCTGGGGTACGTCGGCACCGGGCTGGGCATCGTCACGAAATTCGCCACGGAAAGCGAGATCACCACAGAGCAGCGGAAGACCCTGGAAAAACGCATTGCCGACGTGAATGGGATGTACAGCTTTGCCATGGCAAAATGCAAGTGCAAGGACAATGATAGTCAGGCCAAAATGCTGGCACAGACCCGGGACTACTATATCGGTGAGCTGCAAGCCATGATCAGCGCTACGGAAGCTGAGGAACTCAACTGCGATATCCTCAGCAGCGGCAAGGACGTTGCTCTGGCCGTCGCGGGAGAAGAGGTCAATCCCATCATCGCCTTCGCTGTCGACAAAGGAGTGGACGCCGGGATCGAGGACTACCGCTACAATCAAAACATTAAGCGCTACGACGAGGGCGACGACCTTCTGGTAAAGTGCGGCGAAGAACTGGACCGTATCGCAGCCTCCTGCTCCAAGGAGGCCTGCAAGAAGGAAACTCCGAAGTTCCAGCGCAAGACTCCCGGCCTGGTGGAGGCGGATCTGGGCGACGACAGCCGTTGGGGCGTCCTCCGGCCGCGGGAGATCGATCTTTCCCCTGAGATCGCCATCGACCCTTCCGGCGTGGTGTACGAGGGATATCTTGCCAATCCCCTGGAAGGCGTGGAATGCGTCATCTATGAATCCGACGACGGCACCGGGAACGGGACCTTCAACGAGTGGCTGGACGCTCCCGGTTTCGACAACCAGCAAAGCCGTCAGATCACCGGGGCGAGCGGCTATTACGAATGGTACGTGCCCGCGGGCTTCTGGAAGGTGACCTACGCCAAGGAGGGATACATCCCCGCTGAGTCCCAGGTCATGAAGGTGGCCCCTCAGTGGCTGGACGTGCATCAGAACCTGCTGGCCCTGGACAACAGGAGCGAGGCCGCGCTCAGCTCCGCCGAGGGCAGCGTCATCCTCAGCTTTACGAAGCCCGTGATCCTCGACGATATCCTGGCCGGAGGTCTGACGCTCGCCATCGGAGGCGCGGAGCCGAAAGGGGAGTGGAGCGTCCTCCGCGGCGGCGAGGGAGAAATCTTCGCCGACGGAGTGGAGAAGGCCGCCACCGGGACGGGAATGCTGGTCAGCGAGCTCCGCTTCACGTCTGAGGCGCTTCCCTTCACAGGGGATGAGATCCGGATCTCCTTTATCGAGGACGGCGTGCGCAGCTACGGCGGGACGCCCGTAGCGGTCCAGACCCTCTATGGCACTATTGTCGGGGGAGAGGAGCTCTACTATGAAGAGGAAGCGAGCGGGAGCGGCTCCCAGACCGCCGATACCGGCTCTGAGACCGTGACTCTGACGCCTGCGGGCGGCGAGCTCAGCGCTTTCTCCGGGAGCCTGCTGCTCCGGGCCGAAGAGGGCATCGTGAGTACGGACACCAAGGTGACCTTCGAGCGTCAGAACGCTCAGGATCCGGAGACTATGTCTCCCGTCTACGGGGTCCGCTTCGCGGTCCAGCCCTCGGATACGGCGGAGATCGTATTCCGCCTGGATGAAAAAGCGGCGGAAACGGAAAACCCGCTCTTCCTGGGCATGTGGGTCCTGCCGGAGGGAAGCAGGGAATGGCAGTTCGCCGGCGGAGCCTACGACGCGGAGAACAATACCCTGACCCTGCTCACCAGGGTGAACGGCAGCTATATGGCCCTCTACAGTCCCGTGAGCTTCACGGACCTGCCCGAGAGCCACTGGGGGAAGAAGTATATCGATATCCTGGCGGCCAGAAGGATCATGGTGGGCTACGACGGAAGGGTGGATCCGGACAGCGATATCACCCGGGCGGAGCTGGTTGCCCTGGCGGTGCGGGTGCTTCGGGCCAATTCCCTCCTGGGCAGGACCCCGGAGGTTTACGACAATTTCCCGGACGTCAAGCCGGAAAACTGGTTTTGGTACGAGGTGAACCTGGCCGCCAAGCGCGGGCTCGTGAACGGCTATGAGGACGGCACCATGCGGCCCAACAATCCGATCACCCGTCAGGAGTTGGCCGCCATCGTGGCCAGAATGGCCGCGGACGCCATGGAGCTGGCCCGGCCGCTGGAGCCTGGCGCGAAGGACGCGGAGGCCATCGCCGGATGGGCAAAGACCTACGTTGCGATCCTGGAGGAGATGGGCTTCGTGGAAGGGGATGAAAACGGCAACTTCCGGCCCGACGCTCCGGCCAGGCGCTGCGAATGCGCGAAGCTCATGGTCAAGCTCATGGAGCTCTACGGGATGCTGAATTACGATCCCGAAGCCAAGGATCCGCCTTGTCTGACCTGTCCCTATTCCAGGTGAGCGGCGGCATGACGGCAATAATGAAGTAGAGTGACGATAAAGAGACGCTTCCGGGCTTTTCGCCTGGAAGCGTCTCTGATGATTGATCGTTCGAAGGCCGATCCTGCGGGATCATTCTCCGGTCTCTGATTGGTGTTATGCTTATTTCGCGTATTCCACAGCGCGGGTCTCCCGCAGGAGGTTGACCTTGATCTGTCCCGGATACTCCAGATCGCTTTCGATCTTCTTGGCAATATCCCGGGCCAGGAGGACCATCTGATCCTCTCCGACCTCCTCGGGCTTCACCATGATGCGGATCTCGCGGCCCGCCTGGATGGCAAAGGAGCTTGCCACGCCGGGGAAGGAATTGGTCAGCTCTTCCAGCTTTTCCAGACGCTTGATATAGTTCTCGATATTCTCCCGTCTGGCGCCCGGCCGGGCGGCCGAGATGGTGTCTGCGGCCTGGACGATGCAGGCGACGAGGGTCTGGGGTTCTACGTCGCCGTGATGCGCCTGGATCGCGTGGACGATCTGCTCGTTCTCCTTGTACTTCCGGGCCAGCTCCACGCCGATGGCCACGTGGCTGCCCTCGACCTCATGGTCGATGGACTTGCCGATGTCGTGGAGCAGACCTGCGCGCTTGGACATGGTCACGTCCACGCCCAGCTCCGCCGCCAGCAGGCCGGCAATGTGGGAAACCTCGATGGAGTGCTTCAGCACGTTTTGCCCGTAGCTGGTGCGGTACTTCTGGCGGCCCAGGAGCTTGATCAGCTCCGGATTCAAACCGTGGACGCCGGTCTCAAAGGTGGCCCGTTCGCCCTCGGCCTTGACCGTGGCCTCCACTTCGCGCCGGGCCTTCTCTACGGTCTCCTCGATCCTGGCGGGGTGGATGCGCCCGTCGGTGATGAGCTTTTCCAGGGCGACCCGGGCGATCTCCCGCCGGTAGGGGTCGAAGCTGGAAAGGGTAATGGCCTCCGGCGTATCGTCGATGATCAGGTCCACGCCGGTCAGGGTCTCGATGGTGCGGATGTTGCGGCCTTCGCGGCCGATCACGCGCCCTTTCATCTCGTCATTGGGCAGGGGGACCACACTGACGGTTGCTTCGGCGACATGGTCGGCTGCGCAGCGCTGGATGGCAAGGGTGATGATCTCCCGGGCCTTTTCGTCGGCCTCGTCCTTGAATCTGGTCTCCAGTTCCTTGATCTTCATGGCCTTTTCATGGGTCACTTCAGATTCGATCTCCTGGATCAGATAGGTCTTGGCCTCTTCCTGGGTGTAGCCGGAGATCTTCTCCAGCATTTCCAGCTCGCTGCGCTTGATAAGCTTGACTTCCTCCCGGAGCGCATCCGCCTCCGAGAGCTTTTTTGTGAGCTGCTCGCTCTTCTTTTCGATGTTGTCGGTCTTCTTGTCGAGATTTTCCTCTTTGCTTTGGAGCCTGCGTTCCTGCTTCTGCAGTTCGCTGCGACGCTCCTTCACCTCCCGCTCGTATTCGACGCGTTCCTTGTGGATGGATTCCTTAGCCTCCAGCAGAGCCTCTCTCTGTTTGCTCTCACCGGTTTTGATGGCCTCGTTGATGATCCGCTTGGCCTCTTCTTCGGCGCTGGAAATCTCTCTTTCGGACACCTTCTTGCGGTAGGTAATACCGAGGAAAAACATGACGGCAGCGACCACGATCACAACAATGGCGACTAACCACCAGGGCATGTTTACGGTATACCTCCTGTGTAGAATAATGAAAAATATAAGCGGCTGCGCAAAACAGCCATTCGAACTTCCCCATAAGCTCTTATATATATTCAAGTAATTCTATCTCATTGAGAAGCTCCTGTCAAGCTTGAATTTGGGAAAAAGGCACAAAAAAAGCAGAAGCGCGGGGGCTTGCAAATTCCATGGAAAATGCGTATGATATCCGCAGGAGAATAACTACAAACGGAGGTCGTAATGAAATCGATTTTTTCCGAAGCGGCGGCGCTCTGCGCCGAAAACAGGCCGTTTGTCCTGGCTTCCATCATCTCTCAGGACGGTTCCACGCCCCGAAGTGCCGGAAGCCGGATGCTGATCCTGGAGGACGGCATCTTTTCCACCATCGGCGGGGGAGGTATGGAGGCAGGCGTCATTGAGGAAGCCAGGGCCTTTGTCCTGAAGGATCACAGGCCGCGGATCATGCACTATGATATGAGCGGCTCCGA
>JAEEGL010309942.1_pt1 | contig 10327 bp, 3 predicted proteins | sample 9134231 | NCBI WGS metagenome assembly JAEEGL01 (sample SAMN16246548, study PRJNA631951) | gut metagenome | biome: gut microbiome; feature: rumen; material: fiber-attached | host: Bos | place: Iran: Karaj | collected 2018-10
CTCAGGCGCTTACCGACACCGACAGTATGAAACAAAACGCGGAGTATCTTATTGAATTGAACAAACAACGAAAAGAGACCGATAATATTTCGGTTGCTTTGATACGCACCTTTTAGGAGGATATATGTTAGAGATAGGTTCTACAGTCGGCGGCATTTATAAAATACTGAACGTTATAGGCAAGGGCGGTATGAGCGTAGTTTACCTTGCCATGAACGAAAAGGCTAATAAACAGTGGGCTGTAAAAGAAGTTAGGAAAGACGGCATAAGTAATTTTGAAGTAGTTAAACAGGGACTTGTAGCTGAAACCAATATGCTCAAAAAGCTCAGTCATCCCAATTTGCCAGATATTATAGACGTTATCGAAAATGAAGATACGTTTATAATCGTAATGGACTACATAGAAGGAAACTCTTTGAGCAAGGCGCTTAAAGAGTACGGAGCACTGCCGCAAAGCCAGGTCATTTTGTGGGCAAAGCAGCTTTGCGACGTTTTGGGATATCTTCACTTGCAAGACCCGCCTATAATTTACAGAGATATGAAGCCTTCAAACGTTATGCTCAGCCCTGACGGCAAAAAGGTAACACTTATAGATTTCGGTACCGCCAGAGAATATAAATCTCAGAATATTGCCGATACTACCTGTCTCGGCACAATAGGCTACGCCGCACCGGAGCAGTTCGGCGGTCACGGCCAGACCGACGCCAGAACCGATATTTACTGTTTAGGAGCTACGCTTTATCACCTAGTAACAGGGCAAAACCCAAGCGAGCCGCCTTATGAGATAAAGCCTATAAGAGAGTGGAATCCCGCTCTATCAGAGGGCTTGGAAAAGATAATTATAAAGTGCACACAAAAGAACCCCGATGACAGATATCAAAGCTGCAACGAGCTTATGTATGACCTTGAGCATTACGATGAGCTTGATACGCTTACAAGGAAAAAACAATCGAAAAAACTACGTATTTTTATAGCGCTTTTGGCGGCTTCGGCAGTTTTCTTTTGCGGCGGATTTGTTTTTCAGGGACTAAAAAGAAGTCAAACAGATGAAATATACAGAGAATACTTAACTTACGCTGAGAATTCCCCCGATACCCAGTCAAAAATAGAGAACTATATGTCGGCAATTGAGCTTAAGCCGGAACAAATGCAGCCTTACAAGCTTCTTGTAGACGCTATGATGGAAGACGATCTCCTTTCTAAAGAAGAGTCAAGCATAATTAGAGGCTATAATACAAGAATAAAGGCGCTGTCTGATGAAAAAGACTATCCACAGCTGATTTACGATATATCCAAGATGTATTGGAGCTGCTATGTACCCATTCAGGGTGAAAACATTTACCAAAATATACTTAACGCTAAAGAATGGCTCGATATTCTTTCAAAATACGATAAATTTGAGAATATCAAAACAGCCACGGTTATGAAATACATAGCTGATTACACAGATTCTTCGAGAAAAAACATAAACCAGATCGACAGCTCAAAGAGCCCCGAGGATTCTTTGGAATTATATGATAACTTAAAATCGTTGCTGGAATTTGTCGAAATTGATACGTCAGACGTTTTAAGAATTAAAACTTACGATCTGTTGAGCTATATAATAGGTCAGGAGGCTACCGATTTCAAAAAGGCAGGAATAGAAAAGAGCGAGGTCGACTCTTTGTTTGACAGTATTCAAACGGGGATTGAATCAATAGATAACTCAAATCTAAGCGAAAACATTGAAAAAGCACTCACGCAGCTCGGCTCTGCCAAGCAAAGCGCAGAAAATTCTTACAAAGTAGGCAAAGGAGGATAATCGTCGAATGAAGAGTTCTTTGTATGAAATGCTGTCGATAATTTCCTTTGCACTTGCGGGAGTTTTGTTCGCGGCGGCAGCGGCGGCGTTTATAAAGTTTAAAATACCGTCTGTTGTGGGGTATTTAACCGGTGCCACGGCACGGAAAAAGATAAAAGAGATGCAAAGCGAAAAGTATAACGGACAACAAGCAGACTCAAAGGAGAAGCGAGGAAATACCGATAAGCTTTCAACCGATAAACTGAAAAACAAAAAATCTGCTTCAAATCCCGCTATAAATAGTCAAGAGGATTTATCGGGTTCGGAGAAAACGGACGTACTTACTCAAACCGACAGCACCACTGTTTTGGAAGGCTCGGAGGAAACAACTGTCCTTTCCGGCAATGTGAATACGGTGCTGTATGACAACCCCATTCAAAATACGCCCGAAGAATCGGGTACAACTCAAACGCTTTCTCAAAAAAATATGCCCCGCCAGCCGTTTGAGGTCGAGTATAAAGGCGAAATAAACGCATTTGTTGAGCAAAGCATAGTTATTTTGCACACAGATGAAAAGATAGCTTAGTTCAGGAGGATATAGCCATGAAAGGAAAAAGTTTAAATAACGCGGCTTTTAAAATATTGGCAGTGGCTGTGGCAGCGGTTTTACTTGCGGCAAGCATACCGGTGGCTGTGGGAGCTATTGCCCCCGGCAGACAAAACAGGTCTGTAAGAAGGCTTTCCGTGGCTGACTGTACGTCGCCGAATACACTTGTGTATTTTGAGCCCTATAATGATGACAACAGCTTAGAATACTATTCAAGGATAACTCCCGAGGGGGGGACCCCTTCGGAAGAACCGATGAAGGTTCTTTCTGTCGGCGATACGGATGTGTTCTATTATAAGGCGGCAAAATCAGCGCAAAACAGTACATTTGATATTGTTGCCGAGGCAAACGCGATATATGTCGTTTTGGGCGATACAGAGCTTGGAGAGAGTATACCCGAAACTGAGGATGTCCTTACCGGGATCCCGAAAATAAGATATTCAAAAAACGGTGTATCTTATTCGCAGCCTGTTGATATGAAGCTGTACGGTGAAAGCCACGGAAAAAAGGTTTATTACAGCTATACATCAAAATCCTCTGATTACACAAAATTCAACATAAATGAAGAAGGCTATACATTCATCGGAGACATCGCCGAGGGTCAAACTGTATGCGCATTCAAGAACGACGGTTCGTGCAACATTGATACTGAGAATTATTACGGCTTAATGAATTCTCAAAGCAATGCTAAGCTCTCGATTTTAGGCGATAATACGGTAAATATGCCTGCAAACGGCACATACACAAAGCTTATTGCTTTCAGCAGCGACAGATATGCCGCGTCTGACGTTACACCTGCAAAAATAAGCGGCATAAATGTTATGGATAACGAGACCTCAGAAGAGGCAAATACAATCTATTTAAACAAGAATTATTTGCTTAAATACACTGCTCAAACAGGTTATACCCGTCTTGCGTCCGTGAGCAATATAGAGGTTGAGAACAAATCTCAGGGTGTTGATCTTAACCGTGAAACAAATGTATTTTTCGCTACAACCACGGGACAAAAGAAGTTTACCCTTACATATAAAAACAGTGTAGAGGAATTTTCTACCGATATGGAGTTTTCGGTAAGCGAAGAAGCCGAATATCCGGAGATAACCTTAAAGCTTGACGGAAAAACAGGGGATAATATCGTAAAATACGTTCCCGACGGAGAAAATGTTACGCTCAATGTATCGGCGCATATGGAAGACGGCGCAAAGATCAAGTATTACGGAACTGAGATAACTAATTATTCGTTTATTTTCAGCGACGGAACAAACATCAAGGAAACGTCCTCAAGCTCTTATGATCAATCTCTTACAGGCTCACAAGCACTCAGGGGCGAAAAGCAATACACCGTAAAGATTTCATTCAGCTATGGCGGACAGACGATAACAAGCGAAGTTTTGGCGATTTGCAAGGTAGATATCAAAGTTCCTTTGATAAAAACCGATTACGACGGCGGCTATATCAGCAAAACGACCGACGCCGAAATAACTGCCGCCGACTTTGAAGATGTTTACTACAAATCCTTTGATAAGGGAAGTACGGTAAATACCGACACCGAAGGCTACACAAAGGTGACCCCGGGTACGTTTAACGCACTTATAGAAGCCGATGAGGATACAAATAAGATAATCAGCGTTTTAGGCTTCTATGACGACAAATATATTAACAAACAATTTGAGTTTTCGGTAGATTCTCAGGCGCCGCAAATAGAAAAAATCACAGCTCAATCGGCAGGGCTGGCTGCGTTTAACATTCTTGATTTCGGTATATTTGCAAACGATAAAATTCAGCTTACCGTAGATGTTTCCGATAACAGAAGCGGAATAGATAACGTCATACTCTGCAAAAAATCGGGAAATAATTATGAGCCTTTAGACTTTACCGCAAGTTTTAACGGTGAAAAAACCTCTGCTTCGTTTATCATAGACGCACCCGAATACGGCGTGTTTAATGAAACACTGGCAGTGCAGGTGACCGACAAAGCCGGCAACCAAACAACTGCAGCTTTAAACAATATAGAAAGCCAAAGCGTTGTGTATACATTGCTTGACAGCAAGGTGGTTATAGAGCGTATAGCGCCCGATATAACGGTGCAAAGCGCTCCCGTTGCCGAGGGCTCAACGGCAAACACATATGCATCCGACACAAATATTAACATATCTCTGCACGATGAACACTCGGGCATAAAAGGTTATTCTGTAAATATTAACGGTGTTACCGCAAAAAGCGAAGAAGACATATGCAAAACTTCTACCGAACTGAAGCATGACGTAAGCTTCAGCGTTTCTACCGCAGATGTGCCGAAATCTTCAGACGGCTCATACAATGTTTATGTTACCGCCGAGGATAACGCGGGAAATGTAAGTTACGACAGCAAAACCACCGTATATTTAGACGTAACAAAACCAAAGATAATAGGCTATAAAATAAACGTGCTCGGCGACAGTGTTACTGCATCTAACCTGCTTGTAAACGGCAGCGGTGCGTTTGTCTATAACAACGATATAGAGCTTACGATCACAGCAAAGGATTCTTCAAACAGCGTAGGCTTTGCCGAAATATTTGTTACCAAAAACTCATACATAACCCTGAAAGAAGAACCTACACAAACAACAGATACAGACGGCGGGATTCTTTATACAGCAACATATACAGTCAAAAAACCGTTCAGCGGTATGATAGAAGCGTCTGTATCCGACAGATCGGGAAATTATTCGGAAACGCTTGTTGCGCCTACATCTCCCGATAAAGAATGCAAACTGGAGATATGCAACAAAGGCAACAAGTACGACGTATATTGGTTGGATTCCGCAAAATACCCCAATTTTGCGATTCATCTTTCTTCTGACAGCAATGCAATGTTCACGACATTTGCCCCCGATGAAAAGCCCGTTTACAGGGGAGAGGGCAGGAACTGGTATAATTCCGATGTTAACATTACCGCAGTTGCCGAGGAATATCTTAACAAAGGCGTATACGGTATCAACGAATACGAAACGGGAGTAAGCCTTAACGGCTCCTCGGTATCGAAAACGTATATTACCGACAAGCAGGTGATAAACGGCGTTGTGGCTTCCATAACCTACAAATTCAACTCTAAACAGATTGTTTCAAAGGATACAGACGGCGAATACATCTTATCGGGATATGTTACCGACGGCGCGGAGAATAAGAGCGAGTCGTCTTATACATTCTATATAGACAGAAAAGCCCCCGATATTTCAGGCTTTAAGATGACCCCCGAAAGCTCTTCAAACGGCACAACGGCTAATTTGGTTGAGAAAACCGAATACGGATATTTCTTTAAATCAAATACAACAGTAACAATCAACGCAATAGACGGCAGCGGCAATGCCGATGCTGATTCGGGTGTTAAGACTATTTATTACGAGCTTGTGCCGACAGACGGCAAGACCACAACGGGAGAACTGACAGGCAGCAGCGGCAAAATAACAGTAAAATCGGGCTTTAAGGGTCAGATATACGCTTACGCAGTCGATAATGTTGGCAACAAGGGTACAAAGGTAAATCCTTCCGGTGTGATAGTTGAAAACGAGCAGCTTCACAAGTCAACGTCAAGCGTTAAGATTACTCTTGACAAAACCGGCAAAAAAGACATTTCGGGTAATCCGCTTTACAGCGGCGATGTTAACGTGAAATTTAATGTAACCGATACATATTCGGGTATCAAGTCAATAAGCTATTCTGTAACAGCGCCGTATGACACCTCTAAAAACGTAAACGACACAACAACCGTTTACAATGGGACAATATCAGACAGCAGCTGGAAAAAAGAAGGTTCTGAGCTTAATATTGTTACAGCTATGAGCAAGAGCATTAAGGTAAGCAGTAATTCAAATGATATAGTTGTAAATCTCACCTTAACAGATAACGCCGGAAACACAAGCTCCAAAAGCGTTAAATTCAGCATAGACAAAACCTCACCTACCGTGAGCATACAGTTTGACGGCAACAACGGCGGATATTATTCTTCCTCCAGAACCGTGACCGTGACCGTAAGAGAGCGCAATCTTAATTTGTCTGATATTAATAATTATGTTTCGCTTAACTTTGCTTCTCAAAACGGCGGCAGCGTACCCGTAACAACGTGGTCTGTTGCACGTGACAGAAACAACCCCGATAACACTGTATTTACGGGAACGGCAGTGTTTGCAAACGACGGCTCTTATACCTGTTCTTTGAGCGCTGTTGATTATGCGGGGAATAAATCATCTGCAAGCAAGTCTGTAAACTTTATAATTGATAAAACCGCACCTGTTATAACATTCTCTAAGGTTGAGAGATATAACAGTACCGCCCAAACGATAACAGTGACAGTGAACGAAGCCAACTTCAACGAAAGTGCCGCTTACGCCGCGCTTAATATTACGGCACAGGGCGGTTCTGCACCGAGCTTCAGCGGCTGGAGCAACTCAGGCAATACGCACACCGCAAGTGCTGTGTTCTCCGCAGACGGAGACTATACTATTTCAATGAGCTACACAGATCTTGCGGGAAACAGCTCAAGCGCGAATGTTCCTTTGTTTACGGTAGACGTAAATTCTCCCGTTATAAAAGTAAAGAGCTTGGAGAACAAGACATCTTATACCGATAATATTATTTCGTTCTCGGTAGATGTTACAGACGCAAATCTCGATTCGGTGGATATCAAGCTTGAGGGCGTATTAAGAGATAAAGTAGAGTTTGTATCAACAGTTCCTTACAGCGCAACAATACCGATAACAAACGGAACAAGATATACTTGGTCGAATATTAAAACAGGTGCTGACGGAATTTATACACTTACCTGCGTGGCTAAGGATATTGCAGGAAACACAACATCTGTTGTGCGTAAAAAAGACGGTGCAGACGATGACAACACAAAGCTTGTGTTCTCGGTCAACCGTGACGGCTCGGCTTATCAGATAAGCACAGAGTCAAGCTCGCTTATGGGTAACTGGGTAAGCGACTCGAGAGTCATAACCTTCTCTGAGGTGAACGCAGACCCGATCGACCTTGAAAAGGTTGTAGTTAAGCTCACAAACAAATCTACACAGGAAGAGATTATTCTTAAATACGGCACAGACTATACCGTAGAGCGTGTGGATAACGGCGGCAAATGGTACGAATACCGTTACAACATTTTGGCGACCAATTTCAGCGAGGACGGCTATTATGATATTGAGGTTATGTCTGTTGACGCAACAAACAAAACCACATCAAGCAAAGACAACGCCTACGGCACGCAGCTTATAGCATATGGACTTGATACTCATGAGCCTGTTATAGATATAAGCGGAATAAATAACGGACCTTATGACAGCATCACGCGTGACGCAGTTATAAACGTTACCGATATTTCGCTTTCAGAGGTTACAGTGTATGTTGACGGCAAACCCGTAGAAACCTGGACGGCAGAGACCGCAGGTGACAGCTACAGCGGCACAATAACACTTCATGAAAGCGCCGCAACACAAAAGGTAACCGTAGAGGCAACGGACGCCGCAGGTAATAAGTCCACAAGCGAGCAGGAAGTGTTCGTATCTTCTAACGGATTCTCGATCTTTATGTACAGATTAAGTAACTTTATATCAAATAACTGGCTGTGGCTTATCATAGGCGCGGCAGGAGCAGCGGCGATAATAGCTTTCGTTATCATTTCAAAAAAGAAAAAGAAAAACGATAAGACAAATAAAGCTGCTAAGTAATTAATATAACAAACAAAAACGGCCCTCGCCTTTATCGGCGGGGGTCGAGTTTTGTCGATTCTATGCGTTAAGCACCCGCGAATAAACAGGAGTTTTTTAACAGATGGTTTAGCACTCGTATTAAAGCATAAGAATATCCCTACACACATTTTATACAGTGTGCAGGGATAAATCGGTTAAACATATTGTTAAGGCTGTTTTTCAGTATCGGTCGTAACGATAACTGTCTCTTGTGTTTCACCCAGATCGGCAAGAAGCTTTATTTTAACTTCAAAGGTGTTTTTCTTTGATTTTGCGGAGGCTTCTCTGTAAAGGGTAACAGTCACCTCATCACCCGGATTGTATTTATCAAGCTCGGTGTAAAGCTCGCTGAAAGATGAAATTTCAACTCCGTTAAATGCGGTTATAAGGTCGTTTGCCTTTGCTTCGGTATTTTTAAACGGGCTGTCTTTGCTGAAGTCAATAATAAGTATTCCCGGCGGGCATCCGTAAGTGGCAGCCAAAGTGGCGGATACTTCTTTTCCGGTTATGCCTATTCTTACGCGGTTAGATACATAACCCTGTGTAATAAGGTCGTCGCAAATACTTTTTACCGTTGCGCTCGGTATTGCAAAGCCCATACCCTCATACTCTTCATCAACTATCTTAATTGTGTTTATACCTATGACCTGACCGTAAAGGTTCGCAAGAGGTCCGCCGCTGTTGCCGGGGTTGATTGCCGCGTCGGTCTGGATATAGTTTACATAACTGAAGGTTGAAACGCTGCGGTTTATCGCGGATATTATACCTCTTGTGATCGAATTTGAGTATTCGCTGCCGCCGGGGTTGCCTATTGCAACAACATCTTGCCCTACGGATATTTGCGTGCTGTCTGCAAATGTTGCGGCAACAAGGGGTTTGTCAGCCTTTATTTTCAAAACGGCGAGGTCTGTTTTTGTGTCAAAGCCTACAGGTTTCGCTTCGTATTGTTCATTGCCTAACGTTACAAAAACATCATATTCTGTTTTTGAATCGCCGATAACATGGCTGTTTGTAGCGATATATCCGTCGCTTGTCACAATAATTCCCGTACCTTCTGAGGCAGGTCCTTCAGTAACCGTTGTAAGTCCTTTTTTGTAGCATACAACTCCAACAACAGAAGGCGAGAGTACTTCGTAAGCGTGCTGTGCGGAATATTCGTTTGTATCTATATTCGGCTGCTGATAAATGTCTAATCCGCTGCTGTTTGGGTTTGTTATCTCTGTGTCGGGATTTGCGAATATATTGTCAGTAGAAGGGATTTCTGTATCTGTTTGTAATACATCGGTATCGCTCAATGTGTTGTTATTCGGCGTTATTGCTGAATTGGAGATTGCTTTTATCCCGAAATAAATACCTACGAGCGCCAGACATACTACAACTATCAGAAGCGTTACAATAAGAACGGTCTTGCTTGAATTCTTTGGCTTGGTTTTTGCTTTTGCTTGCTTTGTGCGCGGCGCCGTGGGGTTTTGCGGCAAGTTGGTTATATACGTATTTTGCGGATGGTTATCGGACGGTTTTTTTGGATTTTCATTCGTGGGAGCCTTAGGAAAATCTGTCGGCTTATTAACTGTTTCAGATGAATTATTACGATCTTTATATAACTCGTTGTTGAGGGGAAGCGGTGCAACGGTTCTCAGCGGTTGTACAGGTCTGTCAACGGGTCTTTGCGGAATACCCGTACGTCCCGGCATATCCGCTCTCTGTGCAGGCTGAGGGAGCATATTAGGTCTCAGCGGTTGTACAGGTCTGTCAACGGGTCTTTGAGGAATATCCGTACGTCCCGGCATATCTGCTCTCTGTGCAGGCTGAGGGGGCATATTCGGTCTCAGTTGTTGTACAGGTCTGTCAACGGGTCTTTGAGGAATACCCGTACGTCCCGGCATATCTGCTCTTTGTGCAGGCTGAGGGGGCATATTCGGTCTCAGCGGCTGCGCAGGTCTGTCAACGGGCCTTTGAGGAATACCCGTACGTCCCGGCATATCCGCTCTTTGTAAAGGCTGAGGGGGCATATTCGGTCTCAGCGGCTGCGCAGGTCTGTCAACGGGTCTTTGAGGAGTAGCCGTACGTCCCGGCATATCCGCGCTTTGGACAGGCTGATGGGGCATATTCGATCTCAGTGGTTGTGCAGGTCTGTCAACGGGCCCTTGAGGAATACCCGTACGTCCCGGCATATCCGCTCTTTGTAAAGGCTGAGGGGGCATATTCGGTCTCAGC
>JAEEGL011468281.1_pt1 | contig 10327 bp, 7 predicted proteins | sample 9134231 | NCBI WGS metagenome assembly JAEEGL01 (sample SAMN16246548, study PRJNA631951) | gut metagenome | biome: gut microbiome; feature: rumen; material: fiber-attached | host: Bos | place: Iran: Karaj | collected 2018-10
GTTATTGATATAATCATTCCTGTCTTCTGAATCGCAGACTTCCACTGCGAACGGGGTCAGGGGACGAGGTGACAATTTCGATATATATCGTCGGTCGGAGCCATGCTCTGACTGGTCAAACGGGATACGAAAAACAGCGGCATGCCAACCTTCCAGGGCAAACCGCTGTTTTTCTTTTCATGAACGACCGGATCGGTCCTTTATCTAAAATAGATAAAGGAGAAGGGATCTGCAGGTGAAATGTCGGGAGATTTTTCCCATGGTTCACTCTTGCCACGGACGGGGAAAAAGTGAGATAATAAACCATCTTTGATAAGTGTGAAGTTTGCCTTGGGAAAGGGGGAGCTTATGCAGATGAAAGACCTTTCTCTTCTGGCGAGTGAATTGCCGGAGGATATACTGAAAGCAAAATGGTGCGGTGACTTTAAGAGAGCGATGAGGCTCATTGATCTTCGTGTAAGCGAAGAAAGGACGCCGATTTTTCTGAAGAAGCGGCTCCTGATGGAAAAAGAAATCCTGGAGAGACTGCCGCTGTATTACGGCTATACAGTGCCTGAAGCAGTTGCTCTGGTGCAAAAGGAAATTCCTGATTTTTCGGAGCAGGAACTGGAAAGTCTGATGGACAGCGGAACGACTGACTGGATCTATATTGACGGCAAGCCGCATCTGGCGACCAGGTTTTATGAGACTCTCGTCGATGTGAATCCGTTCATTGCAAAAAGAGCAGCGCGGGGAAGAGGCGAAAGCATCGCTGAAAATCAGGCACAGAACGCAGATTTTGAAGAAACACCAAACAGCCGCATGAAAAATGAATCCATGCGCATGATCCTCAGTGAAGGCAGCAGAAGCGATCTGATCCGCATCAGGGCTAGCCTGAAGATCCGTGATGAAATCTTTCATCCCGGCAAGGTGCTCATTCATCTGCCGATCCCCAAGCCACAGATCAATATGACGAAGATCCGAATCCTGGATATCTTTCCGCCTGAGAGTGAAACATGCAAAGTAACTGTTGCGCCGGAAGAAGCACCATCCAGGACCATCGCCTGGGAAACAGAGCTTGAAGCGAATACTGAATTCAGCGTGGAATATGAGTATGTCAGCACTATGACGGCCCATGATCTTACTGACCCGCCGAAAAGCAGAGATGACTCTCTTTCCGAAGATCTGCCGACAAGTGCCGATCTTTCTGAAAAACTGCCGAGCATCCATTTCACCGAGACTATCCGGAATCTGGCTAAAGAGCTGATAGAGAAAGCGGAAGAAAAAGCCGGCCGCAGGCTGGATCCGGAAGATCCGGCAGACAAACTCAGGATCGCCCGGGCATTTTACGATTACTGCACAGTCAATGTCGTCTATTCCTATACCCGTTCCTATTTTACGATCGAGCAGATCCCGGAATATGTTGCCCTGGGCAGGCGCGGAGACTGCGGAACAATGGCGATCCTGTTTATCACGCTTTGCCGATCAGCCGGTATACCGGCCAGATGGCAGTCAGGGCTTTATGTAACCCCTGACTATGAGGGAATGGCAGCGGAAGCAGGCATGCACGATTGGGCTATGTTCTATATCAAAGGCTATGGATGGCTCTTTGCGGATCCTTCCTTCGGAGGCAGTGCTTTTCGCGCCGGTAATCTGGAGCGCTGGAACTATTATTTCGGTAATCTGGACACCTTCCGGATGGCCGCCAACAGTGAATTTCAGGCTGAATTCATTCCCCCGAAACAGCATTCCAGAAACGACCCGACTGATTCACAGGCTGGTGAAGCAGAATATGAGGACGGTCCCTTGTTCAGTGAACATCTGATCCGGAATCAGCAGGTGCTGGAACACCGCCGGATCTGAATAACAGTATGAAAGAAACAGCAAGATGGGAGAACCTAGATGGATAATGAAATGAATCTGAGCAACCGTATTCCGGCTATGTTCGGCTCGATGGTATTTGGCGAAGAAGCCATGAAAAAACGTCTGCCGGCAGACATCTATCATGTGCTGAAAAGGACGATGGAGAACGGGAAGAGCCTGGATCCTGCGATCGCGGATGTTATCGCGACGGCCATGAAGGACTGGGCGATTGAAAAAGGAGCGACCCACTTCACTCACTGGTTCCAGCCGATGACCGGAATTACCGCTGAGAAGCACGACAGCTTTATCCATCCTACGGAAGGCGGAAAGATCCTGATGGAGTTCTCCGGTAAGGAACTGGTGAAAGGAGAACCGGATGCATCCAGTTTTCCCAGCGGAGGGATCCGTTCAACCTTTGAAGCCAGAGGCTATACGGCATGGGATCCGTCTGCCTATGCCTTCATTAAAGATAATACGCTCTGTATCCCTACTGTATTCTTTTCCTTCGGCGGAGCCGCGCTGGATAAAAAAACACCGCTGCTTCGGTCTGTCGAAGCTATCAACAAACAGGCGCTTCGTATCCTGAAGATCTTCGGCAACAAGGATGTAGAAAGAGTCAATGTCACGGTCGGTGCAGAGCAGGAATACTTCCTGATTTCACGAAAGAAATATTATTTGCGGCCGGATCTGGTAATCTGCGGAAGAACGCTTTTCGGCGCAAAACCACCCAAAGGCCAGGAGATGGAGGATCATTACTTCGGAACGATCAAACCGCGTGTGGCCGCATTCATGGCTGATCTGGACGAGGAACTCTGGAAGCTGGGGATTCTGGCGAAGACTGAACACAACGAAGCGGCTCCTGCGCAGCATGAGCTGGCACCGATCTTTACCAATGTCAACAGTGCAACGGATCAGAACCAGCTGACGATGGAAATCATGAAAAAGGTCGCGCGAAGGCATGAACTGGCCTGTCTTCTGCATGAAAAACCGTTTGCCGGTGTCAATGGATCCGGTAAGCATAACAACTGGTCATTATCGACGAATACCGGTATCAACCTGCTGGAGCCTGGTGATTCGCCTCAGGAGAATGCGCAGTTTCTGATTTTCCTGGCAGCCGTCATTCAGGCGGTGGATAATTATCACGATCTTTTGCGCGGATCGGTCGCCGGTGCCAGCAACGATCATCGACTCGGCGGCAATGAGGCACCGCCCGCGATCGTGTCCATGTTTCTCGGAGAGGAACTCACCAACATTCTCGAGACGATCGAAAAGGGAGAAGACTATCAGAAGCATGACCGCAAGATGATGCGTGTCGGGGTTCATATTCTGCCGCGTTTTGCCCAGGATACCACAGACCGCAATCGTACTTCCCCCTTTGCCTTTACCGGAAACAAGTTCGAGTTCCGTATGCCTGGCGCCGGTCAGTCGATTGCCAGCCCGAACGTCGTGTTAAATACGGCTGTAGCTGAATCACTTTGTCAGTTTGCCGATCAGCTGGAGAAGGATATTGCCGCCGGCAAAAATCTGGAAGATGCGCTGGATGAACTGATTCGAAAGGTCATTCGTGAGCATAAGCGGATCATCTTCAACGGCAATAACTATTCCGATGAATGGAAGCAGGAGGCGGAAAGAAGAGGGCTTAGTATTCTTCCGACGACAGCAGATGCCATGAAGGCTTATCTCAGTGAAAAGAATGTTGCGCTTTTCTCCAGGCATCGGATCTTCAGTGAAGAAGAACTGAAATCACGTTTTGAGATCTCGCTTGAAAACTACACCAAAACGATCCATATGGAAGCATCCACGATGCTGGATATGGCGTATAAGGAAATCCTCCCCGCTGTCAGCCGCTATGTGGATCTGCTCTGTCAGACAGTGATCCATAAACAGTCTGCCGGACTTAATTTCAGCGGAACGCTCGTGTTCCACGAAGCCAGACAGGCAGCAAGGCTTTCGGAAGAATCAGAAGCATGCTATCAGGCGCTGACAAAGCTGGAAGAACAGCTCGAGGAAGAGCAGAAGATCAGTGATATTCAGGAAAAAGCCATGTTCTGCAAGGAGCAGATCATCCCGCAAATGGAAAAAGTTCGTATTCATGCGGATCAGTGCGAAAAGATGACGGCAGAAGATCTGTGGCCGTATCCGACCTACAGCAAACTGCTTTTCTACGTTTAGGAGTATTGAATGGATTTTACAGGTATCAGCATCGCGCTGTTTAAACTGTTTTCGCTGCTGGTGATCGGGTTCTTCATCTATCGGAAGGGATTCGTGGATGAACACTTTAACCGAGGTCTTTCCTGGCTGGTGGTGAATATCACCAATCCGGCCCTGATCCTGGGTTCTCTGGCATCAGCAGGTGATATTCCGCAGCAGACAGTCATGCGAATTGTATTTTACGGCATCGGGTTTTATCTGATGCTGCCGTTTCTGGCAATTCTGATCGTTCGGCTCTGCGGCATCCCCAAAGAACAGCGTGGTACCGTTCAGCTGCTGGCGGTTTTCTCCAATACAGGTTTTATGGCAATTCCGATTATGCTGACGCTCTTTGGTGATATGTCCGTCTTTATCATCAACATTATGAATCTGCCGTTCAACTTTCTGATCTATACCTATGGTATCTATCTGATTCAAAAAGATATCCGGGAAAGAAAAAAGAGCAATCCGGAAGAGAAGGCAAAGACAGAAAAAGACACGGGTGTGAAGATCGACTGGAAATTGTTTTTTACGCCCGGTATCGTGGCATCCATTATTGCGCTGATCCTTTATTTTCTGAAGATTCAGCTGCCGCAGATAGCAACAGAGACTTTTAAATTTATCGGCGATACGACACCGCCTCTGACAATGCTTCTTTTAGGTACCGTCCTGGCTGAGCAGCCGCTGAAAGGTGCTTTTTCGAATGTGCGGCTTAATATTGCCATGATCCTGAAGCTTTTTCTGATGCCGCTTCTGGGCTTTGTGACAGCGAAACTTGTCTTTACCGATCCGGTAATCATCGCGATCACGGTGCTGACCTATGCCATGCCCTGTGGCTCCATGTGCGTGATGCTTTCGAAAAACTATAACGGGAATACGAAAACCGCTTCCAGTGGAGTTGTCTTTACGACGCTGCTGTCTCTGGTAACGATCCCGCTTGTCTATTTCTTATTGATGTTGGTTCTGTAAAAGGGGGATTAAACTGATGAAACTGACGACCATGTGTTATGTGGTCGGCCCGGATGGCGTGCTGATGCTGCACCGGGTCAGCAAAAAAGTCGATATCAACAAAGGAAAATGGATCGGTATCGGCGGCAAATTTGAAAACGGAGAAAGTCCGAGAGACTGTGTGATCCGGGAGATCCGCGAGGAGACAGGTCTTATCGCAAAAAATGTCCGGCTGGCAGCGTTTGTCACTTTCAACTTTCTGGATCCGGATCCGGAGCTCGCGGATTGGGATACAGAGTATATGTTTGTTTTCGTATGCGATGAGTTTGAGGGAGAAGTTGATTACAGCTGCAATGAAGGAAATCTGGCCTGGGTACCGGAACGGGCACTTCCGACGCTTCCCATGTGGGAAGGAGATGCACTTTTTATGGCACCTGTTCTTGGCGGTGCTCCGTTTTTCGCCATGAAAATGGTCTACCGCGGTGATGAACTGGTGAGCTGGGATCTGGAATAGGTATTGAAACTGCAACAAAATAATAACCGCCTGTCCGAAGGAATAACCTTCGGCAGGCGGTATTTCATTTCTGATTGAAGAGCAGGATCATTGCTGTTCTTCGGCGCGGCGCTTTTCACCTGCATTGTGATGATAGTAGTAAGCACTGCGGTCGATCGAGGCAGCTTCCAGAAGTTCATGAAGCGAATATTTGGAACGAAGCAGATCGATGATTTCCGTCTTCTCACGCTGTGAGATGGGTGAAAGGGTAAAGACCGGCTGCATCTGTTTGCGGCGCACGATTTCCTGCAGAATATCCAATGTCATCTGGGCTTTGCGAAGTTTTTCCTGAAGCTCATCCACTTGTTCCACAGACAGAATATCTGTGTGCTGTTCAGCTTCTTTTAAGAGTGCCTCATCCTTGTCCCGCTTCATACGAGTTGCTTTTTTACGGGCTGTGGGATCCATTTCATAACGTTCCTGGATCCAACCGTACAGGCAGCGGCGGGTAGGATAACCTAAAATGCGAATCGTACGGTCGACAGAACCGACCTGATCATAGATACGAAGTGCTTCTGCTTTTTGAAAAGGAGAAAACATGAATTGCCTTGCCTCCGACTTGAAAAAACTTATTGTATAGAAATCATGTATATTATAGCAGAGACAATGTCACAATAGTGTCCTAATTTCACATGTAAGACAGACCGCAATTAGGAATTTTTGTGAAGTTTTTCTTTTTTTTCTTCGAGCGTTGCGATTCTCCATTCAGCCCAACTGTACTGAGTCATATATTCCCCGTTAAAACTATCCGGAAAGAGCTTTCCATCCAGATAATCGAAATAATCACAGGAGACCTGTGTCCGGTCGATGCCCAGAAGGCCGCGCCGCTGGATCAGGATCGATTCAGCGTGGTGTTCCTTCAGAACCCGCTTGAGATCGGAGCGAAGATTGCGAAGATAGGAACTGTGTCTGAAGCTGCCTTCTGAATCTTCCCAAAGAGCATCCATGATGCTGCCGCTGGTACATAAGGATCCGTTGTGATCGATCAGAAAAGCGAGTAGTTCACGAGTCTTGGCATAGTCAAAGGTAAGAGGCTGATCTTTATCAAATACCTCAAAACTTCCGAACGTTCTGAAGCGCAGGGTTGTTTTGGCATCATCATCTATTTCGTGACGCAGATGTCTAAGTTCCGTCTGGACCTTTGCAGCAGTAATCGGCTTGGTAATATATCCGCTGGCATGAAGGCGAAAAGCTTCAGGCATGTATTCCTGATAGCCGGTAGAGAAGATAATGTTGATTTTCGGATACATTTCCACCAGTCTGGAAGCAGCTTCGATCCCACTGATATCCCGCATTTCAATATCCAGAAAAACAACATCAGGCATCTGTTCACAGGCATAGTTCAGGGCTTCTCTGGCAGACTGAAAGGCATGAATTTCAGCCTTTGGATTAGCTTTATGGATGGCGTCTGTAAGACCTTCCAGGGAAAGTGCTTCATCATCAACAGCAAGGATTCTCATTGCCTTTGCCTCCTGATTGTGATCATGACTGTGGTCCCCTTACCGGGAGAAGAGCTCAGATCAAGATCACCATGGACCTGCTGCAGTCTCTTCTTTACATTGGCAAGGCCGATATGTGTTTCGTCCTGTTCATCCAGTATGGAAGGATTAAAGCCTACTCCGTTATCCGTTACCTTGATATATCCGCTGGATTCATCCGAATAGGTTTCAATGCTCAGACATCCGCCTTCCGGTTTTTTCCCAAGTCCGTGCTTGACAGCGTTTTCAACGATGGGCTGCACCGACAGGGGCGGAACAAGAAAACCATGCGCACCTAAATGGTAATGGACGGTCAATTGTTCTCCAAAACGAATTTTTTCCAATGCAAGATAATGTTGGACATGCTCCATCTCCTGATCGATCGTGATCAGCGGCTTGGGAGTATTGCCCATGTTTGCGCGCAGGTATTCTGAAAAATCACTGATCGCTTCCTGTGCTCTCTTTGGATCCTTTCCGCACAGTACATAGATCGAATTAAGCGTATTATACAGGAAGTGAGGACGGATCTGACTAAGCATGATGGTATTTGCGTTTCGTGCAAGTTCCAGCTGTTGATCCTTGATCCGATAAGCTTGTTTGAGATGAACGAATCCGTAGACCAGAAGAAGTGAAAGGGTAGAGGAAAGTGCCAACGTATGCATCGAAGGAACGATAGAACGAATCAGCATACCAATCATCGGGATGATCAGGACAGACAGGATAACGATTCGATCGCCTTTGTCCAGACGTTCCCGACAGCGGCGAAATATAAGGCCGGTCAGAATCGGTATGGAGATACCGGCATAGCGGGATAAACCCCACAGGATCGACTGGACAGAAGAATCCGCAGAAAGGATATGAGCAATCGAATAAGTGATCCAGAGTGCGGCACAGAACAAGTAGATGGGAGCACTCATCCGAAGCAGTTTTCGATCTGTCCTGGTATCCGGGGAGAAGCTTTCTTCCAGATAAGAGAGAAACTCATAATAGATCGCATAGAACAACAGATGATGCAGGGACTTGAAGACAAGCACCCATCCGCCTCCTGATTGGGTTTTGAGATGGATGCTCTCGCCCAGAAGGTAGAAAATCAACATCAGCATATCGAAGAGCATCATCAGAAGCAGCGGCTGTGGGACATGGGAATCGATTTGTTTTTCCACAAAGCTGCTGATCAGCATGATCAATATAATAATCGTGGCAAATATGTGCAATGCTATATTAACAGAAGCCATCCCTGCTTTCTCCTTTCCCATGCTGCCCATCTATCATAGGTCATCCAAAGTAAAAAGTCCATCTTTTTTTTCCAATTCTGACATGATATAATCGCATCAATGACATGAAAGGAGAGAAACAAATGAACCTTGCGAACTACTTCGAAGATCCTTCGAAGCTGCATATCGGCACGGAAGACAACAGAGCCTATTATATTCCTTTCAGCACACCGGAAGAAGCCCTTGTCGGGGATCGTGAAATGTCTGATCGTTTCCTGCCTCTGATGGGAACCTGGGGTTTTCATTATTATGAAAGCGTCTATGATCTGCCGGATGATGTTTATGACCGGTATGTCGCAGAAGATGAGATCCCGGTACCGTCTGTCTGGCAGATGCACGGGTATGACCGGCATCAGTATACCAATGTTAATTATCCTTTTCCTTATGATCCGCCCTATGTGCCGGATCAGAATCCCTGCGGCGTCTATCAGCGGACCTTTGAGATAGGTCAGATGGGCGACGATCGGTATTACCTGAACTTCGAAGGCGTCGACAGCTCTTTCTATGTGTGGATCAACGGACAATTTGTGGGTTATTCACAGGTCAGCCACTCAACCAGCGAGTTTGACGTAACCGATGTCCTGTCGGAAGGAGACAACGATATCACTGTTGCTGTCCTTAAATGGTGTGACGGAAGCTATCTGGAAGACCAGGATAAGCTCAGAATGAGCGGAATCTTCAGGGACGTCTATCTGCTGATCCGCCCCAAACGCCATATCCGCGATTTCTTTGCCCATGCGGATCTTGTTGATCGCTATCAGAACGGACATCTGGAAGTGGAGATCGAAACGGCAGGACGGGGCAATCTTCCGATTGCCGCCAGCCTGATCAGTCCGGATGGGATCTTTCTTGAGACAAAGACGGTCATGGAAGGAAAGGTCTGCTTTGATGTGAAGAACGTCATCAGCTGGAATGCAGAGTCACCCAGACTGTATACGCTCCTTCTGGAGACCGAGGCAGAGTGCATCGCCCAGAAGATCGGATTCCGCAGGATCGAGATCAAAAACGAAGTGGTGCTGATCAACGGTCAGAAGGTTAAGTTCCGCGGTGTGAACCGGCATGATTCAGATCCTTTTACCGGCTATACGATCAGCATGGAACAGGCCATGCAGGATCTGATCCTCATGAAGGAACACAATATCAATGCGATCCGCACCAGTCACTATCCGAATGCACCGTGGTTCCCGCAGCTGGCCAGCGAATACGGCTTCTATCTGATAGCAGAAGCGGACCTGGAATCTCACGGATCGATCAGCATTATCAGCAAAAACCAGGATCCCGCCAAATGGCGTGAAACCTGGCTGGATAACTATGCACTGCTGGCAATGGATGAACGTTTTGAAAAAGCCAATCTGGATCGCCAGATGCGCAATGTCATCCGTGACAAGAATAACGCATCCATCGTAATCTGGTCCCTGGGCAACGAAGCCGGATCCGGTGTGAACTTTGAAAAGTCAGGCAGATGGGTCAAGGAATATGATCCTTCCCGCCTTGTACACTATGAGCGTGCGCATGACGATCCAACCTATCATAAGGGCGATTATTCGATGATCGATCTGTATTCCAGAATGTATCCGCCGATCGAAGAAATTGAAGAGTACTTCGAGAAAAAAGAGTACCACAAACCCTATATTCTCTGCGAGTTTATCCATGCAATGGGCAATGGCCCCGGAGATGCGGAAGATTATTGGCAGGCAATGCAGCGCCACGATGGTTTCTGTGGTGGATTTGTTTGGGAATGGTGTGATCATTCCGTCTATATGGGAGCGACGGAAGACGGAAAAGCGAAATATTATTACGGCGGTGATTTCGGTGAATTTCCGCATGACGGAAACTTCTGCATGGATGGTCTGGTATACCCGGATCGGCAGGTCAGTGAAAGCCTGCTTGAATACAAGAATGTCATCCGTCCGGTTCGTGCGAAGCTGCTTTCAAAAGCAGGTGAACCGCTGCGCGTGAAGCTGACGAACTACTATGACTTTACCGATCTTTGTGATGCTCTTTCCGGATACTGTGAAATTGTTCGGAATGGAGAAGTAGAA
>JAEEGL012493255.1_pt1 | contig 10327 bp, 9 predicted proteins | sample 9134231 | NCBI WGS metagenome assembly JAEEGL01 (sample SAMN16246548, study PRJNA631951) | gut metagenome | biome: gut microbiome; feature: rumen; material: fiber-attached | host: Bos | place: Iran: Karaj | collected 2018-10
CTTCGGCGACGAGATCCTTGCCGTTCCACTCAGGAAGCGACTTCACGTACTCGAGCGCGCGCATGACGCGAAGCGCCATGAAGCGGAAATAGGCTGTCTCGGGCTTTGCGTTCTCTTCGGGCGAGAAGGCGTACGAGTAGCCCTCGGGGTGGATGCCCTTGCCGAACTCGTCGTAGTACGCCTGCTCGCGGCCAAGCTCGTAGCCGTGGGCGTTAATCTCGAGGAATATCTCGTTGCGCGACTTGCAAGTCCAAGCAGCCCACTCGGGGCACCCCTGCTTGTAGAACCCGTAGCCCTGGAAACCGCAGCGCGCCCTGCAGCTCTTCGGCGCGGCTCCTTCGGGGATGAAAAGGTAGCCAGAGACGGGACGCGGCCCGTAGCAGTCGACGTAGAGCTCGTAGATCTTTACGCCCTGAACGGTCTTCACTTCCTTGCGCGTCGCCTTGAGGGGAACGGACGCGAGAAGCTTCCGCTGCTTGTCCCACCACGCGTCGAAGTCCTTCGGCTCGGGCGTGAACCGGCCGATCTTGTCGACGTCAACGCCAGCGCCGCCGTCGAAGAACACTTCCTTCAGGTAGCTCTGCCAGTTGGGAGCCCCGGGTGCGGGCTTGTCGCGCACGACCCTCTTGCCGTTGGCATCGACGACATACGCCTCAAGCCGCACAAAGCCGGGGACGCTGTGCTTCGTCGTCACCTTGCAGAGTTCGCCCGACTTGAACGGCACCTTGCCGGACTCTACCTTGCCGTCGTCGCCGGTGCGCTTCCAGTCGACCATGTAGCCGGCATTCTCGAGCTCGGCGGGGACCTCGGACGCGACGAGCGTGAACACGATCGGCTCGCCGGACTTGTACCCCACCGGATTGTCCTTGTCGGTGCGCCCCTTGATGAGCACTCCGTCCCAGGCGTTTGCGAAGACTACGGATGCGGCAAGCGCCGCGGACAGCATTACGGAAATTTTCTTCATGGCGTGAATTATACCACAACCTGCGCGGCGGGGCAAATCCGCACATTCTACGGGTCGAAGACGAGGATGCCAAAGGCGCTTTCGTTCGCATAGGGCCGCTTCGGGTCGCCGGTCCAGTAAAGCGTGTGGTCGCGACGGCCGCCGGCGTCGTCGTCCTGCACGCTGATGTTGAAGCCGATGCGGTCGGGTCGGGACGTCCTGCCCATCGCGGTCCAGGGGATATAGAAGGTGTAGAGAGTGAGCTTGGAAGATTCGTCCTGGATTCCCGTTCCGAATGTGAACGGCATCGCGCAACCCGACCACCAGACGTTGGTCGAATTGGCCATGCCCGCCAATTCCGCCGTCCCCTTCTCGGCGAAATGCCTCCGGTCGACGCGGAAGAACGTGTTCGGGTAGCCGGAGTAGTCGCTGTTTGCTGCGCCATTGGCGACAAGAGCGAACTCTCCGCCGTGCCTCAAATGGACGCCGCCGTCCGCACGGCTGTCTGGCAAGCGCGCAAACTCGGCATCGACGAAGATCTCGACTGCATCGTCGTCCCATGCGGCGCACGAAACCGCGTTGGAAGGACAGGTGTCGGCACGGCGAGCATCGTCGTCAAGGACAGTCACCTTGACCGCGAGCCCGGCGTCGTCGTAGGTGCAGCTGAACCAAAAGCTCAGGTCGTCGTCGTCTGCGGGCGGCCGTGTCTCCGCGTCTACGATTCCGTTTGTGACGGAAACGAAAACGCCGTGAGGTCCGAACATATCGAGGTTGTACGGTCCTTTTTGGGAATAGCGCGCGTGGACGACAGGCGCATCCGCAAGAGATCCGGTCGCGCAACCCGCTGCGACGAGAGGCAGCAACAGTACGAGGTGTTTCATTCTCATGTGGATATTATATCACAACCGCCAATCAGAAGCTGCCGTTTAGAATCGGCAGGACCGGGAAGAATCCGCCGCGGGCGATGACGTTTACAATCCCTATCTGCAAGCCGGACTCCATTCTCCCCGCATAGTTCACTATGCCGATCTGACAGCCGCTGACGGAACCGGAGGCAATGTTGACGCCGGCGACGAGCAATGCTCCGCACTGTACGCCGTGCACGTCCGCGGCGCAGTTCAGGAAGCCATACTGAAGCCCCGACATGTTCCCGCTCGAAATGTTTATCCAGGCGTCCTGAAGCCCAAGGAACGAATCGGCATAGTTCAGGAGACCATACTGAACGCCTATCGAGCGACGAGCCGAGGACTCGTCTCCGTTCGAATTCCAGTTGACGACCCCCACCTGAAGGCCGACGAGCCGGCGCGAGACAATGTTCACGCCGCCTATCGAAAGTCCGTTGAAATCGCCGGTCGCGCAGCCGACAAGCCCGATGTCGAGACCTGCGAAGTCGTCGCACTGCCCGTAGAGAAGCGAAAGCCGGAATCCGCCGACGTCGCTTTGCGACGACGGCCACTGCACCGGGTTAAAGAGCGACAGCATCACGGGAGAGCTTTCCTCCGCGTGGACGCATGGCGAAGCGACAACGGCGAGGCCAAGCGCGGCAAGCGGCAACAAAGAGGACAGCGTTTTGTCAATCATGGTTTTCATACCTTTAGGAACACCCCCCTGCGGCCGAGATACCAGAGTATCGACCATGTGACAAGATAGGACGTGAGACCTGCAAGCGCACCGCTCCATGCGCCTACATAGCCGCAGAGCCCAGAGAAAAGCCACTTCTGCAGGACGCTCATGACGCCCGTCATCATCAGCATGTAGGCAAGTATCGAGTTCTTGCCGACAGGATCGAACGCGACCGTCCAGCGCCGCAAGCCGAGGACATCGACGACGAACACGAAAAGCGCAAGCATGAAAAGCGAATAGGATGCCGCCGAAAGCACGAACGAAACAGTCCACAGCTTCTTCACGATCGGATCGCCGAGAACGAGGACCGAGACGCACGCGGCGACCCCGCTCGCCACGGCGAACGCCGCGAGAATCCCGCACTTGCGGCGTGTGCACTGCGTGTCGTCGCGCCTTAGGAGCGATCCGGCAAACATGCCCATGAGAGCGAGCGCGATCCCTGTCGGAAGCGCGAAGAACGACTCCGGCTCATAGCCCCAGCCGGCGACCATGTGCGAACCGTACACCGCCTTGTCGATCCACGAGACGATGTTGCCCTCCACCGAATACGACCACGCGCCTTCCGGCGCCCCAGGCGCCAGGCAGAAATGGAGAAGCGCGTAGTAGCCGACGAGCAGGACCGCCGCCAAGGCGGCAAGAACGCCCTTGCGCCTGATGTGCAGCCATGCCGTCGCCGCGAACCCCCAGGAAAGCCCGATGTACTGGAGGACGCCCATAAGGCGGAAGTCCGGATTGAACTGGAGCACTCCGCCGAACGAGAACCCCAATAGAAACAGTATCGCCGTGCGGAGCGCGATCTTCGCCTGGATGCGCCAGACAGAGCGTCCGCGGTCGAGCTGAGAGCCGAGGGAGAACGGCCACGAGACGCCGGCGAGGAAAAGGAAGAGCGGAAAGATCGTGTCGTGCTGCGCGAGCCCAGTCCATTCGACGTGCTTCATCTGCGCCGCAAGCCAGCCATCCTGGCAGCCAAGCGCCGCGCAGACTCCGGAAATGGCAGCAGCCCCTCCCGTGATGAAGAACATGTCAAAGCCCCTGAGGGCATCGAGCGACAACAGCCGCTTCCCGGTCATTTTCTCTTTGTCCACTTGATTTTTCTCCATAGCGCACATCTCCTATGCCTCAAACGCATTCCAGCCCTTCTCGTATTCCCGCCGCCACAGCGCCTCCGCCGCCTTGTTGCCGACCGGGCGGCCGGTTTCCGGATCCGTCCTGATCGACTCGTGCAGGTCGAGCGAGATGTTTGCGGCGATCGGCATGTAGCTCGACATGTAGCCCTCGTCCGCAGGGGCCGCCGTCTTCTGGCTTCCAGAGCGGATGCACGCGACGAAATCGGACATGTGGAGGATGTCGAGGCTTGTTGTTGGATCGGTGAGACTGCCAGTCTTCGCGGCAGTATCCTTGTCCCAGCGCTTTATCTCCGCTCCTTTGTCGTCCAGCACGCTAACGTCGTCGTAAGGGCCGAAATACACCGACCCCCTGTCGCCGTAGACGATCGCTCCGGAACCGGCGTTCTTGAACGTCCTCGCACGAAGGTGGCTCACAAGCTCAAAGGTCGCGAATTTCCCGCCGGGATATTCGAACGACATGCTGTACGTGTCGGGCCATTCATAGTCGTCGTCCTTCGGAAACACAAGCCCGCCAGCCGTCGTGACGCGCTCGGGGAACTTGCCCCCAAGCGCCCAGCGCGCGACATCGGCGAAGTGCGGCGCGTTGTTGCCGGTCTCGGCCGTGCCCCACCGGCGAAACCAGTGCCAGTTGTAGTGGACGACGTTGTCGCGGTAGGCAACGCGCGGCGCAGGACCTTGCCAAAGGTCCCAGTCAAGCCATTCGGGGACCGGCACGACCCTGCCGCGGCCGATCGCCGCGCGGTCAGTCGCATACCAGCACTTTGCAAAGCGCAGTTCCCCGACGGGATTCCCGTTCTCCGCGAGCCAGGCAAACGCGGCGCGATAGTTGGACGACGATCGCCTCTGCGAACCTACCTGCAGCACCTTCCCGGTCCGCTTCCACGTATCGACGAGGATCTCGCCCTCGCGCGGGCAGAAGCAGCACGGCTTCTCGACATAGACATGCTTGCCCGCCTGCATCGCGAGCACCGCGCCATAGGCATGCCAGTGGTCCGGCGTCTCCAGTATGACGCCGTCGAGCATTGGATCCTCGAGGACCCTGCGCAAATCCTTTTCCTTCCGCGGCGCGAGGCCCGAAAGCCTCTCCACCTCTGCCGCGGCGAAATCGCGCGCTCGCGAGTCGACGTCGCACACCCATGCGATCTCGACACCTGGGACCTTTAGCGCCGCGCGCATCACGCAGACTCCGCGCCCTTTCGCGTGGCATCCGACTATTGCAAGCCGAACCCTCTCCGACGGCGCGGCAAATGCGCCGCGAAACGCAGATACCGCGGCGAAAGCCCCGGCTGACGTCTTGACGAAATCACGCCTGCTTATTTTCATCTGCCGTTCCCCGGCTTTGCGATTTTGGCGGCTGCAGGCGGGTCGAGGAACATCGTGCAGCAAGGATGCCTGCGCAATATGGACGCCGGGCACATGTTCGTGAGAGGCCCGTCCACCGCACCTGCGACGGCGTCGGCCTTGCGCGAATCAGGAACCGTGCAGACAATGGCTCGCGCCGCCATGATCTGCGGCACGGTCATCGAGAACGCCTGCCTCGGCACGTCGTCAAGCGACGCGAACCAGCCCTCGCCGACTTGCTGCATGCGGCACTTCTCGTCGAGGTCGACCACGGCGTAGGCCGACTTCGCGTCAAAGTCCGCAGGCGGATCGTTGAACGCGATGTGCCCGTTCTCGCCAATGCCGATGCAGGCGACGTCGACAGGCGCCTCCCTCACAAGCGCCTCGAGCCGCGCGAGCTCCGCGCCGACGTCCTCGGCCTCTCCGTCGACCTCAACGAACGCCTTCATCGGCTGCGGAGTCTTCGAGACGAGCCGCTCGCGCATATAGCCGCGGAACGACGCCTTGTGCGCCACGGGAAGGCCTAAGTACTCGTCCAGGTGGAATCCCGTCACCTTCGACCAGTCGATGCCCGGCTCCGCGACGAGCGCCGCGAGAAACTCGAACTGGCTCGCGCCCGTAGCCACGATGATACGAGCCTCGCCGCGGGCGGCTATCGCCTCGCGCATCTTTTCAGCGGCGGCATCAGCCGCACGTCGGGCCATGTCAAGCTTGTCTTTCCCGATCACTATATTCATTTTATCCTCCTATGAGTTCAAGCGGGTTGTCGTGTCCTATCGCGCGGAGTTCGTCGCCAGAGAGCCCAACGCGCTCGGCGAGGAGCACCATCATCTTCGCCATCGGCGTGGTCGCGCCGACGAGGCAGTTGCGCGCAGGGTTCCAGAGAAGCCCGTTCGGCTCGAGCCGTGCGTGCGCGCCGCAGACATCGTACTCCCCGGGCGGCATTCCGGCCGGATACTGCGCGTCCGAGACGGCGACAAGGCGTCTGAGCGGCACGGCGCGGCAATAGAGCTTCAGCATGGTGTCCGGGAGATGGTGGCCGTCGGGAATGAACATCACCGACGCACGGTCCTCGACGAGCGCCGAGAACACGATCTGATCGTGCCGACCGACTGTGTTCGGGATGCCGTTGCCGAGATGGGTGAACGCCTTCGCGCCCGCCGCGAGACAGGGCTCGAGCTGCGCCGGCGAGGTGGCGAGCTGGTGCCCGAGCGACACGACGACGCCCTGCGCGGACACGGCACGCACGAAATCGGGCATGCCTGGAATCTCCGCCGCGACGTTGACCATTCTGACAAGTCCTTCCGCCGCGTCCTGGAAACGCCCGAAAAGCGCGAGGTCCGGCGCATGCACCCATTCGACCGGATGCGTCCCGACGGCGCCAGGTTCGGGCGAGATGAACGGTCCCTCGAGGAAGAACCCGAGAATCGCCCGCTCGCACTCCGCATAGCGCTTCCGCGCCTCCACGACAACGCGCATCGTCGCGACGACCGTCTCGGGGTCGCCGGTCACGAGCGTCGGCAGAAACGCCTCGGTGCCGTCGGCGGCAAGCCTGTCCGTGACGGACTTCACGGCTTCGACGGTCAGGCCAGGCGCATTGAAGTCGACGCCTGCATAGCCGTTCACCTGAAGATCTACCCACCCCTTCACATCAACCCCCTGAAGTAGTCGCGCGACTCGTCGATCCACTGCGGATTGTCGGGAAACGCGTTTGCAAGCTCAAGCCCGAGGCAACCGTCGTAGCCGATTCCCCTGAGTGCCGCGAATATCTCGTCGTAGTCGAAGACACGTCCCGCCGGGTTTATTCCCGACGAGCCGTTCTTGGCGTCGGACAGGCAGCGAACGTGCCCGTCAAAGATGCGCGAGGCGTACTTTCGCGCAATCTCGACGCAGTCGAGCCCGTCCGCATACGTGTACGCCCAGTCTACGCAAAAGCCCATGCGCGGCGAAAGGTCGCCGATGATCTCGAATGTCTCGGGCACGGCTGGATAGAGGTTTGGGTTGCCGGTCTTTGGATTGCGCCCGTGGTTGTGGATGGCAAACTTCATCTTGTATTCGTCGGCAAGGCTCGAGCAGAGTTCGCACATTGCGCGGTCGCTATGGCAATCCGTCCATTTGGGGCCGTCCTGCCTGCCTGGAACGCCGACGATCAGCGGCACGCCGAGCGCCGCCGCATAGTCGAAGCGCCTGCGGGCCTCGTCCGGCGAGTTGAAGGGGATCGGGCCGACGGCATACGGCTCGACGCCGTGGTCACGGCATTTGCGGCGGAACTCCGCGATGTCGGCAGGCGTCGCGTCGAACGGCAGATGGAAGTTCTTCACGCAAAGATGCGCAAAGCCGTGGGCCTCGCAGAAGGCAAGCGCGTCGTCCGTCCTGAAGCTGTTGAGCGTGAAGCCGGCCATCGCGAGCGAGAACTTGGCGCGGCCGCCGCGCGCAAGCGCCGCACATCCGCCGACGGCAAAAGATGCCGCGCCGGCACAGCTCGCGCCAATGAATTCCCGTCTCGTCATTTCACTCCCTCCAATCTGTCGAAAAATCCATCAACTGCGGCGCGCCCAGACTCTCCGTCGCGAAGCAGCAAGGAACCAAGCGCGAGGAAGAGAACGGTCGCGGCCGCAGTAAGCGGAAACGACCAGACCATCTCCCTCAGAAACGGCCAGCGACCGCCAGCAGCAAATACAACAAGACCGAAAACCGCGCCGCCCACAAGCCCAGCCAGTCCCGCGCGGCGCGAGAGGCGGCGGACGAGAAGCCCGCCGAGCATCGGCAGCGCGATCGGAGGAAGAAGCACTCCGAACACCTTGTTGGAAAGGTTGAAGAGATCGTCCGCGCCCTGGGCATACTGCATGACGAACGTCAATGCGACCACAAGACCGCCGACAAGCACGGTCGCGGCGCGGGCGGCGACCATCTTCGCGCGCGGCGACGGCGACTTCGCGAAACGAAGGTAGAGTTCGTTCACCGCGACCGCGGCGGCGGCGTTGAAATTCCCGGCGAGGGAGCTCATCGTAGCGGAGAACATCGCGGCGACGACGAGGCCCATCATACCGGCCGGAAGGACCTCGCGGCAGAGAATCGCGTAGACGCCGTTCATCTCGGACTCCGGCAGATCCGGCAGGAAGACGCGCGCCGCCATCGCGGGGAAGAAGAAGAGCGGCGGACCGAGGAACAGCAGCGCGGCGACGAGATACGCCATCTTCTTCGCGTCGCGGTCGCTGCGCGTCGAGTAGTAGCGCTGGACGAGCGACCAGTTGGTGGAAAGCGTCGAGCCGACGCAGCAGAAAAACACGAGCATGTACATCCACGTGTACTTGCCGGCAGTGAACGAGAAGAAGCCCTCCGGCGCGCGGTCGAGGAACACGGAAAGCCCGTGCACAAGCGATGAGCCGCCATCGAGCGCTGCAAGCCGTCCAAGGCATAGCGGCGGGAGGGCGAACACCACGGCGAGAATGACGAAGAACTGGATGAAGTCGCACGCAAGCGTCGCCTTGAGCCCGCCGAGAAAAGTGTAGAGGACGATGATGAGTCCAGACAGGCAGATGGCCCAGAAAAGCGGAAAGCCCATCCCGACGCCTACGACCGTCCCTATCGCGAGAAGCTTCAGGGCGTTGTCGAGAAGCTGCATGGGAAGCCCGAGGACCGCCAGCGTCGAACACATCGACGGCGTGTAGCGAGTCGCCACGAAGTCGATGGGGCTGCCCTGCGCCGCGCGCCGCCAGCGGACGGCGAGAAACCATGCTCCGAGGAGGACCGCGGGAACCGAAAGCCAGCTCACCGTCACAGGCACCCAGCCGAACTTGTAGGCGAGGGCGGAATACATCACGAACGCAAGCGCCGAGAAGCTGTTCATGTAGAACGAAACGCCCGAAAGCCACCACGGAACCGTCTTGTCGCTGCCGAAGAACTGCGCAGAGGAAGTGGACTTGCGGCCATAGTAGACGCCAATCCCCACCATCGCGACGAAAAAGACGGCTACAACGCCATAGTCAACTGGAGAAAGCCCACTTGCCATATTGCGCATATTATACCGCAGAATCGGCAATCAATCAATTGCCGATTCACGACCGCCGCATGCCGAAGGCGGCAAGGAGAATCACGGCGAAGCCGACGACGGAAAGCGCGTCGGGGACCTGCGAGAAGAACGCGAAGCCGAAGAGCGCGGTGAAAACGACGTTCGTATAGTCGTACACGGCTATCGAGCGCGGCTCGGCGTAGCGATAGGCAGCGGTGACGCCGAACTGCCCGAGCGCCGCGCCCGCACCTGCGCCGACGAGTATGAGCACCTGCGCGAAGGTCATTGGCCTAAAGTCGACAGCGGTGAAAGGCAACGACGCGAGGCACGAAAACGCGCTGAAGAAAAGGACGATAAAAGCGCCGTTCACCTTCATGCGCCCGAGCTGGTGGACGCACACGTACGCAAGCCCCGCGCCCAAGCCCCCCGTAAGCGCCATCGCCGCGGCAAATGTGCCGCCGCCACGGAACCCCGGCTTCATCACGAGCGCCGCACCGACAAACGCGAGGAGAAGGTGCCCGAACTGCCGCCACGAAACGCGCTCGCCGAGGAATATCCACGAAAAGAGAACGGTAAAGAACGGCGCCGTCTTGTTAAGCGTCATGCCCTCGCCAATCGGGAGCTTTGAGAGCGCGTAGAAGTTGGCGAAGATGCCGACCGTGCCGAAGACCGCGCGGAGAACAAGAAGAACCCACGCCTTCCCCGACGGTGACATTGACGTCTGCAACTCGCCGTCCGCCGGCTCCCGCCGCCTGTCGCGGCAGAACACCGCGAGCGCGATCACGAAAGCGAGGGCATTTCTGAAAAAGCTTTTCTGGAAGCACGTGATCTCCCCGCCGAAGTCGTCGCACAGCCGGACGAAGAACGCCATCAGCGCAAAGCCGAACGCGCTTGCGACGATACAGGCGATCCCCTTCCCGCGATTGCCGGCGATCACCATGTGACTGGTGGAACCCCCACCGATGCGAGATAGTCGTTAGCGCGGGAAAACGGCTTCGAGCCAAAGAACCCGCGATGCGCGGAAAGAGGCGAGGGATGGGGCGAGGCAATCACGCAGTGGCGGCTGCGGTCGATGAACGCACCCTTCCTCTGCGCATACGAACCCCAGAGAATGAAGACAAGGTGCGCGCGGCGTTCGGCGAGAGCGCGGACGCCTGCGTCGGTGAACACTTCCCAGCCCTTGTTGTGGTGGCTACCCGCGCGATGCGCCGCGACAGTCAGCGTCGTGTTTAGAAGAAGAACGCCCTGGTCCGTCCACTTGAGGAGATCGGGCATGTGGCC
>JAEEGL013125451.1_pt1 | contig 10327 bp, 6 predicted proteins | sample 9134231 | NCBI WGS metagenome assembly JAEEGL01 (sample SAMN16246548, study PRJNA631951) | gut metagenome | biome: gut microbiome; feature: rumen; material: fiber-attached | host: Bos | place: Iran: Karaj | collected 2018-10
GATCCACGGGACCGCCTGTATTGAGTACAAGCATAAACTTCTCATACTTTTCCGTACAGCGCAGAATATCCCGCACCTCATCGGATGTCATCCGAAAGTCGCCCTCTGCCGGTGTGCGGTCCGACCCCTCGCCGCTGCCTGTGCCACCCTTGACCGTATCCCGTGCGCCCGAGCCGTAGGGTGCCACCTTACAGGGGGAAGCCAGCGGAAAGTCGCCGTTTCGTTTCAGAATCACCATGCACTCCGGCGCAAGAGCACGTAGTTTGTCAAGGTGCATGATTTCATATTCCTGTATATCGAAAGATGTGATTTTTCTCATCTTATGCCTCCGGATCGTTGATCATACTGTTCCATCTTCCTGCAAATATCTTTCCATTTATCAGAATCATCCACCCGACGAGTTCAAAGGGAATATCCAGTGTATATTTCCATGTGCGCGGCATATCCAGCCGGATTTCGAGTTGATGTCTGTCATGATCTGCTGACCATGACAACAGGATCAGACCATCTGTGCATCCTGCCGACCCAGCTGCCCAGCGCAGTTCCCCCGGATGGGGCGAGATCCTGATCGTTTTCGTGCCTTCCTCAGGGCTTCCAAGGCCAAGAACTTTATTTACCAGCAGAGCACCGGCAGCTCCGTTAAAAGTATGGCAGCCGGATAATTCATTGTAGTTCTCAAAAAATGTTCCCGGACCATCCTGAAGCTCCGGAAGATAGATTGATTTCATCTCTCTCGTCAGCGCTCGGGTCTCCCCCATCTGCGCCAGTGCCTCCATACGGATCATCAGCCCGATGAAAAGATTGGATTTGGCGATATTCGGATCCGCCCGGAATCTGGGATTAGTACCCATCGCATCCTTAAAGCGCCGGATATATTCTGTATCCTCACGGTGAAAGCCGCTCCAGACTTCCAGTGCGGCTCCACTCTCTGTCTGAGGGCCTGTACGCCTTAAGATTCCGTTTTCAAAGACCGCTGAGTCACCGCTGCTTCCGAGAATGCCGGGACTCTTATCCATCGCTTCTATGATTCCACGCATCTTACGTCCGGCTGCCGTCCATGCTGCTTCTCCGTAAAGGGCTCCCAGGCTTTCCAGCATCCTTACAGCCAGACAGTTAATGGGTACAGAAATCGGCTGCACACAATACCCGCTGTTGGAGATCGACCAGTCCACAAAGGGAGTCCTGAGCCCCTCCAGAAGTCCACTTTCACCTCTCAGTTTCAACACGCCCTCCATAAACCGGCTCACCCTCTCCCGGTGCAGATCTATAAAATTTCTATCTCCAGAACGCTCATAATAAGCAGCCAGTTCCAGCATAAGCCAGAAGGACCAGTTCTCGATACCGATTTCCGAAGGATCTTTCCGACTGCCCGGATAGACCTCCGGGAAAAAGGCGTTCCTGAACTGATCCGGATCTGTCAGCAGGAAATTTTCCAGGAAATCCTTCTCCACACGGAGATCTCCGAAAAGCTGCCATGCAGCATAGGCACTGAAATAAGAATCGCAGAGCCAGCCGCCTCGTTCTCTCTGAGGACAGTCCATAAATATGTCAAGCGTTCCCAAGCGCAGCGTCCTTCTTGCTCCTTCGTAAATGCGATTCAGGTCTCCGTCGCTGGACTGAAAGAAGATCTCCTTCTGATCCGGATAGGAATTATCGACGATCTCCGGGCGGAAGACCCTGATGCTCCCCTCTGTTCGAAAGATCATTTTTATGTATCGAATCAGTTTGGGCTCAAAGTCGGTCAGATGATATTTTCCGGGCATCAGGTGATATCTTGAAACATAGGTATTTCCCGGAAGGCTTCCCCCGAAATCCCTGTGGTCACTGTTTAAAATGTCTATTACACACTCCTTTTCAGCTTCCACTTCAAAATCGATATATCCCAGTTCTGAACTGTCTCTCCCCCAGATCAGAGCGGCAGGATTGGATCCGGGATTCAAAATCACTGATTTCAGTCCCTGCGAGTCCCTTTCAATATGCCAGGTGCCGGAATAGACTGCTTCCTGTTCTTTACACAGACTTTCAAGAAAACAGTTTTCCTTCGGCAGCATTGCATACCATTCCCTATTGAACAGCCGTGCCATTTTCAGGGGAAAACCGGCGCTGCCTTCCGGATCCGGAACCATGTCAGAAATTCCCTGCAGCGAGGACATGCGGATTCTTCTATACTTCGCACAGGGTGCACGGCGAATCAGATATGTGACATCCTCATGCAGAAGGATCGGATCCCGCATGTCTTCTTTTCCCATTCTCCAGGAAAAACTCATCGGATCCAGATCATAGTATTCAATAATCCCTCTGGCGTGACTCATGGTCTCCACCAGATCCCGTCTGGTCGTCAGTTCAAGATATTTCCATCCGGGTGCTCCGGTCGCTGCCAGGACCTTGTCATCTTCGCCTGTTATTTCCGCAATAAAGAGCCCCGGCTCCATTGTACGGTCATTACAGTATTTGCCTGCCTTGTCATAGGCTGCCACCTCAACGGCAATATTTATTTTTCCGGATACTGAAAGTGTTATCTCATCCACGCGACAGTATCCCTCTGCCGTTCTGGCAGGGCCATTCGCCGCCATAACTCCATTCAGGAAGAGCCAATAGCAGGATCTCGCAGTAATTGCAATCTTTATCTGCGTACTTTTTTGAACTTCAATTTCTGCGAAAAAACCAAGAAATTGATTGTATTGATTCTTTAAGCCGCTCCCCCATACCGGTTTCGCGCATTGAAACTGATACATTGTCCGTTCCTTTCTTTTTATCGCAACACAGGTGCTTGCGAAACTCTTCCTTACTCCTGTCAGAAGTATCCCCTGTGTTTCAACCAGTCTGCTGCAAGTTGAGCCCACATTGCAGTATGGGGAATATCCGGTGTTTCATCTTCGCCGTTATATAATCCTCCGCCATGAGGTCCATCCTCAAATGTATGGATTTCGTAAGGAACGCCGTGGACCGCAAGTTCCATACAGAAATTCAGGGCGATACGGGGATCATCCCCATGCGTCTGAAAAACAAACATCGGAGGGCTGTCCACTCGGATATTTCTGATCGGATCAAGCCGGTTGGCTGCAGCTATTTCCTTCGGCGTCATCCCTCCGGTCATCGGAGGAACGGAAGATGTCGATGAAAAAGCGCCATAGAGGATCAGCGCAGTATCCGGCCTCGAAGAAATCTTAAGCAGAGGATTTTCAGATGTTTCATTTCCATAATCAAACCTTCCGGCTGCATATGCCGACAGGATCCCGCCTGCAGAGAACCCCCCCAATGCAATGTGATCCGGCAGTATATGATATTGCTCAGCATGGCTTCGCAGATACCGTACGGCTTCCAGCCCGTCTTCTCCGGCCATGCGGATCGTCTCATTCTCCCTGAGGTCGATCATCTGTCCATCACTGACATGGTAATCAAGGATTGCCACGTTGAGTCCTGCCTGATAGAAGAACTCCGCCACCGGCAGTGCTTCATTCCAGGACTTGAAGAGAAAGCCGCCGCCCGGGCAGATAATAAAGCACCCTCTGGCGTCTCCTTCATGCGGCTTCTTCACGGCAAGACGCGCCGTAAACCCGGCTTCCTCACGAAGAGGAAGCACTTCATAATCCAGTTCCGGGAGGGAATTCATCATTTCTTCGAACCGTTTGCGCCGACTTTTGATCAGATTCAGGATCACTTCCGGCGTAAACTCTGTCATTTTTCCGTCTTCTACTGCCATCTTATTATTCCTCCGTTTCTGCTGCGGTTGCCTTCTGGTCCTTACCCATGATTCTTTCTTTCAGATCCGCTGCGGTTTTGTCGAAGATGTTGTCGAGATCATAAAAATACATACATACGATACCGATTGCTGTCAGAATCGCGGGGATCCAGACGTAAAGCATATTAATGGTAGAGATCGCACTTCCCGGCTGGATCGCTAGTTTGCCGTTAAAACCGCTCGCGTCAAGCATCCAACCGAACACGATGGTTCCAAAACTTCCGCCAAATTTGTTGGCAAAAGAGTAAGCGGCATTTCCCATTCCAAGAACATCCTTACCGGACTGCCACTGGGCATAGGAAATCGTATCCTGAAGCATTCCCGGAAGTACACACATGGCAAAACCAGCACCTACTCCCTTTAAAACAGCTGAAAGATATAACAGGGGCAGAATATGTGTGAAAGCCGGAATGATCGAACCGATAACGGTGGCTAAAAGGCCTGTCATACAAATGTTTCTCTTCTTCATCTTTGTCATCATGATAAGAGAAAGGACCGCCCCTGACAATGCTCCGATACTGGTAAAGTTGGCAAGCGGTGTGTAAAGGAGTACGTCGTCCAGAATGTACTGAGCAAAATAGACATTTGCCATACCTGAACTCGGGCTGGTCACGCAGAGCATTACGACCACAAAGATGACCCAGTATTTATCATGAATAAGGATCTTCAGTGCCTCCAGCACTTTTACTTCCGATTTCTTTTCGTTCTTTTCACTGTTCCCGTTTCCTTCCTGCTCTCCCTGTTTCATCAGCGTGACCCGCTCTGTTGTACCAAAAACACACAAGAGGGTCAGAATCGCGTAAACAGCTGTGTAAATAAGAAGCATGACCGTCCATCCCTTCTGGGTGTACGGGTCTCCGCCTCCGACCGCAGTGGTAATCTGAATAACTGTAGAATTCAAGATCAGGCCGCCGGCAATACCGAAAAGCATCATGAGGCCGCCGTTAAGTCCTCTGTCCTTCTGATTAATACTCATGCTTCCGTTCAGTGCAGCATGTGCCACAGAAACCATTGTCATGCAGACTGTATTCGTAAGATTATACGTTACAAAGATATATGCGACTCTCAGAAATCCGTCCATACCTGCCGGTACATAAAACATCAGCAGCATACAGATTCCTGTCGGGATGATCATGCGAAGAAGCCAGGGTCTGCATTTCCCCATTTTTGTATGCGTACGGTCAAGGATATAGCCTGCAGCCAGATCTGATATACCGTCCAAAGCTTTGGATACGCCCATAATGGTCGCAATAAGACCTGCGCCGATTCCCACCACATTCGTGTAGTAGACCAGAAGAAAACTGCTCAGGATCATCGTATAGAAGTTTCCTCCCTGACCGCCCAGCGCGAAAGCCATTTTCTCCATCATGGGAACTCTGGCGTCCGGACTCATGTTCTTTGCTCTTTTCATCGTTTCGTTCCTCTCTTTCTCTTCCTCTGCTATTTCAGTTCCTGATCTTCAATATATCATCTATGGCTTTTCCGGCTTCCTCGAGAGATAATCCGGAAAAGACATTTCGACGGAGTTCATCCAGTGACTGGGACAATACCTCCGGGTTTCCGCCCTCGAGAAGCAGCCTGAATCCGTCGCATTGATCCGCAATCTGCAGGACCTCATTGTCGTCTTTCATTTGAGAAAGGCGGCTGTCAGGCCTGTATCTACACCTGTAATCCCTTACCGTCCGGTATTGGAAAACATAACTTCCTGCATCCAGTTCTTCTCCGTTCTTCCCGTAATCAGGAAGGCAGAGCAGGCCTTTCGCCCCAAAGGGTATCTCTACCAGAACCCGGACCTCTCTGTTTTCCAGCAGTTCCCAGCGTACACGGTAAGTTCCTGCCGCAGAATCGTAGGAACAGTCTGCCCAATCCAGTTCCGATGTAAACTGCGGCGCAATTCTGACAGTCTGAAAGCCCGGACTGACCGGCTGGATGCCGGCTATATACCGGTATAAGAACTCCGCAACACTCCCATATGCGTAATGATTCAGAGAGTTCATTCCCGTGTCACTGATCCGCCCGTCCGGCAGTACGGAATTCCATCTCTCCCAGATGGTCGTCGCCCCCTGCTTCACTTCATATAACCATCCAGGGTATCCTTCATTGAACAGATAGTCACAGGCGATATCAAACAATCCGGCGTCCGCCAGTACATTGCACATGATCGGGGCTCCGATAAAGCCGCTTCGTATATGATAGCAGTCCTTCTTCAGCCGCTTTTTCAGACTTTCCACCACCTTTTCCTTTGATCTGTAAATACCAAAATACAGGCTGATATAACAGGCCGTCTGCGTATCCACGGCCAGGAGTCCGGAAGGTGTAAAATAATGATACAGGATCTGTTCTCTGATCCGGTCTGCCAGCTTTCTGTATTTGAGGGCGTCCATCTCTAAGTTCAAAATGGCTGCGGCTTCCGCAACAAGCTGTGCGGAATGACAGTAATATACGGAGGCAATAAAGTGAATATCCGTAGCGCCAATCTTGCTCGTCGGCGTCACCCCGTCCAGCGCCAGCCAGTCACCGAACTGAAATCCGAAATTCCAGAGATCCTGTCTCCCGCGATTGCAATCCTCCCGGTGAATATGGTCTACCCACTCTTTCATCAGGGGAAAGAACTCTCGAAGAAGTTCTCTGTCTCCATAATACCGGTATAAGACCATCGGCAGAATTGACGCGGCATCACTCCATCCGCTTGCTGTCATTCCAGGATGAAAATTCGGGAGATACAGAGCGACTTTCCCGTCATTTCTTATCTGATCCTTCCTGAGATCTTTCAGATATTTTTCGTAAAATGCTCTTGTATCCACATGGTAGCTGGCTGTCCCTGAAAAGACCTGCGCATCTCCTGTCCATCCGAGACGCTCATCCCGCTGCGGACAATCCGTCGGCATATCCACGAAATTGCTCTTCAGGCCCCATACCGTGTTATCGTAAAGACGATTCAGCAGATCATTTGACGATCTGAAACTGCCGGTCCGCTCAACATCCGAATAAACAGCAACTCCCTTAAAATCCTCCGGTCGGACCGGGCTTTTCATTTCCACTTTCACATAGCGAAAACCGTAATAAGTAAAATGAGGTCGTACGATTCTCCTGATTCCATCGGAACGATATGCGAATTCAGCCCTTGCGCTTCTATAATTTCCCTGATAAAATGCGTTGTCCTGAAGGATTTCTCCAAAATGTAATTCCAGGTTTTCCCCTTTCTCCATCACTCCGGAAAATTCCACATACCCTGCGAAATTCTGTCCGAAATCCAACACAGTTTCTCCTGTCGGCGTATGCAGGATCTCTCTGACCGGGAAAACCTCATGGGCTTTCAGCGGAAGTGAATATCGAGATATGACCTGCGGACCATCTGCCTTCACGGCATGTTTCCACCCGGATGGTTCTGACGAGTATGTGCAGTAATTTTGAATTTCCCCGTCATAAATACCGCTCTCTTCCACGAAAGATCTGGAATACATCCAGTCTGTATCTGTAGCAGCAACGATTTCCTCCCCTTCAGGATAAAATATATGCAGCTCTGCTTTCAGTAAAAAATGGTCCCCGAATCTTGCTTCCTTTCCGTCCAGACCATAACGCCCCTTGTACCAGCCGTTCCCGAGAATAACCGCTAATCTGTTTTCCGCCCCGATCAGGTCGGTCACATCATACGTGCAGTACTGTACACCGTCACGATAGTCTGTAAGGAAGGGTGCCAGATAATCCGCTCCGACCTTTTCTCCATTAAGGAATGCCTCAAAAACACCCAGGCCTGTAATATACAACCGTGCACCGGTCCATCCTTCCCTGACCGAAAAATCTCTGGCAAATTCGGGATGGAAAAGATCATCCTCCTGCGTAGAAATCCAGTTTCCGGTCCACTTATCCTGAAACTTTGAGGTTTCAAAAAATGCTGCCGGACTGACCGCTTTCTCCCCTGCATCTGTTGTGATTTCCACCTTCCAGTAATACCTGGTCCCCGGCTCACATGTCATTTTGACCGGATGTGCGATCCCGGAAAAGTCTGCTCCATCTTCCCGATAGCATATCTCGGAAAAGTAGGAATCTTTGCTGATCTTCACGGAGGCATTCGTCTGTTTCTTACCGGCCCCGTTTCTGACTTTCCAGGAAAATACAAGACGTGAAAACTCCTCTCCTGTCGGGTTCTTCTTTCCATTGGTTCTTAACGCATATATTTCCATACCCTCATCCTTTCCCTTCTGCTTTATGTGATTATTATAAAAAAGCATGTCGATTGAGATAATAGCCATATATAACTTATTTGATTAACTGAATTTGACATTTGTTATCAACTATCGTTAATTATCTATGCTGTTCTTGATTTTTCGACAGACATTTGTTAAAAAATAAGGGATAAACACGAAATGAAAAGCTTTCAGATACTATTCTGCGAGTCAGTTCAAGAACGCCTCGGCGTTCTTGCCGTGGAGAAAATAATGGAAAATCATGATCTGGTATTAAATACACTGCAGGAATATACAACTGAAGAACTCTTTTACAGAGAATACTATTATGCAAGAATATCCGATGACCCGGATGATATGAAATCATTTCTGTCACGCCATTCCCCTGCGGAAATCAATCAGAGAAGACTGATTTGTCCTGAGATGTTCGGAAAAACTCTCGATACGATAGAATATATCTATTTGGATGAGCATCCATCCGATGGATATCTAACCTTTGAGGGACTCTATGCCGGAAAGCTGCGCTTCAGTACTATGGGAATCGGAAACAACGTGAGAATTGAGAAGCATAATCGTTATTCTCCCGGATTTTTTCATTCTCACGAGTTTTTTGAGGCTTTTTATGTATTAACCGGACAGTGTACGCACTTTATCAATGGCAAAAAAGAAATCCTGAAAAAAGGGACTCTTTGCTTCATCTCACCTGATGTGAGACATAAGATTGAAGTATTCGATGACAGTATTATCATGAACATTTTAATGCAGAAAAGTACTTTTGATGATATCTTCTTTAATGTTATCCGGTCTCAGACCATTTTGTCCGCCTTTTTCCTCAGCAGTCTTACAAAAAAAAACCGGGTTTCTCACCTTACTTTCATCCTGAATGATTCGGAGTTTGAGGATATCCTGTTATCCATGTATCTTGAAGAACTGACTAAAGATTCCTACACCAACCGCCTCCTGGTTCTTCAATTGAGCCTGTTTTTCATGAAACTTGTTCGCAAGTATGAGCGAACTGCTGTTTCTTCTCAAACCGACGAGGCTATGGAAAAGAATCATTTTCAAATGCTCTCCTATATAAGTGACCATTACAAGGATATCACTCTGTCCGAACTGGCGGATCATTTTCACTACACACATGAATACTGTTCCAGATTGATCCGGCAAATCAGCGGACAGACATTCCAGTCGCTGTTAAAAGAAATCCGATTAAGACATGCTGAATCTCTGCTCCTGACGACCAGTCTTAGTATTGATGAAATCAGCCACATGGTCGGTTATGAAAACGCCGGTACTTTAATCAATGTATTCAAAAAAGAACTTCATACAACACCCGGGCAATATAGAAAAGAAGGGCAGAGTCCTTTATAAACAAAGCCTCTATAAGAGGCAGAAAAACCCCGCAAAGAGCCTCATACGTGGCACTCCTTGCGGGGTCATTTCAGGATCAGCTTTTAACGATCATCGTTCTTACAGGTTGTTGCAAGATAAATGATCATATGCTGAGGTACAAAGAACTCTTCGGTCATGGAGGCGTTATGCCCCCGCAGGCACTACTTTTGATTTGGACAGATCACTTACCGAAATTGACACCGGCAAAATAGATTACGATTGCTCACTTTGTAAACGTTCAAGCAATGACACCTAAAAGCAAAAAAAATCCAGTAAGGCCTATTTTTCAAGCTTTACTGGATTTTTTAGATTATCGGGTAAACTCTTTGACCACGGCAAAATTTTTTTTACATCATCTGGAGTCAGGGTCTTTTTGCCTCGACATTTTTCCAAGATATATTTTACGTATTCTTCAACATTCAAGTTATTCATTTTAGCTGTCTGGACTAAACTGTATATGACGCAACTAGCTTTTGCACCATTAACCGTGTCATGGAACATCCAATTTTTTCGATTATGTTCTATAGAACATAATCGAAAGAACTGGCTTTTCTCTGATAGCCAGGATGGAGCCGATGCAAGCATGAAGATTTATTCACTTGTAGAGTCAGCCAAAGCCAACGGTATAGATCCTTTGAAATACCTTACTTATTTACTTGATAATCGTCCGAGTGCTGATATGTCAGATGATGACTTTGAGCGTCTTGCTCCTTGGAGCAATGAAACTCGAGAAGCATGCGAACTATAATACGGAGTGAAATGCTCCATTATCTGGCATCCTTGCGGATGCCATTTTTAATTTAGCTAGCGCGGAATATTAAGCGCTTACGGTCATTTTTGTCGCTTTGTGATCCAATTAAATTTGCTTATCATTTCTCGTAAATATTCAAACAAATAACAAACCCACCTGACCGCGTCAAACACCAGCATATCTTTACTGCTTTTGACACGTCCAGATGGGTTCGTTTATAGGTAGCCAAGCTCTCTTAAGATAAAGTGAGCTTCC
>JAEEGL013250922.1_pt1 | contig 10327 bp, 6 predicted proteins | sample 9134231 | NCBI WGS metagenome assembly JAEEGL01 (sample SAMN16246548, study PRJNA631951) | gut metagenome | biome: gut microbiome; feature: rumen; material: fiber-attached | host: Bos | place: Iran: Karaj | collected 2018-10
GATGATGTCCAGACCGCCCTTTGTGCCCAGGATGAACGTCTTGTCATAGTCATCTGTATTCGCCGCTGTTGTTGCCAGGAAATGGAATCCAATTCCGTTTTCAAAACGGATAAACGCGTCGGAAATATCCTCCACGCCGAACCCGTCGGGATTCGAAACACGGGCGGGATCGACCGGAATAGCCTGCCTGGCGATCCCGCTGACGCTTTTCAGTTTCGGCAGACCGAGCACGAACAGGATCTGGGATATGAGATAAACACCGATGTCTATGGATTTGCCGTGACCGGCGAACTTTTTGGAATAGAAGTTGTCTGACAAAGTGGATTTCAGCTGGCCTTTGAAAAGATCCAGTCCGGGACGCCATCTGTGGGAAACACTTTCCAGGTTAACGAAATAGATATCTCCCAGGCGGCCTTCTTCTATCATCTGTTTGGCCAGCCGGGACTGATAGGTCATGATGGAACTGATCTGTACGTGGAATTTCCGCCCGAGCTTTTTGGCACAGTCGATCATCATTCTTGCGTCGTGATAACTGGCGGCAAGGGGCTTCTCGCAGTAGCAGTCGAAACCATGCTTCATGACTTCGATCGAGATCGGTGTATGCAGATTGTTATGTACGCAGACGTCGACGGTATCGATGTCGTCACGTTTAAGCATATCCCTGAAATTGATGTAGAGATCTTTATCGGGAAGACCGTATTGTTCGCCCCATTCTTTCAGTTTCTTTTCATCGATATCGCATGCGCAGACGATCCTGACAGTGAATCCGAGATATTCGGAATACTCCTGGATCTTTTTATATATGCGCATATGGCGGTGTGAGATCACACCGGTCCCTATAAAAGCTACACGTACTTCCTTCATAAGTGTCACCTCGCATCATAATGTACAGTTACGGACTGTAATTATGATACGGGGCGGCAAAGGTTAAAAAATAGTAATATTCCGCGGGAAATTGATGATTTTCTTTGATACTGTGCCGGGCAGACCCACCTGTCACATTTCCTGAGCTGATTCCGGTGGCTGATCAGGGATAACGATCTGTATATAAGCCCCGCCGGTCTCCCACTGATTTTCAAACGATATCTGTTCGCTTCCTTTATAGATCAGATGAAGACGGGAGATCACGTTCCTTATACCGTAGTGTTCACCTTTTTCATCGACAAGAGGTTCGTTTCTGCTGAGCTTTTCCAATATATTTTCCGAAAAACCGCTTCCGTTGTCCCAGATCTCGATCTGGATCCGGTGATCATCGGGAGGATCCATTCTCGTTACTGCCACATAGATCTCAATGCGGTTGTCGGAATTGCCACGGTGTTTGATCGCATTTTCTACAAATGTCTGGATGATCATCGGAGGGATCATAACATTTTCCGCGCTATCTTCTATCTCCACGAACGGGAAGATCCGCTGTGGGAATCGCAGCTGCTGTATATGAAGATAGTTCTGGACGATCTCGATTTCTTCGGAGATCGGTTCCAGAGTATTGGCCTGCAGGGTATACCGCAGATACTGGCTCAGATAGGTGGTCATCTCCCGGATCAGGTATTCCCTGTGGGTGTTGGTCAGATTGTTGATCACATCCAGGCAGTTGATAAAAAAGTGAGGATTGATCTGCAGCTTCAGATACTGCAGTTCAATGTCCTGGTACTGGATCTGGGCTTCCTGGCGTCGGGTAGTTTCTTCTATGATCCGGTGGTTCAGGTCATTGATGCTCTCGATCATGCTGTTGAACGTGTCATTGACGAGTATGAACTCATCGCTCTTAAAGTTGTCGACACGTACACTCATATCACCGGATTTGACAGCATTCATGGCATCGGTGAGTTTCTGCAGGGGAGTAAGAAGCCATTTTCGCAGCAAGAGCGCAACGGTCAGAAGCAGCACAAGGAAGATCAGCATCAGGATCAGCAAAAGGCGGTTGAGCTGCAGAAGATCGCGCTGGAACTGGTTTTCGTTGATCAGGGCGACCAGATAATAATCCCCGGAGGAAGAAGGCTGTGTTACGAACAGGTAGCGCTCGCTGCCGATCTTTACACTCTGATCAGCTGCCGCATTCTTAAAGTCAAATCCGCTGGCCTCAGCAGGCAGACGGTTCCCGTACTCCTGGCCGTCTTCAGAAAAATAAGTTGCATAATTGATAAATTCATCCCCGCGTGTTTTAAATGACTGCAGAAGCTGGTCAGTAGATACGATAGCGCCTATATACAGGTTATAGCTTTTAAACAGGCGCATTATGTAATTGGAATTGCCGTGTGTTACAAAGATCCAGTGCTGTGGCAGGCGGGTATTCCTGTTGCCGGCCACCCATTCTTCGATCACATTGCGCATTTCATCCTGCCGGGTGAAGCTGACGCTGCCGTCGGCAGCGGAAACGAACTGACTGTCGACTGTTTCCCCATTCTCACAGGTCACAGGGTCCGGCATATAGATGAACAGTTCATCGATAAATGTGATGCTGCGCATAGCTGCTTCCAGCGTCTTGCTGATCTGGATCTCCTGGGAAAAGAAACTGTTCCTGCTGCCGGGGTGATATAGAGCAGGGATACTGACTTTCGTCTGAAGGCTGTAAAGATAGTCTTCGACGTTGCTGAATGCGAGGTCGACGTCAGATGTAAAGATATTCAGCATAGTGCTGTAGGAATGGAATGCGTTTTTCTTAACGACATTCCGCGCCATGTAATTGTCAGATATCAGAAAAGCGGTCATTACTATGACGATTACGGCTATGATAAGCAGTATCTTGGTCCGAACCTTACGCATTTTTACTACCTCTTACAGCAGGGTGATCACTGATAAAAAGTCTATCCTATTTCCCTCTTGTTGAATAAATATACAAACCGATTCCTGTAAAAAGTCTATAAGTCCCAGGAAATTTGCTATCTACAAAAATGCCCGTAATAGTATTTTTAGTCTATAAAAAAACTGCAGATATAAAAAGGGCGTTCAAAATGATCGATCGGAAAGATATTGAAAAATGGACTGTTGAACATGAAGCAGAGATGATCTCGGACATCCGTACATTTGTCCGTATCCCCAGCATATCCGGAGAAGCAGACAGGGAAGGCCCGTTTGGCGCTGCATGCAGTGAAGCGCTGGAGCTATTTTTCAGGATGGGCAGAGGATACGGATTACAGACTGCTGAATGTGACGGATACGCAGGCGAAGTGACGTATGGCTGCGGTACCAGAGAGATCGGTCTTTTTGCACACCTTGATGTGGTTGCAGAAGGAGACGGCTGGGAGTATCCGGCTTTTGACGTCACCAGGATCGGAGATTATCTGATCGGCCGCGGCGTGATGGATAACAAAGGCGCAGTCGTCGCTGCGTTGTACGCTTTCAGATATATCAAAGAAAACGGCCTACTGCCGAAAGATTTCAAATGCAGGCTGATCACGGGATTGAATGAAGAAAAGGGAATGGAAGATATCAGGTATTTCCTTAAACACAGAGCCTGCCCGCAGATCTCCATAGTGGTCGATTCCCCCTTTCCCGTATGCCGCGGGGAAAAAGGACTCCTGAGGATGGAACTGACTAAAGATATGTCCTCTTCCGGGTTGATCATAAATGCCGGCAAGGCAGTCAATGTCGTACCCGGGTCTGCAGAAGCCAGGTTCGGCAGCCGGACTGTACATGCAGTGGGGACGGAAGGACATTCAGCTTTTCCCGAAAATTCGAAAAATGCCATTGAACTGCTCTGCAGGATGATCAAGGAAAACGATGAATTCCTGTCACTGCTGAATGAAGATGAGGTCAGGCTGATCGATTTCCTTCAGGATACGGCTTCGGACGGGAAGGGAACCGGACTGGGTATAAATACGACTGATCCGGATATGGGTGACCTGACATGTAATCTCGGACTTGTTCGGGTGACGGACGGCGAGATGCGTATTAATCTCGATATCCGTACACCTGCCTCCGCTGACGCGGATAAGATCACAGACAGGATCCGTCAGAAAGCGGAAGCAGCGGGCTTTAGGATAGTGACTCGGACGTACAAGCCTTCCTATTGCTACGGCACGGATGATCCGCTGGTCAGGACTCTTTCGGATACATATGAACAGGTGACAGGGGATAAGGATACGACCTTTATCAACAGTGCGGGTACTTATGCGAGCCTTATACCGGGAGCAGTTGCCTTCGGACCTGTCTTTGATGACGATTTTAAGGAACTGGGGTTCAGTGACGGGAGAGGGCGGCTCCATAGTGCAGATGAAGCACAGAGCATATCAAAGCTGGAAAAGGCGATCGAGATCTATATCCTGTCGATAGTGAACATCATCGATAAATACGACTCCATCATTCTGGAGAGAAACAGCATGATTTAAGATTCCGGACGGAATTTTAAATAGAGGCAGTAAAGTAACAAAAAGCAGCAACACATTTGTATTTGGAGGTAAACGCAATATGAAAAAGAAATTGATGTCGTTCCTTCTTACCGCTGCACTCGCAGCAGGACTGATGGCCTGCGCACCGGCAGCAGCACCGGCACCGGCAGCTTCATCTGACGGCGAGGCAGAAGCAGTAGAAGCGACAACAGCAGATTCAGGAGAGATCGCGCATCTCATTTTCCTCTATCCCGCACCGACCAAGATGCCCGACGGAGAGAATACCCTGAAAGTTCAGGAAGCCATGAACAAGATCCTGCGCGAAAAGATCGGCGCGGAGATCGAGATCCAGTTCTTTGCACCCGGTTCCTATCAGGAACAGTCCAACCTGATGCTCTCCGGTGATGAGCAGGTCGACTGCCTGTTCATGTTCAAGGCGCAGGTAGCTCCTGCGATCGCTTCCGAACAGCTCCGCGATATCGGACCGTATCTGGAAGAGTACGGCCAGGAGCTTATCGAAGCAGTCGGTGCAGACTTTGTTGACTGCGGCAAATTCAGCGGTGTCCAGTACACAATCCCTACCAAGACCGAGATTGCCCAGGGCCTTGGCATGTTCCTGCTCAATGCAGAGATCTGCGAAAAGTACAACATCGATACCGATGCCATCAAGTCTTTCGAAGATCTGACCGAAGTATTCAAGACTGTTCATGAAAATGAGCCTGAAATGCAGGTCCTCTATCCTGTATCTGCAGGAAGCACTCTTGTAGATTCTCAGCTTGAAGTTGATAAACTGAGCGACTATTTCGGCGTTCTCGACAACTATGGCGAAAAGCTTGAGGTCGTTAACCTGTTTGAAACAGAGACCTATAAGAGAGCATGCGATCAGATGCATGAATGGTATGAAATGGGCTTCATCAGCGACGATGTAGTCAGCGGCACAGAAGGCGGCCGTGATAAGATGAAAGCTGGCAGCCTGTTCGCTTACAACCAGGTTTGGAAACCCGGTATCGAGACTCAGGAAGAGACCACTACAGGCAGAGACCTGATCGGCATCAAGCTTCTTCCTGCCCTTAAGTGCACCAATAACTGGGGAACATACGGAATCCCTGAAAATGCGAAGTATCCTGAAAAGGCTATGCAGTTCCTTAACCTTCTGTATACTGACAGCGAGCTCCTGAACCTGTTCGCATACGGTATCGAAGGCGAAGACTATGTCATCCACGAAGACGGCAGGATCGGCTATCCGGAAGGTCTTGACGCGAATACGGTAGGTTACAATATCAGCTCCAGGCTGTGGGCAATGGGCAACCAGTTCATTGCTTACGTATGGGAGACCAATCCGGCCGATATCTGGGAACTGACAAATGAATTCGCAGAGAACAAAGACGGCTATACATCCGCCGCTTATGGTTTCAACTTTGACTCCGCTCCTGTAGCGGTCGAAGAAGCTTCTGTCCAGAACGCATATTCCCAGTATCAGATGGCTCTTGAGAACGGCCTTCTTGATCCTGAGACAGCCATTCCGGAAATGAATAAGAAACTCTATGAAGCCGGCCTCCAGAAGATCATGGATGAAAAACAGGCTCAGCTCGATGCCTGGGCAGCACAGAATGCCGAATGATCATTGAGCTTTAAAGACAGCCCTGACAGGACAGCAATGCCCTGTCAGGGTTTTACTTTACATTTACTATCGAGGATCATGCTTTATGAATAACAGTCATAAATCTGAAAGGAAGAAGGGACAGTTGCTGAAAGCTATCAGGCGGTACATTCCGATCTATCTGCTTATGCTGCCCGGCATAGCCTATATGGTCATCAACAACTATATCCCTATGACAGGCCTTGTCGTCGCTTTTAAGAAATACAGCGCCAAGAAGGGCATCTGGGGCAGTGACTGGGCCGGATTCTCCAATTTCAGGTATCTTTTCGGGACTAGTGACGCCTGGGTCATTGTAAGAAATACACTGTGTTATAATGTCGCTTTTATTGTTATCGGAACCGTCCTGTCCGTGACGGTTGCGATATGCTTAAGCGAGATCTGCAACAAAAGAGGAAGTCGGTTCTACCAGAGTGTGATACTGCTCCCGTACCTGATATCGTGGGTCATTATCAGTTATCTGGTATTCGGTTTTTTGAGCTCCGATACCGGATATATCAATAATTCTATACTTCCTTTGTTCAACAAAGGCCATATTGCATGGTACAGTACACCTAAATATTGGCCGGTGATCATAGTACTGGTTTACCTCTGGCACGGGCTTGGCTACGAAAGCATAGTCTATTACGCAAGTGTAGTCGGCATCGACCGAGGTTACTATGAAGCAGCAGAGATCGAAGGCGCCACGAAATGGCAGCAGGTCAGGCACATTACGCTTCCACTGATCCGCTCGACGATCATAACCATGGTCCTTCTGGCTGTCGGCCGCATCTTCTATTCCGATTTCGGCCTGTTCTACCAGGTGCCGATGAACTCGGGCATGCTTTTCCCGACGACGAATACGATCGACACATATGTCTACAGAGGCCTGCTGAAGAATTCCAATTTCGGCATGTCCGCCGCTGCCGGTTTCTATCAGTCGGTAGTCGGATTCATAGTCGTTCTCATAGCCAATGCACTTGTTCGTAAAGTGGACAGCGAAAATGCGTTTTTCTAGGAGGTTGCCATGAAAAAAGTCAGAAGATTCGACGTGGGAGCCAATGCCTTCCTGATCATACTTTCTCTGTACTGCATTTTACCGCTGGTCCTGCTTGTTGGTTCATCCTTTACCGATAATGCGGCACTGGTCAAATACGGATATAATTTCTGGCCCCGAGAGTTCAGTCTGAAGGCATATGAATATCTGGGATCGAACGGCGGTGCCATACTGAAGTCCTATGGGATGTCCTTTATCGTTACCGGTATCGGGACGGTGACCAGCCTTCTGTTCACGACTTCCATGGGGTACGGCCTTTCAAAGGTTAAGATGCCGGGACACAAGTTCCTTACTTTTTTTGTGTTCTTCACCATGCTTTTCCATGGCGGATTGATCCCTACATACCTGATGTATACAGGGACATTCCATATCAAGAATACGATCTATGCACTTATCATTCCCAATCTGCTGGTCAGGGCATATTACGTCATGCTCATGAAGAGCTATTTCCAGACGAATCTGCCGGGGGAAGTGCTTGAAGCGGCAAAGGTCGACGGCGCATCAGAATTCCAGATATATACAAGAGTAGCGATCCCCATGTCCAAACCCATTATCGCTACGATCTTCATGTTTACTCTGATCATGTACTGGAATGACTGGCAGAACGGTCTTTACTATATAACGACAAGGACGGAACTGTACACGATCCAGAATCTGCTGAACCGGATGATCCAGGAGATCATGTTCCTGACGAACAATGCGCAGATTGCAACGATGGATGCATCCGCAGCCACCATTCCGTCTACTACGGTAAGAATGGCGATCGCTGTTATCGGTATACTGCCGATCGCGATACTGTATCCCTTTGTTCAGAAGAACTTTGCCAAGGGTATTACTTTAGGCGCAGTTAAAGGATAATCTATATTTGGGAGGAAAGAAATGTTCAGACCCGGAATCGGAACCTATTCGATCGCCACACTGGAAGACACCCTCATAAAGGGTATGACTCTGAAAGACGAATTTGCAAAGATCGCCGAGCTCGGCTACGACAGAGTGGAGATACTGGAACAGGATCTGGAGTATGACGTCGCCGATATCAAAAAATGGGCAGATGAATACGGACTGCAGATCACATCCATCCACGCCAAGCCGACAGAAGAGATCGTGCAGAAAATGGCGCAGCTCGGCGCCATGGCCGTCATCTGGCCGAGTGCCTGGTTCTGCAATAAGGCGGAAGCAATCGAAACAGCGAAAGAACTGGATGAAATGGCAGAAATGGCTGCTCCGTACGGTATCAAAATCGGTTATCACAACCATACCAAAGAGTTTTTCTTCACTGAGGGAAAAACTCTTCTGGAGCATATGCTGGATAACAGCAGCAAATTCTATCTGCAGCTGGACTGCGGATGGTCCATGTGCGCCGGCATTTATCCGCCGTATATGATCAGAAAATACGCGGGAAGAGTCTTTGCGGTTCATGTAAAAGAGAACAGCCGTGTGCTGGGCCCCGGTGCACGGCCGGCATCAAGGTATGATACAAGCGCGGTCATCACAACGCCTGATTTCTCGAAAATGACGATGGAAGAGAAGAAGGCTTACGTTGAAACATTCAATGAACAACAGAGGCAGCGCGGATGGGAAAGAAGGACGTCGATCCAGTGCAGGATGAATGCGCCCGAATCCAACCAGGACTGGAAAGAGATCAAAAAGGCGCTGGACGAACAGGAAGGGATAGATGCGTTCTGGGTCGTTGAAAGAGAGGGCTTTTATGCCGACAGATACACTTGCCTGGCAGATGACTGCAGGTGGCTGAAGGAAAATCTGGACTGATCAATGAATCTGCTTATCGTCGACGATGATGTATACTGTGCCGAAGGGATAAAAACAGATATCCTTGGCGGCGACACCGGTATAGACCAGGTATACACTGCTTACAGCCTGGCAGCGGGAATAGAAGTCCTGGAGCGCGAAGATATCGAGATCGTGATCACGGATATCGAACTGCTCCAGGGCGACGGATTCGATCTTCTGGAATGGCTGAATGAACATGACAGCAGCGCAGTCACTGTCATGCTTACCAGTTATGCTGTTTTTGACTATGCAAAGAAAGCAGTTGAATACCATTGTCTGGATTATCTCCTGAAGCCTGTTTCCAGAGAAAAACTGCTTTCGACCGTCCATGCAGCAGTCGACGAAGTTCTCTCCAGAAACCGCAACAAAGAGTCAGAAAAACTTGCCAAATACTGGAACGGCAACGAGCGGCACAGAGTGTCGCAGATGCTCCGTGAAGTCATATACAGCAAAGGCAGAAATGCTGATATAGACATAGAGCGCATTGCCGAAGACCTGCACGTTATCCTGGCCAAGGAGAGCAGGTATCTGCCGGTCATGTTTTCCCTCCATAATCCGGGAGCCGTCTGGGAATATAGTATGAGGGAAAGGATCCTTAAAGAAGTCTTTCAGAATTCCAGGCGAGTTGCCGAGCTGGTCTATGAAGGGGATTATTTATGCATCATGGCCGGAGACTACGGCTTTGATATGCTGACAGAACATATACGAAGCCTTTGCGCCTCGTTCGTTGACTGCTTCATCGATGAAGCAGGACAAGCCCTGTCTGTTTACATCGGCACATTCAGTGATCTGCCTGCCCTGCGCAGCCAGGTGGCCGCACTTCAGCATATCCGCAAGAACAATGTTACGGAGACGGCAGGTGTATTTGACAGCAGCCAGGTCAAAGAAGTTTCAGAATATGAGGAACCGGCAGAAGAGCAGTGGCTGGAACTCTTATCAAAAGGGGAATACCAGAATTCTGTCCGTAGTATCGAGCATTATCTGGATGTGCAGGTGGCGAGGCATAATCTCAATTATGATATCCTGAACCAGATATTCCATGATTTCATGCAGGCCTTCTACAGCGCCATGGATGCCAGGGGAATACAGGCACATCTGCTGTTCGTCAACTCCGAAGGCCAGGCATTATACGACAATGCCACTCAGTCGGTACGCGGCCTCAAAGCATGGGTCAGATATATCGTGAACTCGGCGGAAGAGCATATCAATCTGCTGTCGGACGACCAGCAGCTCATTCATCAGGTCAGGAAGTTCATTACTGACAATATGAGCGAAGATCTGGGAAGAGACGATATCGCTGCCCATTTCTGCCTGAGCCCGGATTATTTCTCCCAGCTGTTCCATCAGAAGACAGGCATCAAACTGGTCAATTACGTGACCGATATCAGAATGGAAGCGGCGGAACATTTGCTGCTTACCAGCAGCCAGGCCATCGGGGATATCGCGCTTTCCGTGGGATACGGAAGCTCCACTTATTTTTCCCGGGTCTTCAAAATGAAAAACGGCGTTACTCCC
>JAEEGL013365461.1_pt1 | contig 10327 bp, 9 predicted proteins | sample 9134231 | NCBI WGS metagenome assembly JAEEGL01 (sample SAMN16246548, study PRJNA631951) | gut metagenome | biome: gut microbiome; feature: rumen; material: fiber-attached | host: Bos | place: Iran: Karaj | collected 2018-10
ACCGCCCAGGGCCGTTTCGTCCGCCAGTCCGGCGGCAAGGGCCAGTACGGTCATTGTAAGATCACCATTGAGCCCAATGAATCCGGCAAGGGCTTTGAGTTCGTCAACGCCATCGTCGGCGGTGCGATCCCCAAGGAATTCATTCCCGCGGTCGAAGCCGGCGTGAAGAGCGCGATGCTCTCCGGCGTCGTGGCCGGTTATCCGGTGGTGGACGTCAAGGTCACGCTTTTTGACGGTTCCTATCACGAGGTCGACTCCTCGGAGCTCGCCTTCAAGATCGCCGGATCCATGGCGTTCAAGGAAGCGATGGCCAAAGCGGATCCCACGCTGATGGAGCCGATCATGAAAGTGACGGTCATCACGCCGGAGGAATATCTGGGCGACGTCATCGGCGACCTGAATCGCCGCCGCGGACAAGTTCAGGGGATCGACATGATCGCCGGCGCACAGTCCATCACCGCGTTCGTACCCCTGTCGGATATGTTCGGCTACGCGACCGATCTGCGTTCCACCACGCAGGGAAGAGGCGTCTATAACATGGAGCCGAGTCATTACGCAGAGGTCCCCAAATCGGTCCTTGAGACGCTGACCCGTGGGAGAAGCGTGTAAGCGACACTCCCGAGCGACATTTTTTATTAAAACTCTTGCAAATGCTTCGAAAATATAGTAAAATAGTTTCAAGCGTATGCACACAAATGAAATGCCTATTATAAGGAGGACTTAATAATGGCAAAGGCAAAATTCGAAAGAAGCAAGCCCCACGTAAACATTGGTACCATCGGTCACGTTGACCATGGTAAGACCACATTGACTGCCGCTATCACGAAGGTTCTGGCAATGCAGGATCCCAATAATGCCTCCTTCACCGCTTACGATCAGATCGATAAGGCCCCCGAAGAAAAGGCTCGCGGAATCACGATCAACACTGCTCACATCGAATATCAGACGGCGAAGCGTCACTATGCGCACGTCGACTGCCCGGGCCATGCCGACTATATCAAGAACATGATCACCGGCGCCGCGCAGATGGATGGTGCCATCCTCGTTATCGCCGCGACCGACGGTCCTATGGCGCAGACTCATGAACACATCCTCCTTGCCCGTCAGGTGGGCGTTCCCGCGATCGTCGTTTTCCTCAACAAGTGCGACGATGTCGACGACCCCGAGCTGCTCGAGCTGGTTGAGATGGAAGTCCGCGACGCGCTCTCCAAGCAGGATTTCCCCGGCGACGAGATTCCGATCATCCGCGGTTCCGCTCTCGAGGCTCTCGAGTGCACCTCCACCGATGTGAACGATCCCAAGTATAAGCCCATCCTCGATCTTATGGATGCGGTTGACAACTACATCCCGACGCCCGCGCGCAATGACGACCTGCCCTTCCTGATGCCCGTTGAGGACGTCTTCACCATCACCGGCCGCGGCACCGTTGCCACCGGTAGAGTTGAGCGTGGTAAGTTGAAGATGGGCGAAGAAGTCGAGATCGTCGGCCTGGAAGACGAGACCCGCAAGTCCGTCGTCACCGGCATCGAGATGTTCCGCAAGCTGCTCGACTACGCGGAAGCGGGCGACAACATCGGCGTTCTGCTCCGTGGTATCAACCGCACCGACATCAGACGCGGTCAGGTTCTCGCGAAGCCCGGCTCCATCAATCCGCACACCAAGTTCAAGGGCCAGGTTTACGTCCTGAAGAAGGGAGAAGGCGGCCGCAATACTCCGTTCTTCTCCAACTATCGTCCGCAGTTCTATTTCCGCACCACCGACGTTACCGGCGTTATCACGCTGCCCGAGGGCGTCGAAATGTGCAGACCCGGCGATAACGTCGAGATGTCTGTTGAGCTGATCACCCCCATCGCCATTGAGAAGGGTCTTCGCTTCGCTATCCGTGAAGGTGGCCGTACCGTTGGTTCCGGCACCGTCACTGAGATTGCCGGCTAATCCAGTTCTACACAACAAAGATCCCCGGAAGGATTTCCTTCCGGGGATCTTTTTGTCCTTAGGGGAGAAAGAATAGAGAAAAGAAACTTTGCTTACGCGCGCTTCTTTTGCGCAGTTTTGATGATGAACAGCGTCACAAAGAGGATCACAACGGAAGCGGCGAGCACGATCCATGCATTCTGCACGAAGCCGGCAATCACGTATCCGACGAAGGATACCGCGGCAACGGTCAGCGCGTAGGGCAGCTGCGTGGAGACGTGATTGATATGCTCGCACTGCGCGCCCGAGGAAGCCATGATCGTCGTATCGGAGATCGGAGAGCAGTGGTCGCCGCATACGGCGCCGGCCAGACAGGCGGACACGGAAATGATAAGCATTTCGCCGCTGAAACCGACGGAAACGATGATGGGCAGCAGAATGCCGAAGGTGCCCCAGGACGTCCCGGTCGAGAAGGACAAGCCGATCGCGATCAGGAAAATGATAGCGGGCAGAAGGAGCTGCATGGCGGATGCGCTGCCGCGCACCAATTCCGCGACGAAGATTTTTGCGCCGAGCGCAGAGGTCATGTGGCTGAGCGCCCACGCGAAGGTGAGGATCAGAATAGCGGGAACCATCGCTTTGAAACCGGCCGGGATCCCTTCCATGCTCTGACGGAAGGAGAGAACGCGGCGGCAAAGATAGTAGATCACGATGATGAGCAGCGCGACGAGGGAACCAACGGCCAGACCGACGGTGGAATCGCAGTCTGCGAATGCGCTGACGATGTCCGTGGCGCCCGAATAGGCGACACCGGTGTAGATCAGCCCGGCGATGCAGCATATGATGAGGATCACCACCGGAAGGACCAGATCGATCACTTTCCCGCGGGAACTGCCGGTCTCCTCCTTGGCGGACTCAAAGGGGCGCGCGGCGGTGGTGAACAGGTCGCCATTCTTTGCATTCTCTTCATGCACGCGCATCGGGCCGTAATCCAGTTTCAGGAAAGCGATAAAGAGGATCATGGCGACGGTCAGCAGAGAATAAAGGTTATAAGGGATCGCGTTGATGAATAGCTTTAAGCCGTCGTAATCCTTTACTACACCGGTAACTGCGGCGGCCCAGGAGCTAACAGGGGCGATCATGCAGATGGGAGCGGCGGTCGCGTCAATGATATAGGCAAGCTTCGCGCGGGAGATCCCGTGCTTGTCTGTCACCGGGCGCATAACGCTGCCCACCGTAAGACAGTTGAAATAGTCGTCCACAAAAATCAGAACGCCAAGCACAAAAGTGGAGATCATCGCGCCCGTGCGGCTTTTGATATGCTCTGCTGCCCACTTGCCGTAAGCGGCGGAACCGCCGGCTTTGTTCATCAGCACGACGATGATGCCGAGCACGACCAGGAAGATCAGGATGCCGGCATGTCCCGCATCAGCGATGGCGGAAATGAGCCCGCCGTTGATCAGCATGTCAAACGCCCGTACGGGGTTGAACCCCGCATAAAGCAGCGCGCCGGCCAAAATGCCGATAAACAGTGAGCTGTATACTTCTTTCGTGATCAAGGCGAGCACAATGGCAAGCACCGCGGGCAGAAGCGAAAAGACCGTAGCGTAAACGGTCACGTCGTCCTGCCGAACCGTTGCAAGCGCCGTCTCCAGATTCGCGTCGAACGCCGGATCGTCGTTGATGTTGGCATTGTAATCATCCAGATAGGCATAGGCGTCGTCGACGGTCATGCCGGAGCCGGTCGTCGTCAGGAGCACGGATCCGTCCGCCGGTTCGGAGGCGTCGGGCGTTTCTCCGGACGAGGCGGAGACGGATATGCACAGGAAGACGCCGAGCAGCAGGATCGCCGTGCAGAGGAGAAGAATGCGTGTTCGTTTGGAACTCATTTGAATGACTCCTTTCGTTTTCGGAAAAACAAAAGAACGGACACGGATTGCGCCGCGCCCGCTCCATACGTATCAGACTGAATAAATAGTCAGTGATGGGCATCGATAGCGCTCCACATTCCTGTGACAGAGCACGGCATGTTCTGTCGTGCTCCAACAGACCGATAAGGGCAATTTTCGACCTGTTTCGGCGGTTTCCCTCTTCCAGACCCGACCGCATGCCCGCGTTTTGTCGAATCGTACCGGTGGTCACCGCGCCTCTATCGTTTGTTTTTTCCGAATATAGAAATTGCGATTGCATGTATTGTATCACATTTGAACGGAATTGTAAAGGGTTTTATGAACAAATGATGAATAATTATTAGCTCGCTTTCTGCTTGACTTTTCCTTGCTATCCGATATAATAAAGACAAGCATTCTGCCGCGAAAAGCGCAGGATCGGAAAGGAACGGATGACATGTCTGTACGTGTGACGGTTTGGAACGAATACGTTTCCGACGCAAAGGAAGGCCATCTGTCCCGGGAGATTTATCCCGAGGGAATGCATACGGCGATCGCAAAAGGATTGCTCGAGATCGATGATGATCTGGACGTGACCCTTGCGACTTTGGACATGCCGGATCAAGGGTTGCCGGATGACGTTCTGGAGAACACGGACGTCTTGGTCTGGTGGGGGCATTGCAGACATTCTGCCGTGGACGATGCGCTGGTGGAGAAGATCCACAATCGGGTGCTCTGCGGCATGGGGTTGATCGTCCTGCACTCCGGACATCATTCGAAGATTTTCCGCAAACTGCTCGGGACCACGTGCAATCTGGCGTGGCGCGAAGACGCAGAGCATTGCCGGATCTTCAACGTCGCCCCATATCATCCCATCACCGCCGGCATCGGAAAGTATTTCGAGCTGGAAGCGGAGGAAACCTATACCGAGTATTTTGACATCCCGGAGCCGGATGAACTGATTTTCATCACTTGGTGGAAGGGCGGCGAGGTATTCCGCTCGGGCTGCACCTTCCATCGCGGCGCGGGCAAGATTTTCTATTTTATGCCCGGCCATGAGACCTTCCCGACCTACTACAATCCGACGGTGCTCCGCGTGATCGACAACGCCGTCCAATGGGCAAAACCGGTTCGTATGCTCGATGGAATCGACTGCCCGCATTGCCGACCGGCCGAGAAAGACGTCTATGAAGCGCTCTGGCCGCAGGAATTCGGCGGAGAGCCGCTGCCTGCCAATGAGCCGCATCAGTGGCGCGCGGTCCGTGAGCCGCTGAAAAAGGAGGAGCAATGATGTTTCGTAAAGCGGAGAGTCTGCGGATCGTTGCCAACGAACATATGCGCGGGGGAAACGGAACGGTTCACATCACGCATTTTCTGGAAAAGAATGCGGAAGCCCCGACGACGGACGATTTCTACGGGAAAGGCCGGCTGTTCGGAAAAATCGTTCTGGAGCCGGGCGAATCCATCGGTTACCATGTCCACGAAGGCGAGGCGGAGATATTCTATTGCGTGCGCGGAACGGTTCTCTGCAACGATAACGGGACGGAAGTGATCCTGCACCCCGGCGACGTGACCCGTACCGGAGACGGGGAAGGGCACGGCGTGGAAAACGTCGGCGACGATACCGCGGAGCTGATCGCTCTTATTCTGTATAAGTAAATCGGAGAAACGAAAATGCTGGTACCGGAGAAAGAATTGGCCCGTATCCGCGCGGAGATCGCGCGGGATCCGGAGGCGGAATATGAGAAGATCCGCAGGGGAGACCTGCTGGACCTGCCGCGCTATCAATGCCTGCTGGATGTGACGCGCGACGAGCGGATGCAATGGTGGAGGGAAGCCCGGTTCGGCATCTTCATGCATTTCGGCATATATTCGGCCCGCGGGGCCGGAGAGTGGGAACTCGCCAGCTGTGCGGTGGAACCGGACGAATATCTCCGTTCTGCCGAGAACTTCGCCTATCAAAGCGGCGCGGCCCGCGAATGGGCGCGCATCGCCCGCGAAGCCGGCGCGAAATATATGGTGCTCACTACGCGGCACCACGACGGCTTTTCGCTCTGGGATTCCAAAATCAATCTGTACAACTCCGTGAATTACGGGCCGCATATCGACATCGTCCGCGAATATGTGGAGGCGTGCCGGGCGGAGGGTCTGAAGATCGGGCTCTACTCCACGTTGATGGATTGGCATAACCCCGATTTCGCCCGCTCCACCGTCGATCCCGACGCGCGCCGCCGTTTTTTGGATTATACCTATGAGTTGAATCGCGAGCTTTTGACCAACTACGGAAAAATCGATATTCTTTGGTACGACGGCATCTTCCTTCTCGACAATTCCATAGGCTGGGATGCGTTGCGCATGAATCAGCGGCTGCGCGCGCTGCAGCCGCATATTCTGCTCAATGACCGCGCCGGCCTGCCGGAGGATTTCACCACCCCCGAGGAGCGCGTGGTTCCGAACAAGCAGGATTGGGAATCCTGCATGACCTTCAACCAAATTAGCTGGGGATATGTGGATGAGAAGCTGGAACGGAATTATCAATATTCGCCTCAGCAGATCGTGCGGATGCTCTTCAACTGCGCGGCCGGCGGAGGCAATCTTCTTCTGAACGTCGGGCCGGACCCGACCGGCAAATTTCCCGATAGCATCACAGAAAAACTGCGTTCCATCGGTCAGTGGCTCCGCGCGAACGGGGAGGCGATCTACGGGATCCGCCGCAAATACAAAAGATTTGCCGACGGCGCCGGATTCGGCGAATTCGGCGGCGGCGCCCTCACCTGGGTGACCGCGCAGGGTGAGACCGTTTACCTCGGTGTGCCCTTCTGGCCGAAAGATGGAAGCATGGTCGTCGCCGGATACGCGGAACCACCGAAACGGATCCGCCTGCTGCACAACGGAGAAGAACTTTCCTTCCGATTCGACGGCCGCCGGATCCGCATCGTGGATCTGCCGCCCGAATCCCCCGAGCCGATCCTTCAGATCCCGGTGATCGTGCTGGAGTTCGACGAGATCCCGGCCTATCGCTATGCGGGCGCCTGCGCCGCACTGAACAACGGAAACACCGTCTTTTCCGCATCAAAATAATTTACAAAAAACAACGCAGTTCATCCGAACGGGTGAACTGCGCTGTTGGTTTCTGTAAAGGATGAACGGGATCAGGCGAGAAGATCGTTCTCCCGGAACTGCAGCGAATAAAGCGCTTTGTAGGTACCGTTGGCGGCCATGAGCTCCTCGTGCGTTCCGCGTTCTGTGATGCGGCCTCCCATGACCACGGCGATCTCGTCGGCATTGCGGATCGTGGAAAGCCGGTGAGCGACGACCAGCGTGGTCCGCCCCTCGCAAAGCTCGTCCAGCGACTGCTGAATAAGCACTTCCGTCGAGTTGTCCAACGCGCTGGTCGCCTCGTCGAGGATGAGTATCGCGGGATCCTTGAGGAAGACACGGGCAATGCTGAGCCGCTGTTTTTGTCCGCCGGACAGCTTGACGCCCCGCTCGCCGATCTGCGAATCATACCCGTCCGGGAGGGTCAGAATATAGTCGTGGATATTTGCCCGCCGCGCGGCGGCGATCACCTCTTCGTCCGTTGCGTCGGGGCGGCCGTAGAGGATATTATCGCGGATCGTACCGGAAAACAGAAAGACGTCCTGCTGAACGATCCCGATGCTCCGCCGGACGGATTCCATCGTCAGTTTCCGGATATCCACGCCGTCGATGCGGATCGAGCCGCAGCCCTCCGGGAGGCGGTAGAAATTCGGCAGAAGATGACACAGCGTCGTTTTTCCGCCGCCGGACGGGCCGACGAGCGCGAGCTTGCAGCCGGGCTCCAGATGCAGGTCGATCCCGTGCAGGACCTCCTTGGACGGGTCGTATGCATAGGTCACGCCGCAGAAATCGATCTCCCCGCGCACGTTAGTCAGTTCCTGTGCGTCGGGCGCGTCTTTTTCCGGCTCCTCGTCCATGATCTCCGCGAACCGCCGGAATCCGCTTACGCCGTTCTGGAACTGTTCCATGAAACTGATCAGCGTGTTCACCGGGCTGATAAAAAGGTTCACCGACACGATGAACGTGGAATAATCGCCGAAAGAGATTCGACCGGCATAGAGAAACAGACCGCCGGCGATCAGAATGAAAACATTGAATACGTCGGTGACGAAGGAGGTGGAGGAGTGGAATTTTGCCATGGCGCGATAGGCTGATCGGGAGGCGTTCACGAATTCCCGGTCGCCCTCGGCGAACTTCTCGACCTCGCGGTCCATGTTGGTATACGCTTTCGTCACCCGGATCCCGGTCACACTGCTTTCCACCGCAGCGTTGATCGTCGCGTTGCTCTTTCTGCGGTCGTCGAACGCTCGCACCATCGCCCGGCGGTAATGCAGCGAAACGGCGACCAGAATGGGAACGCATGCGAAGATGATCAGCGTCAGGATCCAGTCGATCGTGACAAGGTAAATAAATGAAAGCACGATCATGACCGAACTGATCAGCAGATTCTCGGGGCCGTGATGGGCGAGCTCGCACACCTCGAAGAGATCGCTGGTCAGGCGGGTCATGATGCGGCCGGTCTCATTGTCGTCATAGAACTTATAGGGAAGCTTCTGCAGATGCGCAAACAGATCCCGGCGCATCTGCGACTGCATTTTCACGCCGATCACGTGGCCGTAATACTGAACAAAATAACGCAGGAACATGCGTACCGCGTACAGGGTCAGCACAATGACGCCGGCAAGCACGATGGTGGCGTACATCTTTTGAGGAATGTAAACGTTCAGCATCTTGTTGGTCACAACGGGGTAGACCATACCGATCACGGAGATGAGCAGAGACGCGAGCATGTCCAGCGCCAGCATTTTTTTGTGATCGTGGTAGTAGCGGATGAAACGGCGGAATAAAGACATAGAACAAATTACCTCTTTGTTCTGACGGCCGGAGCCGTCGGCTATAGCGATATCCGGAAAGTCAGCGTCACTCCATTGCCGTAGCTGGATCCTTTTTCTTTTTGCCAAGCGTCATGATCAGCGCGGTCGCAAGAGCGCCGACCGCTATGCCACCCAAACCGAAGATCGTGGCAGTGCCTGTCGAGAAGACCGAACCAGAGAGGCTTGCGCCTGCCGTATCGAGTTTATAATAAACGTAGATCTCGGGAGCGCCGCCGTTCCAGCAGTAACGGGCGCTGTTGAGGTTGAACACCGCTTCGGAGCCGAACATATGGATGCCGTTCTCATAGCCCGCGGGGATCTTCGTATCGCCGGTGACAAAGAACGAGTCGGCCAGAATGGCCTGCTTCATTTCGTTCTTTTCGGCATACAGCGCCAGCCACTCCTTGCCCACGGTGCCGTTCAGGTCGCCCGCGCTGCCGAGAGTTTTGTGCCATTCGTCGCTGCTCTTTCTGTTGCAGAGTGCCGCCTTATCGTCTGATACAACCGCCCGAATCCGATGCAGGCGATCGCCAGTGTGATCATTTGTGCATAGATCGCCTTATGCGGCTTGAAAAATCGGATCATGCCGCAAATGAATCCGGCAAATGCACAAACGCACACGAATATGTTGCTGAGCATATATAAAGTCAAAGAATCGTCCTCCTTCTGAATCGTTTTTATCAAAGGCAAAGCAGCGCTTTGCATAGGATTGATACTTCAGACTGTCAATCGCCTTGCATGAATTTGCGATATTATAACATATTTCATGTGCTCCATCAAGTATTAGATAAGAAATAAAATAGTCATATATATATAAATAAGACCATTTAATTGCGAAAGTAATTTCCATCCTTACGAAATGTCGATCATAAACGAACGCCGCCGTACCAAAGCACACTGCTCTGATATGGCGGCAATCTATATACTATTCATTATTTGTGGAACTCAGCTCGATCACCGTTTTCCTTTCCATTCAGCCGGTTTTTTGAACTGAGCGGCGCCGGAGGCGATATCGTGGACGACCTAGGTGACGACGAAGTCCGATCAGTCGATCAATGGAATCACTCGCCAAGAAGATCATGTAAGATCCGCTCTGGATTGTTGAGAAAGTACTTTGCTGTGCGGAAATGATCGGTATCAGAATAGTGAACCGGCTGGATGCCGTCTTCGGATAATTCAAGGACCTGCGCGCCGGGAAGCGCCATCAGCATGGGTGAATGAGTTGCGATATTTATCCCTGAAAGTGACCTTGAGCTCGACTGAGAGCACATCTCCGAACTTCTTGAACAGCGGATGAAGATCTTCGGGGTTTCCGGAGTCTTCATCAATACTCAGGGACTGAACGTGCCGCTTGTAGGTGTTGTCTGAGAGGAATTCCTCCTTGTCGAATTCATCAAGAGCATCAATCTGCTCCTGACTCATACCGAGCTGAGCATACAGCTCATGCTTCTTTGCCATTTCTTTTTCAAAGCGCTTATATTCAGCGCCAAAATTGATTGCCATTTTGTGATCTCCTTTTTGATTTCGATTTGGGTTTTGGAATCGAAATCGGAGATCACGGATATCTGGCTATGGCGGTCTGCCACTGGAATAAATCCATTGCTGCCTCCT
>JAEEGL014451335.1_pt1 | contig 10327 bp, 10 predicted proteins | sample 9134231 | NCBI WGS metagenome assembly JAEEGL01 (sample SAMN16246548, study PRJNA631951) | gut metagenome | biome: gut microbiome; feature: rumen; material: fiber-attached | host: Bos | place: Iran: Karaj | collected 2018-10
AGGATCTTCCGGGGCCGCTGGTTCGCCACGCGCAATTTCCACGGGAGGTGGTATCTGGATTCGGACGTGCTGGAGGACATCCTCCATTTCCGCGCCAACGTGCCCGTGAAGGAATACTTCAAGGGCATCGCCAAGAAAGCACCGTTCTATTACAAGATGTCCGGTCTGGCGCCGCTGAACATCGTCAAGAAATACATGATGCGCCCGATTGCGAACACCTCCCTTTACGGCACCCAGTCCTGGATCGACAACGGCATCCGCGACCGCGTGACCGCCTATTACGGCTCGATCGAAGCCTATAACAGCATTGGCACCTGGAAGCAGTTCAAGATTGTCATTCCCGACAAGGAACATCCCGAAAACCTCCTGGATCACGGCTATGACGAGACCAAACCGTTCGACGAACTGACGCTTGACGATCTCAAAAAAGCGGCAGCCTTCCGCGGCGGCGAATGTCTGGCGAAAAAACTGCCGAAGGACGTCTATATGCCCATCAAATGGAAATGTGCCTGCGGCCATGAATTCGAGATGTCGCAAAATCTGGTGCTCAAGGGCGGCCACTGGTGCCCCGAGTGCCTGCCGATGCCCTGGAACTACGACGCCGAAGCGAAGGTCAACCCCTTCTTTGCTCAGGTCTGGTACGCCCACCACAGCAAGGATGAGAACAACGTCTATGACGAGAACATCTATTTCGGCTATAAAGAATAAGACGCTTCACTGTGCGGCAGTTCTCTGCCGCACTTTTTTTCATTTTGCAACACATTCGTCACAATCCTGTTGTAAGATAATGGCAGAACCACTTTTGGAAAGGATCTGAGATCCCATGAAAAAAAGCAGCAAAAAGCTGATGCTGACGTTTGCGTTCGTTCTGTTGTGCCTTGCCGTGCTTGCGGTGGCGGCGTTTGCCGTGCCTGCCGCGCCGGGCAGCCCCTTTGCGGGCGAGGAAGCGCTCTGCCGCTCCCATCCGGGCAAGCTGGTCACGCTCGACAGCATCCCTGCAGCGCAGCAAAACGGCGCGCGCAGGATTCCGCGGCCGGGCGACACGGCCAAGAATATTCCGCTGCTGACGCTGGTGATCGGATTCCGGGATATCGGCTACCGCGACGACTATGACTGGGCAAATGAGATCTATCGCTCGCAGGAATCTCTGCGCGCTTATTACACCGACATGTCGTTCGGCAAATTCACGTTTGATCCCGTTCGGGAGACCAGCGCCTATCAAAAGGACGGCAACACCAACCGGGCCGACAGGCAAAACGACGGCGTGATTCACGTCACTGTCAACCGCAATCACGACAACTGGACCGGTATCGGACTGACGAGCGTGGGCGTGGCGACGCGTGACCTTGCCATGGGGCGGGCAATCTCCGACGCGATTCAGAAAGCCGGCAACTATATGGACTTTGCGCAGTACGACGCGAACCGCGACGGCGAAATCGGCACCGAGGAGCTGGCAATCGCGCTGGTGTTTGCCGGATTTGAAGCGTCTGCAATCAATGAGAACGGCTTTGTGGAGGGCGTGGCCAAGTACCTTTGGGCCCACGCCTGGTCGCTGACGGAAATGATCGACGATTACGGCTGGCGGCGCAGCAGTCTGAGCGAGCCGAAGCCTGACGGCGTCAAGGTGTCGTCCTATATCGCCATCGCCGAGCAGCTGGCGCGCGACCAGATGGAGCCGATCAGTGTTCTGGCGCACGAGCTGGGCCATTATCTCGGCCTGCCAGACCTTTATAACACCGTTTATGACACCCGCGGCGAGTGGGGCGACTACGATGTGCTCAACACCAGCGTGATGGCCTCCGGTTCATGGGGTATCAATCCGGATGGCGGGTTCATGCCCTATTCGATGGACGCCTGGAGCCGCTATGTGCTCGGCTGGATCAAGCCGGCCGAAGCGAAGGCCGACGGGGACTACCGCGTGGTCAGCCAAAGCTACAGCGGCACGCAGGATTTTGCCGCGGTGCGGATTGAAACCCAGAACGAAAACGAGTATTATCTTTTGGAAAACCGCCAGCCGCAAAAATGGGACGCGGGCATCGGACAGGCGTATGAGGACGCAAGCCTGAAGAACGGCATCATTATATGGCACGTGGACATGAATGTTTTCGATCGGTATTTTGACGACAACGCCGTCAACAACGCCGACCATCGCCCGGCTGTGATGCCGCTGTATCCGGAATCGGGCGACGGCAAGCACTTCACCTTTGTGGGCGAAGAAAAGGAAGTCTATATCGGCAATCCGTTCTTTGATGCCGGCTATTGGAACAAAAAGCTATCCGGTCTCGGCAGCTCGCTCAATCTGCCGCTTTACGGCCGGGACGGAGCCGGCAACAGCCGTGCCGCAAGACTTTTGTCCGGCATCAAGATTCAGTTCCTTACCAATTCCGGCCACGAGATGAAGATTCGGCTGAATACCGCGGGCAAGGTGCACTTCCATACCTGGAAGGAGACGGCGCTGATCAAAGCGGCCACCTGTACCGAAGACGGCCGACACAATGTGGTCTGCACCGACTGCGGCGCAAAAGAGACGCAGACGATTTCCGCGCCCGGCCACGACATCGGCGACGACGGCGTCTGCAAGCGCTGCGGCAAGGCGTTTTGCCCGCTGTGCCACGGCGAGCACAGCGGCTTCTTCGGCATAATTGTCGGTTTCTTCCACCGCCTGATCTGGCGCATGACACATCTGTTCTCCGGATAATTCCGCCCAAAAAGCCAAAGGGGGAAAAGACCATGTTCCGTCGGCACCCGTTGCCGGACCGTCTGCAGGCCGAGCTGCAGCGCTATATTGATGCGCATTACCGCCCGCTGCCGGAAAAACGCCGCGCCGCGCCGTTCTTTGCCGGAGCGCGCAGTCGCCTGGCGGAGGAAGACGAGCCGTTTCTGGGGCGGATGGATGCGCCCCTCAGCGCACAGCCCGCCGAGATGTCTGTCTCCGACACCGCTTCGCTTGCGTTCGCGCTGCAGGTGGACGAACCGTTTTCGCTCAAGCTTCTGCGGCTGATTGACCAAAAGGGACTGGACGACGTGGCCTGCTATAAAAAGGCCGGCGTCAGCCGCCAGACCTGGTATAAGATTCTCAATGAATCCGGCTACAAACCCAACAAAAAGACGGTGCTTTCGTTTGCTTTCGCGCTGGAGCTGACATTGGAGGAGACGCAGACGCTGCTTTCGAGCGTGGGCTTCGTCCTCTCGCAAAGCAGCCTGTTTGACGTCATTTTGATGTACTGCCTGAGCCACGGTCTTTACGACGCGGAAACCATCGACGCCCTGCTGTTTCAGCACGATCAGGAGACGCTGTTCAGCCGCGCCTGATGTCAATTCGTGATTGACCAAAGAAAAAAGAAGATTTGCTATGATGTAGCTGCAAGGTCAAAGACCGGCAGCTACATTTTTTAAGGGAGTGGATCTCAATGAAACAAAACAATAACCTGACCGAACTCGTGTTCATCCTCGACCGCAGCGGTTCCATGAGAGGCCTCGAATCCGACACCATCGGCGGCTTCAACGCCATGCTGGAAAAACAAAAGCAGCAAAACGGCGCGTGCCTGGTTTCCACAGTGCTGTTTGACAATTTCAGCACGGTGCTGCACGACCGGCTGCCGCTGGAGCAGGTGGCGCGCATGACGGAAAAGGACTATCAGGTGGGCGGCTGCACCGCGCTGATTGACGCAATCGGCGACGCAATCCGACACATCGGCAGCATTCACAAGTATGCCCGCAAAGAGGACGTGCCGGCGCACACCCTGTTCGTGATCATGACGGACGGGATGGAAAACGCCAGCCGCCGCTATTCGAGCGACGAAGTTAAGAAAAAGATTGAAACGCAGAAAGAAAAATACGGTTGGGAGTTCCTTTTCATCGGCGCGAATATCGACGCAGTGGATACGGCGAAGCGCTACGGCATCGGTGCCGACCGCGCGGTCAACTATCACGCAGACCGCGACGGCACGCGGGTGGTTTATGAATCCGTGGCCGAGGCGGTCTGCGGTCTGCGCAAAAGCGCCGCGGTGCCGGACGGCTGGAGCAAAGCGATCGACCGCGACTTTCAAAGCAGGAAGGCAGGCCGGTGAGTGCACAGTGCGCAGGGGACGGGGATGTGTTGATGTATCATTTCCGTCTATGTGGGGCATACTGATCTCAGAAAAGGAGGGATGTCCCGTGGCGGATACCGTAAAATTCAGCAAAGAGATGAAGAACTATTACGACACCCTGCCCGCGTTTTTGCAGGAAAGCATTTCGCAAAGCACGTCGAGCTTCAACGATCTGCAATCGCTGCGCGCGTTTGCACAGCGGATGCAGAAGGAAAAGCGTTCCTGACAAAACAAGGCCGCCGGGCAGTTCATTGCACCCGGCGGCCTTGCTTATTCTTCTGTATCCGCGGTCGGCACTTCAAGCGAAAAGACGTTCGTTGTATCCGTTCCGGCTTCGGTTCCTTCCGGTGCAAGCGACGTGCTTTGGCTTGTCGGCTCCTGCGCGCCCCCGCCGTTCACACAGGCAGTGAGCAGGGCGATCAGACTGACGCCCAAAAAGGCGGCAAGCAGCAGGCAGATGAGCTTTTTGGTCATGGCTGATTCCTCCGTGGACGGCCGCGCGCGGCGGCGAACTGGACAGGAACGAACCGCCGCAAAGCCGACGGGGCGCGACCCTTTTCTCGCTTTCTCCGCCCGGGCGGCGGCCGGTGTTCCTGTGTGCTAACAGTCTATGCACGCAGGCACTCGAATATGACAAAGGGGACTGTTGCAACAGTCCCCAAGAAACGGCTCTTTTCAGAACAGCGTCGCTTTTTTCGTTTATTCTGCCGCAACCGTTGCCGGTTCCGTGCCGCAAAGCAGATCCATCAGATCGAGATAGAACTGGTGGGTCTTTTCGGCGTCGGCAAACAGGCCGATCGCCGTGCCGTGGTCGCCCTCCTGTTCGGGCATGACCTGCCAGACGCCGGTTTCAATCCTGTCGGGATCGAAATCGCGGAAGGGCTGGTTGTCGGGGTGCATGGCGGAGCCGATGTTCACCAGTCCGTCGTTGGCAAAGTCCTCATAGGGTACCTCGCCCTTTTGCAGCTTTTTGCGGTTGTTGAACATGATGAGATTCGATGTCATGTAAAGGAACGGGAAGTCCGTTTTGGTGGCGGCGAGCTTTTCCTTTTCTTCGCCCTTTTTGCCCACGGCGTTGAAGTAGTAGGAAAAGTAATAGATGCTGTCCGTCATGCGCTGAATGCTGTCGTTGAGCAGGCGGGAGCCTTCGGGCGACATGTCGTATTTGATGTTGTCCTTGGTCTTTTTCAAACTGCGCTTGGCCTGGAAGAAATCATGGCGATCCTCCTTGCCCGGGGTGTTGTTGATGCCGTACTGCTCCAGATGGAAGTCCACGGCCGATTTCGACTGCAGCCCCGTGCGGCCGACGATGTTGACCCAGTTGAACGCGACGCCCTCGACCAGCGGCATCAGCTTGTATTTTTCGGCAACCTCAAACGCTACGGTGCCGTTGTTGGGTGCGCAGATCGCGGTGACTGACTGCAGCCAGTCGCCCTTGCCGCCGGCGAACAGGCCGCTCAGTTCATCCTCGCGGGTGACGGCCTTTTCTTCTTCGCTGCCGTAGGTCATCAGATAGGAGAACAGACGCACGGTGATGCCGCCGAAGCTGTGGCCGATCAGGTGGATCTTCTTTTCGGGTGAAAAGCCTTCAAACAGCGGCTTGTCATACTTGCGGCCGAAACGGCGGTGGCCGAACTTTTCGGCATGTGCTTTTCCGTAATCCACAGTGGTGCCCATGATGCGGGCGTACATCTCGCATGCGCGGTCCCACGCGGAAGAGAGCGGGCCGACCGAAACGGAATAGCACTCATAGCCGCTTTCCTGCAAAAACTCCATCAGATTGCCGGTGGTTGCACCCCAATAAGGCAGCTTTTTGTCGATGCCTTCATCGGCGCCCCAACCGAACATGCCGTGCACGAAAATCATCGGATACTTATTTTTCGGTTCCATAAACACAACAACCTCCGATTCAATCATACTTTATTCATAAGTATAGCACATTTAGCCGAAAAATACAATAGGTATTCCGTCTCTCTTCCGTAAAATTAGCGCGGCCAAACCGGCCGCAATTTTCCGCATCTCATTCTTGTAATCTCCCGGCAAATATGCTATACTGAAAAAAAGATCCAATCTGAGCGGGAGAGAATGCGCCATGATTTCCGTAGCACTGGCCGCCTATCAGGGCGAAGACTATATCGAAGCGCAGCTGCGTTCCATTTTGCCGCAGCTTTCGCACGACGACGAGATTATCGTTTCCGACGATAAGCCCGGCGGCGCCACCGAACGGATTGTCCGCCGCGTGATGGCTGACGATCCGCGCGTGCTCTATGTCGAAGGCAAGGGAAAGGGGGTTGTGGCCAACTTTGTCAACGCAATCCGCCATTGCCGCGGCGACAAGATTTTTTTAAGCGACCAGGATGACGTCTGGCTGCCCGACAAGGTCAGCCGCGTGATGGCCGCGTTTGAAAGCGGCGCCACGCTGGTGCTGCATAACGCCTATGTGACCGACAAAGACCTGAACATTACCGACTATTCCTTTTTTGCCCTGCGCGGCAGCAAGCCCGGCTTTCTGCGTAACATTGTGAAGAATTCCTATATGGGCTGCTGTATGGCGTTTGACCGTTCGCTTCTCAAAAAGATTATGCCGATGCCGAAGCATCTGCCGATGCACGACCAATGGATCGGCCTGATGGGCGAAGTGTACGGCAAGGTGGCGTTTTTGGACGCGCCCTTGATTTATTACCGCCGAACGGGAGCCAACGTGACCGGCGGCGCAACCACAACGAAACAAAAGCTGCAGTGGCGGCGCTACCTGCTCAAACGGCTGGCAGGCAGAATCCTTTTTGACAGGTGAGGGGAGCAGAATGAAAGACTATACCGTATCCGGCTGCATCGTGACCTATAACAACAAAGAGAAGATTGCACCGACCATCGAAAGTGTGCTTTCCCAGACGCAGGGTGTGCCGTTCACGCTCTATGTGGTGGACAACGCCTCTACCGACGGCACGGCGCAGTATATCAAAGAACGCTTTCCGTCGGTCGTTGTGATCGAAAGCCGGAAAAACTGCGGCTTTGGCGCCGGTCACAACAAGGTGCTGCCGTTTCTGCAATCTAAGTACCATGTGGTAATCAACCCCGACATCCTGCTGAAGGACGACGTGATCACCGAGCTGTGCGATTACGCCGACGCGCATGAAAACGTGGGTCTGCTGTCGCCGCAGATCCGCTTTGAAGACGGCCGCGTCCAGCAGCTCGGCAAGCGCAATCCCACGGTGCGCTATCTCGGGACCCACTGGTTCCACAAGGGCGACGAACCGAACAAGCGGATGACGGAATACTGTATGCTGGATATGCCGCAGGACAAGCCGTTTCCGATTACCAATGCGACAGGCTGTTTCATGTTCTTCCGCACGGCGGCGTTTCTGGCGCTCGGCGGTTTCGATGAGCGGTTCTTCATGTATCTCGAGGACTGCGACATTGCGCGCCGCTGCGCCGAACAATATGACGTGCTGCACTATCCGATGGCGAATGTTTATCACCTTTGGGAGCGCGGCAGCAAAAAGAGCAAGAAGCTCCTGCTGATCCATATCAAATCGATTCTGCTCTATTTCCTCAAGTGGGGCATCCGGTTTTGACGATTCGATGGATCGTCAAAACAATTCGGAATGCGGAGTCTTTAAAAAAGGAGGTTGTCGGCCGTGAAGTTTTCCGTAATCGTTCCCGCCTATAACAGCGCGGCGTTTTTGCCGCAGGCGCTCGACAGCCTGCTTTCGCAGACGGCGGGCGATTTTGAAGTTGTGGTCGTCAACGACGGCTCCGCCGACAACACGCAGCAGATCATCGACGCCTATCTGAAAAAAGATCCGCGGATCCGCTGCCTGACGCAGGAGAACGCCGGCGTTTCCGCTGCGCGCAACAACGGCCTTGCGGCGGCGCAGGGCGACTATGTCACGTTCCTCGACGCCGACGACTGGTACTCGCCGAACACGCTCGAAGCCTTTGCGGCGGCCGCCGAAGGAAGCGGCGCCGATTTGCTGCTCGGGCGGCTGCAGATGGTGGAAGACGGCAAAGCGGCCTTCTTTCACGACATGGCCGACACGCTTGCAAAAGAAGCGGCTGTCGAAACATTCGACAGCCGGCTGCTCTGGAATTTCCTCGTCAGCAACAAGTGCTACCGCCGCGCGTTCCTCTCGGAGCACGATGTGCGCTTCCCGGCCACCGGATTTTCGGAAGAGGGCGCGTTCTTCATGGACGCCGTCTATGCGGGCGCGTCCATCGCGGGCGCACCGGAAAGCATTGTTTATTACCGCCGCCACACCGCCGGAGAGGGCCTTTCCGTCAGCCAGACGGCAAGCGACCGGAACCTGCAAAGCCTCGAAGGCTCCATGCGGCACATCTATGCTGCTGCCGAAGCCGCGCTGCAGCGGGCGGGCAGAACCGACGGCGATTATCTGCAGGAGATTTTGTATAAGCATTTGCACATTCTCGTTTCGCAGTTTTACCGTGAATTCTGGCATATGACCGACGAAGCGCTCGCGCTGTGTGCGGGGCAGACGGAAGCGCTGCTGCAAAAGCTGACGCCCGCGCGGCGCGACACGATCTGCCGCGCCAATCCCGACCTCGATCTGCAGCATCTGCGCAAAGACAAGGCCGACGCCGCGGCGCGTCCGCGTGTGTCGATCTTCGTCAAAAGGCGTTGCACGCCTGCGGCGGCAGCGGCGCTCTTTGCCCAGACCTGCCCGCTGTTTGAGCTGCTGCTTTCCGAACGGGCGGCAAACGGGCTGCCGCAGGCGATTGCAGCATCTCCCAACGTAACGATCGGCGCCGACCGACGCGCGGCAAAAGGGTCGGTCGTCTTGCGCTTTGGGTCGCTGCCGGTGTTCGACAAGGGCCTGCTGCAAAATCTGCAGCGTTTGCCGGTCAAAAGCGCCGGGACGGCGAGACTGCTCGATCTCTTTTTGAAACGGAGGCACGGCGGATGAAACAATTCCTCTATGCACTGTTCGCGCTGTTTTGCAACCTCAGCCGTCTGCTGTTCCCCGTGAAGGAACGCCGCGCGGCCTTTCTTTCCATGCACAACGAGGCGCTGCACGATTCGCTCGGCGCGGTGCGCGAAGCAATGGCAAGAGACGGCTATGAAACCGTGACGCTGACCCGGCGTGACCTTTCGCCGCGCCGCCCCCTGAGTGTGCTGCGGTTCTTTTTCGTGCGCGCGCGGCAGCTGGTCACGGCGAAATATGTGTTTCTCAACGACAACTTCATGCCCCTGGGGCAGATTCGCTTCCGCAAGGAGACGGTGCTGACCCAGCTTTGGCATGCGGAGGGCGCGTTCAAAAAGTTCGGTTTCGCCATTGACCAGCCGCCCGCCGTTCGTGCGCGGGAAGCGGCGGGCAACGCGAAGCTGACCTGGGTGGTCTGCTCGTCCAGGGCGGTCGTACCGATCTATGCCGAGGCGTTCGGCGTCAGCGAAGCGCAGGTGCTGCCCCTCGGCGCGCCCCGCGCCGACCGGCTGCTGGCGCCCGGCGCGCAGGCGCAGGCGAAGGCGGCTTTGCTGCAGCGTTATCCGCAGCTGCAGGGCAAGACGCTCGTGCTTTGGGCGCCGACGTTCCGCGACGACCCGGCCGACAACGACGCCCTGCTGCGGCAGTTTGACATGAAGGCCTTCCGTGAAACGCTGGGCGAGGACGCTGCGCTGCTGCTTCGGCTGCATCCGCAGATTCATCCCGAAAAACGTCAGCTTCCCGGTGCAATCGATCTGACGGACGATCCCGACGTAATGGCGCTGATTCTTGCGTGCGATGTGCTGGTGACGGACTATTCCTCCGTCTGCATGACGGCGGCGCTGCTGAAAAAGAAGACGGTTTTCTTTGCGTTCGATCTGGAACAGTACCGCGAAACGCGCGATTTCTATTTCCCGTATGAGGCGTACGTCCCCGGCCCCGTGGCGGCCGATTTTTCCGGGCTGCTTCAAGCGATCGGCGCGCCCTTTGACGAAGCGCGCAGCGAACGCTTCACGGCGTTCAACTTTGATTTTCGCGATTGTTCCAGCACGGCGCGGGTGCTTGCCGCCGTGTTGGAAAAACAAAAAAACGGCTGATATTTTGCAAAAAAAGACTTGACAATTCCGGCGGCAGGTGGTATAGTATTCAAGCAATCGCGAGAGTGGCGGAATAGGCAGACGCGCACGTTTGAGGGGCGTGTGGGGTGACTCGTACGGGTTCAAGTCCCGTCTCTCGCACCAAAGGTAAGTCTCGGAAATCCTTTATTTATAATGGTTTTCGGGATTTCTTTTTTTG
>JAEEGL014725278.1_pt1 | contig 10327 bp, 9 predicted proteins | sample 9134231 | NCBI WGS metagenome assembly JAEEGL01 (sample SAMN16246548, study PRJNA631951) | gut metagenome | biome: gut microbiome; feature: rumen; material: fiber-attached | host: Bos | place: Iran: Karaj | collected 2018-10
CTTGAGTGTCGATTTGCTCCGCACGTCGCCGATATAGAACTTGATCTTGTTGGCATCCGCGGCATACTTCGCCTGGTACTCATGCCTCATATCGTCCTGCTTCTTCTCGTCCCGGCTGAATATCCGGATCTCCCCGATATCGGTTCTCAGGAACCGCTTCAGCACCGCATTCCCGAACGACCCCGTGCCGCCGGTAATCATTAAAACCTTGTCTTTGAAAATGGACATATAATTATCGATTTTAAGCTTTCAAATACCCAGAATCCCATCCTTTTCAGCGATATACTGTCAAGGAATCAGCGATATGCTTTTGGGAAAAGACAAAACCTTCTATTCCCCGCCGAAATTTCATCATAGCGAGGAACCCGCTCGCCCAACCGGTCTCCTATCCAGGAGCCCCTGCATCTAGCGAGGTGGTACGATGGTTCGTCCTTACGTAATTGTACAAATTTAAGGAAAAAAAATGAGAATACTGTGACTTGCCCCGTTGTTTTTGGAACCGGGGCCAACTATGCTTTTAGAGCGTGATGAGGTACGGGGTTGAGGGTGAAGGGGGTTGGGGGGGAAGTTCTAAAAAGAAGGGAAGGCCGGTGGGGCCTTCCCTGGGAGCATTCGTGTAGAATATCCATGCGACAAGAGGCTGGGCGTAGTTTAGCATATCCAGCATCCCAGTGAGCATCTGAGGGCATAACATCGAAAAGATACTATCCGTTCATCATGAAAATCTGGTCATAATCGGGCTATATTTCGTTTTTCTCGAGTACCAGGGCCAACATCTTCCAGTGTTGACCCTCTCGTCACATCTCTTCAACGTTAATCTTCGAGCCCCACTCTATCACTCAAAATCGCCTCTGAACACCTCCAGAATTAATAGCCTCCTAACACCCTTGCGCGACGAAAAAGATTGATATGACCTTTATGAAGAAGGTCGTAGGGGCGCAATTTAATTCTTTAATCATTAAAAACCCAACATGAAATAACCATTAAGCGCTACAAGGGGGGGGAATTGACAAGAATAAACTTGTCTAAAGAGAAGAATGATAAGACTCCATATATTTATCATCCACTAGTGTTGCTTTACCATAGCATCTGACCGTCCAGACATCCTCTATTGATTTCCTGCGGCATATAATAGCGCCAAAATGCTCAGTGTATTGGTCAAGTACTTCAACTCCTTCCATCCCCTCTAAAAAAACCTCAGTCTCTTTATCAACATCGCTGTTTGTAATGTAGAGCTCTTTACAACGATTCTTATAAAGTTCCAACATCGCATGCGTTGGTAAATCTTCTCCTGTCCCACATTTAAAGGTGGTTGTTGTGGCTAAAGGGCCATCCTTTACCATTCCATCATTCCACATCATAGGACAATAAGACGAAGCAGAAGAATGATGTGGCAGTTTGACGAAATGGTAAGGCTTTTCATCTGCAAAAACATTTCCTTGGCTAATTGCGTCACACCATCCACATTCTTCGTGTTCGGGGCATCCTGCATCACATACATGATGATTATATCTCTCATGTTCCTTCCTACCAACTTCCATGTCTCCCCCAATTAAAGCTTTTAATCCATTAAAGCTAATCGAGAGAGCCAAACTGCATAAATTTCCTTCCATCTTCTCAATATCCGCCTCATTAGGATGATCCGGATTTATCCTAACCAGTGATGTAAGAAAGCGGCTATACATTTCATCCGAAGGACCGATCGCGAACATCTCTTTTTCCCCAACATGGACAAAACGTTCATTATGAGTGAGCAAATGAGGCGTCCTATGATTGATAGTCTCTAAAGCCGTCAAGCAGTTATTAAGTATGTTCCAGATGTTGGAACCTAAGGGATTAATGCCGGCCAATTTAAGAACGACATTGAGATATCCTTTGAAATCTCCAACAGGAGCCAAATAGAATTGAGCGTTTTTGCACTCGCTAAGTATTTCATGCATTCCCTGAATATGATCACTGTGCCAGTGAGTACATATCACTTTAGAAACTTGCTTCTCACAATTAACGCCAATACTCTTTAGATATTTCAAAGGAAGAACTTCCTCTCCTACCTTGCAACTATCAATAATTATCCATTCGTTATCAAGCAAGTGAATAATGATACTTTCCCCTTTAGATGGGCCGGGGCCAAGAGTAGTGATTTCAAGTTCGTCCGATTGTGGCTGACCTATATCAATTATCATTTATTCTTCCTCAACAATCATATATGACAAACGTTTCATTTTCGCCTCAAATTCTCTTTTAAGAATATCGTCAGGCAGTTTTGCGGATTCTCGTAATCTGACCGATCCTATTGTTTTGATTTTGTCTTCATACGTGCGGATTTTTTTATAACTCACTCGGACATCCGTTCCAACATTCATCCGAGCAATATCTCCCTCGATTATATTCTTATTAACTCGTAGCTTTAATCTTTTCTGCGGTTCCCGGGAATTATGAACGTCTAGAATAACGGACTCTTCTTCATATCCAATAATGCATCCGTCCCATATATCACTAATTATCTCGGTTTCTTGCAATTTTAACGGTTTATCAGGCAAAGGGCCTACCGAACGCATAGAAGAACACACGTCGGATGGTAGAGTAGAAGAATCAAGAGCAACAGTTCTTTCGGTTTGTATATACTTTACAAAATGGAAACTCTCCAATTCAGCACCCTTGGTAAAAGAAATGAAAGATCTGTCCTCAATTTCGTTCTCTAATGAACTTGTGTTAAAATGATAAAACTTATTCATCAGATGTCGCTAATAAAGTGTCTACACTTGTTAAAGAAAAGCGAGTGAATAGTACTTGTCTCGCCAAGATAGTATTTTGCAGTATTGATTCCATCCATCATTTCAAGATGGTTATTAACGCTTATCTGGACAAGTTGATGATTATTGATCTTTTTTGCAAGGCATTTAACACAATATACGGATCTTGGTTGCCCATTTTCCAAATCAGTATCTTGATCAACAAATGTAACCTCGGATAAAAGTGCTTTTTTAGCCATTGGTCTGAATGCAGCCAGCGGCAAACACCTATCAGAGAAAGCAATAAAAGACAAATCATCCAAGCCGAAACGGAAAGTAGCATTAATTCCGATTGCTTTTGGGGATATCTCTGAGAGACGTAAAATACTTAGAGTTATGTCGCTCAATTGATCCGACCGAGAACAGTCTTCCGTTCTAACCTGGAGTCGGTTCATATCACAAAACAATTCAAAGGAACGTGTTTTAAATGAAACAATGTCTGACTCAACACGCATCACTTTGTCATCGATTGAGTTTATTTCATCCAATGAAATAACACCGTGTTTATACAGATTAAGAGGATTGCATATGTCGCAGTTAAATCTCGCCACCGTAACGATGCTGATATCCTGGTAAATTTGCCAATACCGCATAATTCCTAATTCTTTATCAATAGAAAATTAAAAAACAAAATACTCTTCAAACGCCCCGTGGATCTTCTCTTATACCTTTCAATCCCAAATTCTAAACAACTCATCCGAACGAAAAAACCCTCGCTCAAACATTGAATGAATTAACGAAAGAAGCACTAAAACAGTCAATTGGACGTATAGTATTTAGGAATATCCATAACTCAACTTGCTGATAAAGAGACATTTTTTGGATTCTCCACTTATAATTCCCTTCCGATTATCATCCAACATACCTTCAATTTCTGACAAGTCTTTTTCCAAGATAATAATATCCCCGAAAAGAAAGGCTGTTGTCCCTAGCTGTTTATCGGAGCTTTATTATACTATTTACCTGATTCTATATTAATGCCCCCAATAACAGATTTATCTAGTGAAAACTCTCTTTTATAATTCTGATGGACATAATATCGACGTTTGTTTGCTGGCATATCTTATCATAATACTGGATTATTATTGTCAATCTAAACAAGCTTATATCGTTTCATAAGAAGAAAAGGTATGACCCTCCTTAATAAACTATGATAAGTTTAGACTCTTCGGATACTACATCGACAATCATGGATGCAAGACTTCTATTCCCTTTGGGGATCTTTGTGCTTCTTTGAACTTTCCATCTCCAGGATAGCTCCAGCCACACCTCGAAAGACGGCCTCATAGCTGTTTCCCGGATGAGACTGGTTCCATCGCCATACCTGTCTTAAAAGATTAAGTCCTTCATCTTTTCTTCCACGCCCCCCTGTGTAAAGGATACTACCTTTAAGCTGAAGGGCTTCATAGTAACGTGTGTCTTGTTCGGGAAAATGCTCTGTGTTTAATTCTGAATATATCTTCAAACATCTTTCTGCATAACTAAGTACGACGTCGTAGTCCGCTCCCTCTAAGGAGGCATATTGGTCGTTCAAATATGTTGCTGCTAGAAGCAACAGGGTCTCGGCCACACAAATGAGAGTGACCGGCTGCCTGGTTTCGGTAAAAATGCCTTCCCGAACCGAAAGAGCTTTTTCACAATAATGGCGTGCTACTTCACGGTCGCCTATTATATTCAAATAGAAAAATCCCAAATCGTGCAAAGCATTCCCCATATAATGCAGACATTGCGACTCGTCAGAATGACGATTCACAAAACTAATAACACTTAAAAGAATAGACTCAACATACTGATAGACTTGTTCTTGCGGAGGAAGCTTCGATTCGCGAAGCGCATCCATAATAGTACAAGCTATGCAAATGGGAAAATCGCATAAAATTTCATCACGTAGCAAGGTATCAAATACATCTTCGTGTAACCGCAATGCTTGATCATAAGCCTGATTTGCGTCGTTTAATACTTTGGGGATATCGACGCTCAACGGCCTAATCCGCAGTTTACATGCATTGAGGCGACAAATGTTTGTGACTTTCTCAACTTCGGAAAGCATATAGTCTTCCCAAGTCTTCATCTTCTCCTCAAGCCGACGAATGACTGCATATGCATGCCCGTTCTCCCCTAAATCAGCCAGTATATTGATGTAGTTTACATATAGATGCATAATGTAGGAACGATACAGCTCCGATCGGTTGTCTAGTCGATCTAGACGATTCATCACTGTTTCATAAAACTGCAAAGCTTCGCTGTTCCGATTCTCACGGCAAAGATAATTGGCATAATTCATGCGCATAATCTCTACCGTCGGATCATAAACACCATAGCTATCCGCTGTCTCTGCCACCTTTAAATACTGCCGATCTATATCAATTCCCGTCATGAGGAAATACTCGGGAAAAGAGTCATGTATCTGAATAATTAGTAACTGGGTTCGCAGGATCTCGCGTGGATCAACCATAAGGTTTACTTGCAACTGTTCCTTTTGGTGGATAAGTTTCGTTAGTCTCTGAATGTTATCGCCAGTAACTCCAGAACTCAAAATGGATTCAATCTCATCGACAACTTCATTGAGAAGAATCTTTCTCCTTGCTTGAGCTGCTTCTTTTAACTCTTGAGCGGTTTTTTCGATTTGTTCAACCCTCTCGATATCCTCATCAAAAGTATCATGACTAACTACTCTTTGACCTTTATTCGTTTTCAACAAAGAAAAAGAGAGTTGCTTGATAAGTTCATCCGTTTGCTCCGCAACATTTCCAGAATCAATTCCCAGGTTGGGAAGACACACTATAGGCAACCCATAGAAGAAAAACCATCCCTCGCGGATTGAAATTCCAGCCCCCAAATCAAAGAGCAATAAATGCTGACGGAGAAGCCAACATAAAATGTTGTAGCGTACTCGTTGTAGACCATCAAACTTATCATTAAATAGTCCGGCATCATTTATAGCTTTTGAAATAGTGGGGTGATTCTTAACTTTATCGTCATGGTTGTAATACAAAGCAACGTCCGGATGGTTTACGGCAACACATTGGCTAATAGCTGTTAATACCTCGTTTTCTTCAACTAAATCAAGATTATCTTTCAAGATGGCAGTATAATAATCACTGACGGCAACTTGTACTGGCTCTTGCATCGTCAATTTGCAACGGAAATGGAAGCCGTGCTCCGCCATTTCATCCAAGCCGCGAATGACATTACTAAAGGGCAAGCGCTCTTCTTTGCGATCATCGGGGATTGTAGCATATATCTGCTTTATCGGGACGGTTTCTAGAATGCCATCGGTAGGATGGCTTGCGATATAGTTCGCCACTATTCGATTCACGTTATTCACAATGTCAACATCATCAATAACGTCAATGGTCTCGAGACCTTGGGCCGCAACAAATTGCTTTACAGCTGTTTTGTCACAAGCCGCGTCTTGAATGTCTAACACAAAAGGGTTATTACCCAACCCAATCCAATAACGTATCTCCTCCTGTGTGAATTCCCCGCATACGGATCGAAATAGAGCAATGAACAACTGACTCTTCGCGATCAGTTGCTCATTGTACTCGGTCTGTTTACGAGTGCCCGTAAACTCAGGGATGAAGTCTTCCCAACAACCAAGTTGGATTCGGTATCCCATCGATTCATACTGATTACTTAACCTGCGCACAGCATCCCCCACCACATCACGTTCATGCGAAGTATCTTTTGACGAAGAAGCTATGAAAACTCGAATCCTCAGCATCCCTTGCTTGAATAAACAATTAATTAAAATACCTCCTCTCTATCACCCTCCAATCCACAATCCCTTACAACGCCTCTAGATAATCCACCCTATAATTCTGATAATCAGGAAAATACGCATACTTCTGAACATCAAACGTCAAGATTGGCTTAAGTCCGCAGGTGATGGGTTGTTTACGTTGGGGCTAACAAAAGACGACGAATCCGTCGGCAATTGATTAAACCTTTCTTTGTAAGATGGCCTGTTTTAACTTAAGTGTCACGAATTAACTGAGCAAAACAACGACAAAAAAAGTCGGAATCAGTTTATTAAGTCCAATGCAACTCTCTCTATTGACCTACAAAATAAACAAAAAGCAACACTGTAATAGCAATGATAAAGAGCAATTTCAGATAGTTAGCGATCATTGTCCAGTTACTCACTCTATCCATGTTCTTTTTTACAATAGGATATTCAATTTCTTTTTCACGTAACGCTTTAAAGCTATTTCTAGCGATAATAGATGGAGTAAAATATTGCAACAACTCAATTGCAAAATATGCAATCACGATGCAAAGGGCAGATTTTAATAGAACACTATCGCGATGATGATTAAACTCAGCCCACCCTAGAGCGCATAAGGCCATCGCAATAGCCCTCGCGACCTTAGAAAAAGTCTCAGATGAATGCTTGACGATTTCGTTTAGTATATCATAAGTACTATTGTGGTCATTTTGTTTTTTTGTTTCCATAACTACAATCTTTTTCCTTCGTGTTTACTGAACCAGATCCACTTGACCGTTGAACTCCTTTTTGAATCTTATCCTCCGAATTCCTCTTAGCAACAATGAACTCAAATCTAGAATTATTATTCTTCATCTGATACGAATCCGTCTTTCTGGTATTTAATGAAAACACAGGAAGGAATGGATCTTCATCATAACCCAACTTGTTTTTGTCCTTTTGTTTCATAACTTATTTATCACTAATTATTTAAATATTCCATCGAAGTAAACTCTCACTTTGTCACTGGCATCCGCCCCTCCAGCACCTCCCAATTAATAATCCCCCACAACGCCTCCAACTGCGCCGCTCTCCGATTCTGATAATCAAGGTAATACGCATGCTCCCAGACGTCGAAGGTCAAAATCGGCTTAAGCCCGCGGGTGATAGGATTCCCGGCGTTGGGTTCTTGGGAGATGACGAGGGTGCCGCCGGGGGCGGCGGAGAGCCAGACCCAGCCGGAGCCGAAGAGGCCGACGCCCTTGGCGACGAAGTCGGCTTTGAAGGCGTCGATGCTACCCCATTGTTTCTTGATCTGTTCGGCCAGAGGGCCGTCCGTAAGCGGTGCGCCACCCGGGCAGAACTGGGTGAAGTACATGTTGTGGTTCAGGATCTGGCCGGCGTTGTTGAAAATGGCGCCATCGGCCTTGGAGACAATCTCCTCCAGCGACATCGACTCGAATTCGGTGCCCGCAATGAGGCGGTTAAGGTTGTCGACATAGGCCTGCAAGTGCTTGCCGTGGTGAAAGCCGATGGTCTCGGCGCTGATGACCGGTGCCAACGCATCCGGGCCATAGGGTAACTGAATGAGCGAGAACATATGTACAAGTGTTAACTAATTATCTGTTTCTGTGAAGTTTTTCGACTTTAAGATGCCGTTTCTATTCGGAAAAGGGAGTCTTTAAGTCAAAAGCAGCTCGCACTGGAGCGGAAGTTTTAGGTGGTTTTTACAAATTTAATAAAATAATTGGCTATTTGGCACTTATAGAGGAGAATAAAGTGTAATTAAAAGAGAGCAACGCCACAACCACCACTATATCAACGCATTATAACTTAAACGTTTATTCTTCGTTTATTTGCGATATCCTCCGTACCTTGCAATAGCTTTTGATGGATATGAAGCGAAGGAATCATGCCCCCCCTTACGGCTCCCACCCGAGAAGATCCCCTTCCCAAACAACCTGTCATCCCCCCGGTTCATCCTCAAAAACGGCCAAAATTGAAGACGAGATTGGGAAAACGGTCGGTTCATCCACAAAAACCGCCCAAAATGAGGACGAAACACAAACAATAAGATATGAAGCAATACGTAGGAATGCCGCAAGTGCGGAATGAGTGGGAAATAGAGCGGTTGTTCCGGGAGAGCGGGCCGTTTTTCCATGTACACACGGAGCCCCTGGAGACGGGCGTGATCTTTATGACCGATGAAGAGCGCCAGGTCGCGATGGTATATGTCGCCATCGCCGCCATGTTGGCCGGGGTGGAGGTCGTGGCTTTTGCCTTGATGAGCAACCACTTCCACTTCATCTTGCGCGGGCAGGAAGGTCGATGCCGGGCCTTCTACGCGCGCTTCGCGAAAATGCTGGATCTCTATTTATCCCGCCACGGGCGCCCCGGGGTGCTGGATTCGATCGGTCAGCCGGCCCCCACGCCCATCACCACCCTCAAGCAGTTCCGCGACGAAATCGCCTATGTCATCCGCAACCCCTTCGTCGTGCGCAAGGATATCAACCCGTTCGCCTACCCCTGGTGCTCGGGGTTCCTCTACTTCAACCCAATGTTGTCGATGCTCAAGCAAAAGCCCGCGAGCGCATTGACACTCAGGGAGAAACGAGCATTGACCCACTCCCGCTCCCTGCCCCTGCCGACGGATTTGACCCTGGTCGATGGCCGCGTCTTCCCCGGCAGCTTCGTCAATTACCGCCTGGTCGAGTCGATGTTCACCGACTGCCGTCAATTCATGTTCTGGGTATTCAAGAACGTCGAAGCCCAAGTCGAAACCGCCCTTCGCCTGGGCGACAAGCCCTCCCTACCGGACGACGACATCCTCGCCGTCTCGCTCCAGCTCTGCAAAAAGGAATTCGGCGTGAAAGGCCCGTCCCACCTGACTGAAAGCCAAAAATATGACCTTGCCAAAAAGCTGAAATACGACTACTACGCCTCGAATGGCCAACTCGCCCGTTTCACCGGCCTCCCGCCCCAAACCGTGAACTCCCTCTTCCCCCTCTCAACAAAAACCTCATCCTCAAAATAGGCCGATATTGAGGATGAGATGGGCAAAACAGCCAGTTCGTCCTCAAAAAGAGGCGAAAATGAGGACGAGATGGACAAAAAAACCAACTCATCCTCAAAAAGTCCCCAAATTGAGGATGAGGGATCCCTCTTCCTCCCGGGATTCCGCGGCGCGGCACACCGCCAGAAACCAAAAACAGCCCGTCGCATAATACGACCGGCTGTTTGCTATCTTGCGGAGGCGGAGGGATTCGAACCCCCGGTACCTTTCAGTACAACAGTTTTCAAGACTGCCGCCATCGACCACTCGGCCACGCCTCCTGAATATGTCTAAAAACTCTATTCTTCCTTCGAGAAGAATTTCCACTGGAACAGGATCAGGTAGATCGCACCTACCGTGACGCAGCTGTCCGCAAAATTAAAGACCGGCTCGAAGAAGATGTCACCTCCCACGAGGGGCACCCAGTCGGGCCATGTCCACAACGGGAAGTAGAACATGTCCACCACCTTGCCCTGCATGAAGGGAGCGTAGTGCCCCCACGAAGCCACAACTCCGGGTGCGGATTCCGTGAACACCAACCCGTAGAACAGGCAATCAATAATGTTGCCAAGCGCGCCGGCCGTAATCAGCGTCAAGCCGACCAAGACCCCCGTCGGGACCGGTTTCGAAACGCGCTTGGCCAGCCGTGAAATCCACAGGGTCAAAACCACGAACAAGATGATTCTGAACGCTGTCAATGCGTACTTGCCGATCACGCCGCCGAACGACATGCCGAAAGCCATGCCCTTGTTCTCGATGAACAGGATCTGGAAC
>JAEEGL014811128.1_pt1 | contig 10327 bp, 9 predicted proteins | sample 9134231 | NCBI WGS metagenome assembly JAEEGL01 (sample SAMN16246548, study PRJNA631951) | gut metagenome | biome: gut microbiome; feature: rumen; material: fiber-attached | host: Bos | place: Iran: Karaj | collected 2018-10
GAGCCTTCATAAACGTATAGGTCATACCGCCGCAGAGGATGAGACGGTCCACCTTGCCGAGCAAGTTCTCGATGATGCCGATCTTCGAACTTACCTTCGAGCCACCCATGATGGCAACGAACGGGCGCTTGATGTTCGAGAGGACGTTGTCGACAGCCTGAACTTCCTTCTCCATGAGCAGGCCGAGCATCTTGTTGTCGGCATCGAAGTAGTCGGCGATGACAGCAGTTGAAGCGTGACGACGGTGAGCCGTACCGAAGGCGTCCATCACGTAGCAGTCGGCATACGAAGCCAACGTCTTGGCAAATTCCTTCTGACGCTCCTTCATCTCCTTCTTGGCAGCGTCGTAAGCAGGATCTTCCTTGTCGATGCCAACGGGCTTGCCTTCCTCTTCGGGGTAGAAGCGCAGGTTCTCCAGCAGCAACACCTCACCGGGCTTCAGAGCAGCAGCCTGATCGGCAGCCTTGGCGCAGTCGGGAGCGAACTTCACTTCCACACCGAGGGCAGCGCTCACAGCGGGAACGATCTGCTGCAGGGAGAGCTTGGGGTTCACCTTGCCTTTGGGCTTGCCCATGTGGCTCATGATGATGAGGGCGCCGCCGTCCTCGAGCACCTTCTTCAGGGTGGGGAGGGCACCGCGGATGCGGGTGTCGTCGGTGATGTTGCCGTTGCCGTCGAGGGGCACGTTGAAGTCTACGCGTACGATGGCCTTCTTGCCAGCGAATTTGTAATCGTGAATAGTCATTGTAATGAAGTTTTTAAGAATGTGAGTTGTTATTGGATTTTTTTGAGTTTGCGAGCTTTCGCTTACGCTGAGGGGCGGTGAGTCCTTGCGCTCAGGAGTCCGCTCGTTGTTGGGCTTACCCCTTGAAAACGTGTGCAAAGGTAGTGAGAATTCTTGGGACGTGCAAGCAATTTAAGACTTTTTATTATAGTACGCGCACGTACGATTCAAACCGCAGGCGAGGCAGTCGGGTTTGAGGGCCTTGCAGACGTAGCGTCCGTGGAGGATGAGCCAGTGGTGGGCGCGGGGTATGACGTCCTCGGGGAGGTGCTTCACCAGCTCGAGTTCGACGGCCAGCGGTGTCTTGGCTTTCGGTCCTACGAGCCCCAAGCGGTGGCTGACGCGGAAGACGTGTGTGTCCACGGCCATGCGTGCCTGTCCGAAGGCCACGCTCATCACGACGTTGGCGGTCTTCCGTCCCACGCCGGGCAGCGAGGTCAGTTCGTCCAGGGTCTGCGGCACCTCGCCGTCGAAGCGTTCGCAGAGCTGGCGGGCTGTCGCCACGAGGTGACGAGCCTTGGAGTTGGGGTAGCTGACGCTCCGGACGTAGGCCAGCACCTGTTCCTCGGTAGCCGTGGCCATGTCCGCCGGAGTGGGGAAGACCTCGAAGAGGGCGGGGGTGACCATGTTCACGCGTTTGTCGGTGCATTGAGCCGACAGCATGACGGCCACCAGCAGCTGGTAGTTGTTGGCATATTTCAGTTCGGTCTCAGCCACCGGCATGGCCTCTGAGAAATAGGCGATCACGGCCTCGTAACGTTCACGTCGCGTCATACACGTTTCATTTTTTGCTTTACGGCCGCAAAGGTACTGATTTTTGCTGAATCGCCGCGTTGCGGGCGTGATAAATCGTGATAAATAATGTGAAAAGGGAAGGGGAAGGGGGGAGGGTTGTAAGGAGGGCGGCGTTGTGAGGAGTGGGAGGGAAGGTGGGCGGTGTTGCGGGCAGAGCGAGGGAGGCGGTGTTGTAGGCAGGGCGTAGGAAGGGGCGGTGAGGGCAGAAACGAGAGGGCGTCGTGGGGAAAAATGGGGGGATGTCGTAGGCAGGGCTGTATAAAAAAGCAAGGACGGGCTGCGGATGGCAGTCCCGTCCTCTTGCTTGCTTGTTGCTTGTCAGTTGGCGGCTGAATGGTGCTTAGCAGACGGCCGCGTGGGTGTTTAGCAGACGGCTGAATGGTGCTATTAGGCGGCTGCGTGGGTGCTTAGCAGACGGCTGCGTGGGTGCTCAAGGTGGTGATGAGCGCTGTCAGGATCGTGATGACGATCTCTGCGATGCGCTTGAGTGTTCGTTTGGTTGATTCTTTCATAAGGTAAATGGTGGTTAGGTCGGTTTAAGGCGGCATTGAGGGCCCTTCCCTTTCAAAACCCTCCCTTTCAAACCCTCCCTGACGGGAGGGGCACCACGGCTCTTAGGAGCGGAGGGGCACGGCGGCTCTTCAAGGGCGGACAGCGGAGGCCTTCGCGCCCCATCGCGCCCCTTCGCGCCTGCCCCTCTCCTCCCACTGGCGGGCTTTCACCCTCCCTAACGGGAGGGGCACTGTGGCTCTTAGGAGCGGAGGGGAGTCGTGGCTCTTCAAGGGCGGACAGCGGAGGCCTTCGCGCCCCATTGCGCCCCATCGCGCCCCCTTGCGCCAGCCCCTCCCCCCTCCCTGACGGGAGGGGTCGGGGGTGGGTCTTTCCCTACAAGGGAGGGGTCGGGGGTGGGTCTTGGTCTGTTAGGGCTCCTGGTTGCCTCCGCCTTCGTTGCCCTCTTCGGGATCGTTCCAGTCGGCGTTCTTCTTGCCTTCCTTCTCGGCGCGGAGGGCAGCGGCCTGCGCCTTGCGGGAGATGGTGGGCTCGAAGGTGGCCTCGCGGAGCTTGCGCTGGAGCTTGGTGCCCGGCTTGAAGTTGACGTTGATGCCGATGATGTTGGCGGAGGTGAAGTTCTGGAGGGCGGTGACGGGGTTGCCGTCCTCGTCCACGCCGGAGCTGGCACCCTCGGAGGTGATGGCGGTGGTGATCTTGCCGAGGTCGCCGAGGTCGACGTTGTTGCCTTCCTGGAGGGCCTCGCTGGCACACTGGGTGAGGTCGACGATGATGCCGTAGATGGCGCCCTTGGAGAAGGGTGAGCCGTGCTCCACGATGTGGTCGGCCAGTTCCTCGAGCATGATGGTCTTCTGGTGCTGCATCGAGGCGTAGGCCTTAGGCTCTTCCTCGGCGTTCATGGGGTTGGGTCGCAGGGCGACACTGTACTTGATGGATTCTCGCATGGTTTTTGGGGACCCTCCCCCCGCCCTCCCTTCTTCAGACTCGCTTTCGCTCGAAGAAGCGTTGCAGATCACCGAGCGGTAGGGAGGGAGCGGATACCTTGCTAATGGGCGGGGATTTGAGCCATTGTTAAGGGTTAGACAATTGATTTGTTGATTGAGCGCGCGCTATCATTCTTGATGTCCTTTACGACCCATCGCATTGCGCACTGCGGCTCGTCGCGCGGGACCTCTCGAATGATGGTGCAAAGATACGACAATTCTCGGACGTGTGCAAGCGTTTCCGAAAATAGTGGCCTCTGCGGGAGGGCACTTTTTTCGTGCGCAGGGCGCAGTATCTGTTTGTCGCAGGGAACACAGTGCGCGCTCGAGCTGCTGCCATGATGTGTGACAAGCGTGACAAGCGTGACAGTATTAAAAGAGAGAATAGGAAGGCCTCTACTATAGACTATTATATTATTTAAATAATATAATAGTCTATAGTAGCCATATCTAAGCGTGACAAACATAACTGTCACGCTTGTCACGCTTGTCACAAACTTGCCACATAACACCCTTGGCCCGCATCACGCGTGAGGTATATAACACGCTGAATGCGTTGGCATGGGACATTATCCTGCATTCATCAAAGCGCTTCATTCTGAGGCGCTTTTTTTTGTGCGCTCTTTGCCTCGGAAAAAAGTTCAAAAATAATCGGAAAATCATATAAGAGGATTGGCGAAAAGTATGTATCTTTGCAGCCGAATCCGCGAACGTGAAAAACACGGAAGAGTGGATGCGATAGAGAAGAAGGGAATGGGACGATGGGACGCGGGACGTTTCATTTACCGTCTTTCGATATTTCTCAAAAAAAAGTTCGTGTTTTCGTGTACGCTATCGTTTTTCTTCGTATCTTTGCAGGCGGAATTATCGTGGAAAGATGATATATTATCTTATCATTGCATTTCCCATCTATTACAAGGTAAATATAGCATACAAACTAAAGAATAACCGAGAAGTGAACAACTAATAGTACATAATTGTTATGGATATGAGAATAAAACTTACTTTATTATTCTTGGCATCATTGATATGCCTTTTTGTAGATGCACAAGTTCGCATCCCAATGGAAAAGCAAGGTGGAGTGTATTTGATTCCTTGTACTGTTAATGGTGCAAGAATGAAATTCATCTTTGACACGGGCGCAGCTTCGGTCTGTCTTTCAGAGAGTATGGCAGCATATCTGTTAGAGAATAATTATTTATCGTTATCAGATTTCAAAGGTTCTGGACTCTCTTCCATCGCAGACGGGCGAACAATACTACATACAGAAATCAATCTAAGAGATATTGAGATAGCTGGTCTTCATATTAAAAACATAAGGGCTGTAATTGTTCCTCAACAGAACGCCCCTTTATTGTTAGGACAATCTGCTATACAGACATTAGGAAGCGTAACCATTGATGGTAGCACATTAATTATAAATGGAGCCCCTTCCAATGTAAGTGATGATTTGATAAAACACATTCGCGAAGAGGCATCAAAGTGGATGAAAGCCAAAATGTGGACGTCCGCAGTTGAATGTTATGACCAACTTTCAAACCACATAGAATTGTCGGATGAAGATAATTTCAATTATGGCTATAGTTTATATAATTGCCGTAAATATGAAGAAGCATCATTACGTTTCATGAAAGTAAAAGTCGTTGATGCATTTTGTAATAAAGGTATTGATTTCCATGGATGGATAGGCTATTCTTTCCTTTATAGCAATCAACTTGAATATGCAGTATCAAGTTTTGAAAAGTCTTTATATTTTCACCAAAAAAGGGGCGATACAGAAGGTGAAATTCAAATACAACTAGCTTTAGCTGATGCATATGGTGAATTACGAGATGCTCAAATGGCAAGTAAAATGTATACAAAAGTATTAGATCTAGAAGCGAAAAGATATCATGTAGATAAAGATTATATAGGAAGAGATTGTCTTGGAAAATTGTACAAAGGTGAGCATAGTATAAAAACAGACCGAATGCAGAAAGCGTTCTTCAATAGTTTTTACTATGCTTATCATGGCGGAGGCATAAGTTATGACAGATTCTATGCTCTTGCTAGACAAGCAGCACAACAAGGTAACATATATGCTCAACGTTATATTGAAAAGTTGGGCCAATCATGGTACTAAAAGTGCATTTATGTTGATGTAATATATTAAGTAGCTTAGTTTTATGTTGTCTATTCCTACTGATTTCTATTTTCAAGAGCGTGAGTCGCTTGACGACTTTCAAGTTGATGATGAGTCATGTATCTTTCATGCTCTTTATCGTAAGATAGTATGCGTGGATGATCTTGTCGACATTGAAAATATCGAGTGGTCAATCTGCCAGATTTTCAATGACGCCTGCTATATCGTCGCTTTTGTATTACACGAGAAACGTCCGATAGTGTACATAAAGAATTTCTGGAGTTACGCCCGCGGGGAAAACATAAAGGGGGTGGGAAGAAGTCGTAATTTCAAGCCAGGCGGCAAGGTTCGCGGAGATGTGGTCATGATTGTCACTTGGTTGCTTCTGCGGAAGGTTAACGATAAGAGTGTGGGTGCAATGGATTTCTTCAATACGCTCGGCACTCAACTGCGTTCATCTGCCAATGTCCTCTTAGCGGATTTCAACATATCCTGTCCTGAGACATTGAGCCAGAATGTATTCACTTTTGAGATGCCGGAGATAACCGAACGTTTTGCCCGTCAATTCTCGTGGGTAAGTATCACGAAGTATTATGATAAGAAAAGGGTGCGTGACATTGTATGCCACTTAGGTAAAACACCTAGAGAGCGAGAAATAATCATTAAGGCCATGGAATATGAAATCCGATATGGGGGTGATTTTATAAAAGGGCCTTTGAATATAAAGTGTTTTTTGGCTGAACTTAGAAGGGAATTCACTAATAAAGAAGCAAATCATAGCGAAATTATCGGGGGACATGTCAGGTCACATGAAATAGCGACGATGATCATGAAAGAAACAACACAAGAGGCTACTCCTGCACTAGATGATGCATCACTCACTACGCAGAAAGAATCGCTTCAGAGAGAAAATGCATTTTTGAAGGCGGAGGTCGATCGCTTGAAGAATCAACCCACGCAGGAGCGTTGCTTAAAAGATTTACTGATAGCTACAAAGAATCTGTTTCGTCATGACCTATCCAAGGCCGACATCGTGAGACAGGTCCTTTTGAAAATGAAATGCGACGCAACAGCTGAAGACCTTGACAAGTGGATAGAAGGAAGGAAATCCCCTAATCCATCCCTAAAGGTTGAGAACATGTCGGTCAGCTCATTGTCTGCAGCTCAAGTAAATGATATTCACGGAAATAACAATGTTAATTTAGAAAAATAATGGAGGTTAAGGGAAATTTTGTCAACTATGGTCCTTACGTGGACGTGCACGACAACGAGGTGGTAAACCTGTCGATTGACAAGGCAGGGAAGGTGGAGGTGAAGACTCACGGCGTGTCCGCCTCTCTTTCAGAGAGAGGGGAGCCTGCGGCGGGTGAGGCTGCGGCGCGGACAGGTGTGCCTGAGGTGCTGCAGACGGAGGAGGCTGAGAGGTTGTGGCAGCGGCTACGCGAGGCAGGGTTCATCGCAGCGGAGGGTTATGCGTTGGCGGAGGGCGTGTCGGCCAATCAGGCGACGTACATAGCTGACAGCATGGCTCGTAAGTTGGGCCTCACGAATAAATGGAAGGTGTTCCAGCAGTTATGGAACATCAAAAACATGGCGCAACTGGCAGGCTCATGGCAACAGAGCGGTAAGCTGCCGCCCAAGAACAAGGAAATAGACGAGGTGCTTAAATAGTCTGAAACAACGTTAGTTAAGGTCTTATGTAAGTCTTATGGTAAGTCTTATATAAGACCTTTTTTTTGTGCCCTTGTAGTACCTTTGCACCAGCATTCAGACGAGGAGCACGCCGACGTTTGGCGGCTCGGGATGCTGGGTGTGAAGACGAAAGATGAAGAAGACATTATCTACGGGGAATCCTGAGGGGATTCGAGTTTTCGAGAGTTCTGAGTTCGGCAGCGTGCGCCTCTTCGCGGACGCACAAGGCGAACATCCTATGTTCAACCTTGCTGACGTGTGCCGCGCGCTGACGCTTGTCAATCCAGCCCGCACCAAGCAGAGGCTGGCCGAGAGGGGTATAACTACTGTGAACACCCCTACCCGTAACCAATTCGGTGCCACAGTGATGCAGCCGATGACGTACATTGACGAGGCGAACCTCTACCGCTGCATCTTCCAGAGCCGCAAGGCGGAGGCGGAGAATTTTCAGGACTGGGTGTTCGAGGAGGTGCTGCCTCAGATCCGACGGACGGGCGGGTATATCCCTACTAAGGACGCGCACACGGGCGAGCGGCTCTCGGACGAGGAGGTCATCCTAAAGGCGAACGGCATCATGCAGCGCACCATCTCGACCAAGAACCTGGCTGCAGACGACTGCCTGACGACCTCGGACATCGCCAAGCTGCACGGCATAGCGACGAAGGACCTGAACCGCCTGCTCGTGGACAAGGGCGTGCAGTTCTGGAACGGGTCGCGCTACAAGCTCACGGCGGCGTATGCCGATAACGACTTCGGGCGCCTGCGCAAGTTCCACTACTATGCGCTGGACGGCGAGAAGAAGGAGCGCACCTATCTGGTCTGGACGCAGGCAGGATGCGAGTTCATCAACAGTCTCATTAACCACTAAACCTTAATCATCAAAAATCTTTAATTCATAAAATCTTTAATTCATAAAATCTTTAATTCATAAAATCTTTAAATCTTTAAATCTTTAAATGTCATTATGAGACTATCAGGCAAAATCACGCATGTGCTCCCCTTGCAGACGGGGACGAGCCAGCAGGGCGCTCAGTGGCGCAAGCAGACGTTTGTGGTCATGGAGGACGACGAGAGCATGGCGTTCCCGAACGCCATGGTCTTCGACCTCTTCAACGACCGAATCCCCGAGACGGCGCTGGCGGTGGGCCAGCACGTGGACGTGCACTTCTCGATTCGCACGCACGAATACAACGGCAGGTTTTACAACGACATCAATGTCGTAAGGATAAGTATTTAGCGAAAACAATATTTCTAACAATTCGACAACACTATGAAAATTTCAATCATTATTCCAGACGCGGACTACCGCGAACTGATTTCGACTGGACGCCGCATGCGCGGCAGCATCGGCCTCATCGACACCAAGGAGGCTACGTTCAACCGCCATCACTCCGATGGCAAGCCGCGCGCACGCGAGTACCGCTTCCACAAGCTGCGCCACGGACGGGTGTCGGTCACCGACGAGCGGGTGCGACTGACGCTGAACATCGTGCGCACGGAGGTGGGCGTCTCAGCCAGCGAGTGCATCGACGAGGAGAGCCGCGAGGCAAGCGACTTCGTGTTTGAGGAAATGGAGGACAGGGACACGCATTGGAAGCACGAATTGGGATAAATGACTTTTATCACGAATGGGGATAAATGATTTTTCTCATCATTTGTGATTGAAGTGGACTATTCGGAAAATCCTAAAATCTTTAAATCATTAAATCTTTAGACAAGGTGAGTGTACATGTGATTTATTACAAGGATGGGGCGAAGATGATGCGCCCCGTCCTCTCGAGGCCGGAGTACCTGGCCTTGAGGAATAGCGGAGACCAGGTGCAGACGGTGGCGGCGGTGCGCGAGGGCGACACGGCGCTGAAGCAGCGGCTGGTGCAGATGAACTACTCGTGCCTGCCCAATGAGGACGGAAGCCTGAAAGGGAGCGTCAGGGCGGCGGACACGGTGGGGATGGACATCGACCACGTCAAGCCGGAGGAGATGGCGGCGATGAAGGAGGGCATACTCAGCAAGCGCGAGGCGCTGGGGCTGCTGATGCTGGAGAAGAGCGCACGGGGCGAGGGCTATCACCTGGTGTTCCGCCGCCGCGAGGGGCTGAGCCAGGAGGAGAACCTGCAGTGGGCAAGCGAGCTGCTGGGCGTGGAGTTCGACCGCGGCGCCAAGGACATCACGAGGGTGTTCTTCACCACGACGGCGAGCGCGGAGGATCTGATCTGGCTGGATGATGGGATATTCAACACACACACCCAACCCCAGACCCCTTCTCCGCTCCAGAGCCCCTCTCCGCTCCCCCTCAAGGGGGAGGACGGTCACCTTCAAGAAGGGAAGACAGGCAATGGGCAAGACATTCCACTCTCCCCCTTCAGGGGGAGCGGGGAGGGGGTCTGCTCCTTCAAGGGCATCCCTTACTCAGCTATTATTGCGGAGTGGTTTCGCATGACGGGCGGTGAGCCGGTGGAGGGTGAGCGCAACGTGAGGCTCTACCAGCTGGCGGCTAACCTAAGGGCGATCTGCGACAACCGACGGGAGGTGCTGATGGCAGTGATGCCGCGGCTGGGGCTGAGCGAACAGGAGCTGCAGGGCATCGTGGACTCGGCGTGCAAGGAGCCGGTGAAGGGGCTGTCGAAGGTGATGCGGGAGATTATCGCGGCGCAGACCGACAGCGCGCAGCCTCTGGAGCCCAGCGAGGCTCAGCGCCTCACGGGGGAGCGGGGAGAGAGTACTGGAGAGGGGCTTCTTGCTCTTCCTCTGCCTCCGATGCCGACGCGCCTGCCAGCGCTGATCAAGTTGCTCATCTCGCGGACGCCGGAGGTGTACAGGGCGGCGGTGGCGCATGCGGTGTTCCCGGCGCTGGGGGCTCACCTGTGGCGGGTGCGCTTCCCCTACATCGACAACGTGGAGCACGAGGCAACGCTGATGAACGTGCTGATGGCGGGCACGGGCGCGGGCAAAGACTGCATCTCGATGCCCATCAACCGCATCATGGCGGACATCCGCGTGCGCGACGAGGAGAACCTGCAGCGTGAGCGCGAATGGAAGCGCGAGGTGACGTCGAAGGGTGCCAACAAGGACAAGCGGCAGCGGCCAGAAGGACTTGTCATACAGGAGATTGACGCTGACATGACGAACCCGGCGTTCGTGATGCGCATGGCTGAGGCCGACGGTCACTTCCTGTACACGAAGATGAACGAGATCGAGCAGTTCGACGCGCTGCGGGGCTCGGCACGCGGCAGCCAGCAGTTCCAGATCATGTGTCTGGCCTTCGACCCCGGCAACCGCTACGGGCAGACGCGCGTGGGCGTGCAGTCGGTGACGGAGAAGGTGACGGTGCGCTTCAACTGGAACGCTACTACGACTATCCTCAAAGGTCAGCGCTACTTCAGCCGCGTGCTGACGGACGGCCCCATCTCGCGCATCAACTTCTGCACGATTCCCGAGCGC
>JAEEGL015114673.1_pt1 | contig 10327 bp, 6 predicted proteins | sample 9134231 | NCBI WGS metagenome assembly JAEEGL01 (sample SAMN16246548, study PRJNA631951) | gut metagenome | biome: gut microbiome; feature: rumen; material: fiber-attached | host: Bos | place: Iran: Karaj | collected 2018-10
AGAACCACCTTCTCCTATCTCCCCAACCCCACCCCGAAACCCAAGAACCTCGCTGTGAGCAACATCACTTCAAGCGGCGCCACGCTGACGTGGGAAGCCCCCGCAAACGTCATCCCGACGGGTTATGAATACCAATACAAGGCCAACACTGCTGAATGGCCTACCGATTGGACTAGCAACGGTACGAACCTTACCGTCACTTTCAACACACTGACCGCCAGCAATAATTACACCTTCCGCGTGAGAGCCATCTATGACGGTGTGGGCGAAAGCGACCCCGTTGAGACCCCCTTCACTACCCTCGACAACTGCGCCTTCCCGACCAACCTCGTGGCCACTACCACTCCCGGACAAGGCACCAAAGCCACTTTGACCTGGGTAAAGGGCTACGACGAAGAAGCCTGGGTGCTGGAATACGCCACCAACAACACCTTCACTGAAGGTCTTGTGGAAGTGACCGATGGCTTCACCGTCGAAGGCAACAACGTAACCGCCAACCTCACTGGCCTCACCGCCGAGACGCACTATTACGCCCGCGTGAAAGCCAACTGCGACGGCTCCACCAGCTCGCCGAGCAACGTGGAAGATTTTACGCCTACCTATTATGTGGACTTCCCCTATAACGCAAATGCTACTTCCGCCACCAGTTATACTCCCTTCTACGGTGGGTATGCCGCATACGGCACCCACAGTCGATTCATCATTCCCAGCACAAGTTTGGCTGATTTGGCTGGCGGCACGGTGAAAAAGCTGACCTTCTATAGCTCCGCCACTACTGCCGATTGGGGCGATGCCACTTTCAAGGTGTATGTGGCCGAAGTGGAAGCCTCCTCTTTCCCGAGTTCCCCATCAACTTCGACACCGTTTGATTGGAGCGATATGACCGAAGTGTATAGCGGCAGCCTCAGCTTAGCCAATGGTGAGATGGTGATTCTCCTTGACGAACCCTTCGTTTACAGCGGTACCAAAAACCTCATGATTGGCTTCGAAGAAACCAACAATGGCACTAATGCCACTGCTGCATGGTACTACAAGTCCGGCGTTTCGAACTCATGTGCATACGCATACAAGTATTCCGCCAATGCAACTAGTTTTAGTACAAGTCGCAGTTCCTATTCGCCCAAAATGACCTTCAACTACCTGCCTACTCCATACCAGAAGGTGACTGCTATCAACGAGGGCACCATCACCACCACCTCTGCGCAGCTCACCTGGGCGGCTCCGGAGACAGAGGCCACCATCACTGGCTATGCTTACCAGTATAAGCTTTCATCCGCCGAATGGCCTACCACTTGGAGCAACCTCTCTGCCAATGCCACTTCGGTAACGCTTCAGCCGCTTACTGCTGGCTCCAACTATGATTTCCGCATCAAGGTTCTCTATGGTGAACATGAGAGTGCAGTAAACTCGACGAGCTTCTTCACCGAATGTGACGTTGTTACCACCTTCCCGTGGACGGAAGACTTCGAAGCCTATGCCACTGGCGACTTCAACCATCCTTGCTGGGTGAACGAGCATATCTCTGGTGACGGAACATCTGTCTTTAAGGTTTATACATCCACAATCGGTACCAATAGTACCCATCAGTTGCAACTGCCAGACCAAAGCGACGGCACACTCACCAAGCTCAGATTACCGGAAATGACACTTGCAACGGGTACAAGCTACCAGTTTGTCATAGATGTTTATCGTTCCAACAACTATTCTAATAAGACAGGTGAAGGTGTAAGAGTGTATGCCAGTGCCGATGGCAACATTGAAGGTGCCACAGAATTAGCTTTCATTCCCCGTTACTATGATCTGCAAAGCGGAATTATTCCCGCCGAATCCACTGGAAATGTTTGGTACACTTACGAACTGCCTATCCCAACTACGTTGACCACTTGCTTCATTATCCTTCGTGGTGAAAACCAATATGGCACTTCCACCTACATGGATAACCTCACCGTTGAGGAGATCCCCTCTTGCGCCAGACCTACCGACCTTGCCAAGAGCGAAGTGACCAACCACTCGGCCACCCTTACCTGGACGGCAGGCGATCCCAGCCAGAACAACTGGCAGGTAGCCTACAGCAAGACCTCGTTCGACCCCAACACAGCCAGCTTCGATATCAATACGGTACAGACTATTGACTTCACCACTTCTACCACCTGTACCTACCGCATGGATAGACTCTTTGATGCGGCAAGCACCTATTATCTGTATATCCGCGCCAACTGCGGCACCGCCACCGAACCCGACTACGGTCCGTGGAGCCGTAATGGTATTAGCCTCACCACCTCGGCTGCCAATCCTGCTCCGAGCGCCTTCACTGCCAGCAACATTGCCTCAACCAAGGTCGACCTCGTTTGGAACGCTGGCGGCGGCGACTATGAACTCAGCTGGGATCTTTATTATGTGCAATCCGACGATGCTCCCGAAGCACCTAACGCAACTACTGAAGCCACCAAGACCGTGACCACCCTGCCTACTACCGAGGTGCCCTACGAGTTGGATGACCTGGCAGAAGAATCGAGATACTACATCTGGGTGCGCGCCAACCACACTATTAATAGTGTCACCACACATAGTGATTGGGTAGCCTTGACCGGCAACTACTTCACCACCCTCGCTGCTTGTTCGGCACAGGATCCTGTTGTAAGCAACATTACTCACAACACCGCCACCGTCAACTGGGACGGCGAAAGCCAAGATGGCTTTACTGTGAAGTATAGAACTTCAGCAGGTGTAAGTAACAATTCACTGTTCAGTGAGGACTTTGAAGATGAAACCACATTTGCCGATTGGACTTTCACCAGCATGAACACCGCCAACGACATCGCCTCAGGCAAGGCTGGACGTCTTGCGGATGCTAAACATAATGGCGATTATGGTTTCCGCTTCTCATCCTTCAGCACAAAAACAGAAGGAACTTACGATCAATATCTGGTTTCTCCCGAACTGAATGTGACGGGCGTTCTCAATTTCTTCTATAAGAAGTATAACAATAATACAGAAACGCTACAAGTTGGTTATTCCACTACCACCGATGATTATGCAACTGCATTCACATGGATCGATCTTGATCTTACTACAAGCTGGCAACAATCCGAAGATATAACGCTTCCCGATAATGTGAAATACATCGCATTCCATTATTACGCAAATTGTCAATATTATGTATATTTGGACGACATTAACATTTGGGAACCGACTCACGCCGGCGCTTGGCAAACAAAGGCCGCTACCGACAATACGGCTACTATCACTAGCCTGACAGCAGAAACCAAGTATGATGTCAAGGTCGTTCCCGACTGCGATGAAACTCAGGAAAGCACCATCGTGACCTTCACCACGAAGTCTGTCTTCACGATGCCCATCGAGGCCAACAAGTGGTATGCCATTGCATCTCCGGTGCACAACGATGGCAACAACGAGACTCTGGCCGGCGTGATCGGCCTGACGACGACTGGCACCGACTTCGCCTACGACCTCTACGGCTACAACGAGAACGCAGGTACATGGAACACTCCCACCACCATCAACCGTGGCAAGGGCTACATCTACCGCCGCTCGAATGATGCCACCCTCCAGTTTGTCGGTGATGCCAACACCGGCAGCGTCAGTGTGAGCCTCACATCCTCTTGCTCCGACAACGACCTGAAGGGTTTCAACCTTATCGGTAACCCCTACCCGCACGCTTACGCCATCAACCAAGCCCACTACACCCTCAACCACAACGGCACCTGGACAGCCCACACCTCCAACAACACCATCGGAGTGGCCGAGGCCTTCCTTGTCTATTCTCCCTACAGCTACAACAACACCTATTACTTCAGCGATGTGACTCCCACCCCCAGCAAGAGCAGCAGCGACCATGCAGCCCTGGCCTTCACGGTGAGCAACGGTGAGTACAGCGATGTGGCCTACGCCCGTCTTGAGGAAGGCGAAGGCCTGCCCAAGATCGGTCACCTCGCCGCCAACGCCCCGATGCTGAGCATCCCCGTCGAGGGTCGCCGCTACGCTATCGCCAACCTCGGCAGCGACTGCCAGAGCTTCGACCTGGTGTTCCGCGGAACAGGCACCTACACCCTGAGCTTCAACGGCAATACTGGCTACTGCCACCTGATTGACCGTGTGGCCGGCCGCGACATCGACATGCTGCGCCAGAACTACACCTTCAGCAGCAACGGCTTCGACGCCGACCGCTTCACGGTGAAGCTCAGCCCCGATGCACAAGAGAACGCCGGCAGCAACTTCGCCTACTGGAACGGCAACGTCTGGATGGTCGAAGGCAACGGCACCCTGCAGGTGTTCGATGCTCTGGGTCGCCAGCTGCTCAGCCAGGAAATCAGCAACTCGAACTTCGAAATTCAGAATTCGCTGTTCCCGGCCGCAGGTGTCTACGTGCTCCGCATGGGTGAGAAGACACAGAAAATTGTTGTTAGATAAGGATTAACAAACGAACATGGATTTCGCGGATTGGACAGATTCGCGATACAATAACCAAGAAAAAGTCAAATTCGCGAAATCCGTATTCAAAAAAAGAAAAAGAAATATGAAGACAAACAAATTTATAGCAATCATGCTTTTGGGGGTGCTGGCCACAGCCTGCTCGAAAGATGGCAACAATCGCCTTACACTGCTTGCCGAAGGTTTCACCAATGGCAACAGCAAGGTGCTGATCGCCCCGACCAATATCCCGGCCGGTGCCACATGGATTACCGGTGAGACAATCAAACTCAACAACGCCGTGTACTACATTGATCAGGACGCAAGCAACAATTACCGCCTGAAAACCTCCATGGATGCGACAGATTATGTCGAATCACAAAGTAGTGATATGACAGCCCTTTACCCCGGTAGCAGCTTCGGTGGCAATGATGTGACCGTCAACTCCAACGAGATTATCCTGAACCGCCTTGTTGTCAAGATGAACAGCGATGGTACTCAGGAGATGGCCTTCCCGATGGTGGCCAAGGCCGATGCCGGAGAGAACGCCCTCTATTTCTACCACCTGAGCGGCGGCATACAGGTGAGGCTGCATGCCAACACCGCCGTCGACATTGCCTCGCTGAAGATTGTCGCCCAGAGCACAACGGCAGTGAACAACCTCGGCCATGAAGGTGTCACCGCCCGCTGGGCCGTCCAGGGTCCCTCAATGCCCACCGGCAACGTGGGCCAGAATGGCGATGAGGTGGATGTAAAATACATCAGCGAGATGAACTTTGACTTCAAGAGCGGTGACAACAACTTCGTCACCGTCGATGGCGACCTAGTGTTCTGCGTGCCCATCACCATCGCGGCAATGAAGAAACTCGTCTTCACCGGCTACGATGTCAATGGCGCCCAGCTGTTCCACGTGACCAAGGGTTTCGGCAGCGACGATGTCACGGTCGAGCGCAACAAGATGTACACTGTTCCTTTAATCAATGTTAACTAGTGAGTCGTGATAAAGACCGACTTTATTGTAATTCACACAAAAAAATCAATGTTATGAATACCAAGAAAGAATATATCGCGCCCAAGTTGACAGAATTCTCCTACAAGTCAGAAGACGGTTATGCTCTCAGCATTATGAATACTCTGCATGATCCGCTTTTCGACGATTGCAACCAGGAGACATGGGACTGGAACGACGGCAACAACCATTTCGGCGACAACGAATGGAACAACTGGGATAACAATTAATCCCAAACCCCTAAGTCCCAAAATAAAAAGACACGTTGAGGTATATGCCTCAACGTGTCTTTTTTGTTGGTAACGGGGGGGGGAAGTTTACACCCCCCTGCCCCCCTCAAGGGGGGACGGGAAGGGAATCGAGGGGGGACAGGATACACCCCCCTACCCCCCCTCAAGGGGGTACGGGAAGGGATCGAGGGGGGACGAGATGGAATCAAGGGGGGGTGGGCTTGAGCAGCGCCGAAATAAATTAGATTGAGCGGATGACCAGGCGGGTGGCATCCATCAGATAATGGACAAAGAACGCCAGTGAGTCTTTGGGGAAAATAAGGACGATGCGGACAAATCCTTTTGTTTTATGCCAGGCGGCCTGCAGCTTGCGTAGCCAATAGTGCCGGGAACGCTGCGTCCTTAAACTTTCACCAAAATTTCCGGACGCCAGCACCAGTTTCATAATTCGGTTTCCCTTTGCCTTGAACCGCTCGTCGTAGAGCGGCATGGCGACGGACGACATCCCCAGCCATTCCACGGCCAGGGCAGCAAAGGCCTTCCACTCGCTCATCAGCCCCATCTTCCGCAGTTGCCGCTCCAGCAGTGCAACATCCAGCGAGTCCCTGTATGTCCATAGCAGTCGGCACCAGTCGCATATCTGGCGGAGCCCCACCCCTTTGATAAAGAAGTGGTGCAGGATGTGAGTAAACACAAACAACACGTCGTTGTCGGCACTTGGCAGCGGCACATCGGTATCCCCACAACGCCAAGTTCGGGTCTTATGGTTCTGTAGGCATTCTGACTGTATGTCATCGATTACCTTGTCCATCCTGTCGGACAGCCGGCCGTGCAATGTACCGTGCAATTCCACCGTTATACCCTTGATGGTCATGTCCTGATGCTTCAGCGCGGTATCTTCCTTGCCAATCTTTTTCGAGATTGGCAGGAGCACACCCTTTGCCAGCTCGTAGTTCCTTTCGTCGAGCAGAAGGTCGACATCACCGTTTTTCCGCCATAGGGGCTTCTCATAGCACTGTGCAATGCCCTGTCCTTTCACCAGGAGAGCAGAGACGTGCTTCTCCCTGAGCAAAACGAACAGATGGGAAATGAAAACGTTCATGTACCGGTTCTGCTGCTCCATCTTGAGGACATCGCCCCCGAAAGGAAACATATCGGTATCGGACACCTTGGTGTCAGACACCCGTCCCAATCCGGCAGCAATCAGTCCTACAATTTTCTGTTCACTGGCCAGATGATACAATGCCTGGAAATCCACCTTGCCATACGGCAGAAGACGGACTTCCCTTTCCCAAAGCCCGGCTTTGAGAAGTGCGAAGAAAGCTTGTTGGCTATTGTCCATGCGGTCTTCGTTTTTTTCGTTCACTCCCTAGGCTTACGTTTTAGTTTTTTTCGTTCTTCATCGGACAATTCTTCAAACTTGTCCATGGTGACACCATACAGTTCTTTAACCCTATTGGCAATACGTTTGCGTCGACCAAGCATCCAGTACAGGCCGAAGCAGATGGCAATGCTTGCGGCAACAACACCGTAAAGCTGCCACTTCATGGGCAGGAAAGACCTTACAATGATTCCAAAAGTCAAAAGAACCAGCATGTTCAGTATTATTTCCAGCAATGAGGTTTCAAGGTGATGGAAACCATAGTCGATGAAGGCATGGTGCAAATGGGTTTTGTCGGGATGGAACGGCGACTCTCCCCTACTGATTCTGCCGAACATCACTCTGACGGTATCGCAAACCGGGATGGCCAGCACAGCATAGGCGTAGGCAATCAGGCAAAGCCCCGTATCGTCAAATCTTTTTGCACATGCCGACCCTTTGGTCAGCATGGCCATCACCATGTCGCACAGGGCTATGCCCAGCATCATAGTTCCGGCATCGCCGATGAACATCTTGGACCTCTTGCCAAAAACATTCATGATGAAAAAAGGAATCAGTGCACCAGCCATAGAAACGCCCAAGGCAGCGCGGACAAAATCATGTGCCCTGAAGAAGAACCAGGAATAGAATCCGAAAGCCATTATGCAGATGCCTGAAGAAAGGCCGTCGATGCCGTCGATCATGTTGATGGCGTTGATGATGCCCACACATCCAATTATGGTAAGAGGCCAGGCAATCCATGGAGAAATGCCGTGTACACCCCAAAGGCCGTGCAGGTCGTTGATGGGGTAGCCGTTGACCAGTGCGAGCGCGACGACAATAGCAATCTCGATAACAAAACGCAGCATTGGCGAAAGCCCTTTGATGTCATCCCATGCACCGATAATCAACATCAGCAACATAGCCACCTGTATGGGGATGATAGACCAGGAATGGTACTGGAACCAATAGAACAACGATCCAGCCATAGCTCCCAAGAAGACGACAAAACCGCCCATGACAGGTATGGGCTTGCGCTGCAACTTCCTTTCCTCGGGGTTGTCGTATAATTTCCGCCTCTTGGCGAAACTCAATATCGGATGGTACACCAGCGAGGCGACGGCCAACGAAATGAGAAAAACCAGTACTATAAAATAAATATCATGCATGGGATAAAGGTTAAAGGTTAAAGGTTTAAGGTTTAAGGTTTAAGGTTTAAGGTTATAGGTTAAGGGTTAAAGGTTAATGGGTTATAGGGTGATTCGGGGGGCGGAAGACCAGTCGATGGTTTTGGCGACGGTTTCGATGTCTGTAAACTTAAAATCGGTCAGCCAACGGCGCAGTTTATGTTCGGCACCATTCAAGCCGTAGTACGACTTGAACTTGCGGATGACAGGGAGTGTTTTGATTACAGGCTGACCTGCATCGAGGTCGCGAGGATGAATATAGCTCAGCAAATATTCTTCAGACTCCATGGTCCATTTCTTAATCAACCGATAAGGGAACAGACGGAAATAACCACCACCCGAGAACATTAGATGCTTGCCCGCGATGGTCTTGAATCCCACGGGGAACTCTTTCATCTGAATGCCCTTGTATTCGATGATGCCGGGAGCAGCCTTGGGATAGGACGGCATGCCTCCGTGTCCATGTGGGGCAGGAAACACCGAGCAATCGAATTGGATGCCCAGATCGGCCAAAATCTCAAAAGCCCAAGCCTCAGACTCACGGATGCTGAAACCCGGAGCCCGAAAGCACTCCACCTTCTTGCCCGTAATGTCTTCCAGCATCTTCACACCCTCCTCCACGTCTGCTCTGAACTCCGCAGGAGTCTGCTGCCATACCAGCTGGTGGTTCATCGTATGGCAGCCTATCTGGTATTGTTCTGCAATCCTCTTCACCAAATCGGGATAGGTCTTGGCAATCCATCCGACGATGAAGAATGTGGCCTTAGTATTGGTGTCTTCCAAGATACGGAACAGGCGCTCCACGTTGTCATAGATGCGCACCTCGTAGTTCTTCCACTCGTTCTCGGTACGAGTGGCGTCGCAGTCCAACAGGTGAAACCATTCTTCAATGTCGAAAGAAAGTATGTTCATTATTCATAGTATTTTTTGCCGAAAATTCTATTCCAAAAGATGGAGATATAATACGACAGTAGCACAAATGATTTCTTAATGTACCACCACAGTAGTTGCGGCTTGCTCTTTCGCCCAATATACATACCGCCCACACCCATCTTTTTGGCCCATTCAGGGGCATCCTTCACCTTTCCAATGGAGATTCTGAAAGCTCTGCCTACACCAATCATGACGGCATGGGGAAGATAGGCGCACAACTTTTGGTCGAAGACATCTTGTTTGGGGGCAGTCATGGCCGTCCATACCACGTTAGCACCACTATCCTCGACCATTTTTGCAATGCCTGCATAATCAAACTCGTCTACATCGACAAATGGTAATGAATACGTACCAACAATCCCAGCGTCTTTGTATGTTGCGACAATCTCATCCAACACATCTTGTGTGTCACCCAACAGAAAATGTTTCAATTGCGGGTTAGGATTAGACATCATCTTCATGAAAGTAGAAGGGCCAGAAGTACATTTCACTTCTTTCAGTCCCCACATTCTTCCGCACCAGCTCAGCGGTCTTCCATCGGGCCAGTTCATGAAGGAGCCCTTCATCAGCTGGTTGTATTCGGGATGCTCGCCCGCATATTGAACCATGCGCATGTTACTGACACAAATGTACCCACCTTGACCATTCAAAGCGGCCTCGGTCACTTTCACAATGGCATCATTGGGATTAGTCCGCGAAATGTAGGTCTTCCCTACCCTGTACTTTGTTTTATCCATAACAGGGTTTACTGTTTACAGTTTACTGTTTACGGTTTCTAATGTTTACGTTCGGCCATATCCTTGCGGTAGGTCAGGATATGTTCAATGGAATAGGTGAAGAACGGCAAGGGATCTCTCCAACTCCAAATGTAGTCGTGATTTTTCCTGAAATCGAACCAAGAAGGTTTGGCCTTGAACCGGTTGGGCGATTTCAAAAGCCAAAGGAAGTCCGTATGGAAATACCGCAAAGCTATCTTTTCCGGAATGGGCTTAACCATTGGTTTCAGTTCTTGGTCGTATACAAGGTCAAGCATGGTCTTAACAGGTTGAGCACCAACGATGGTACATATCTTGATGCTGGCAGGAATCCTACCGTTGATTTCAATGACTTTGGGTGTCCAATCTCGTGGATCCATAATGAAACTGACATGGGCAAAGCCCACCCAATCCATAGCTTG
>JAEEGL015183631.1_pt1 | contig 10327 bp, 9 predicted proteins | sample 9134231 | NCBI WGS metagenome assembly JAEEGL01 (sample SAMN16246548, study PRJNA631951) | gut metagenome | biome: gut microbiome; feature: rumen; material: fiber-attached | host: Bos | place: Iran: Karaj | collected 2018-10
GACGCAAGGTACTGCAGGTCTTTGAAGAGGCCATGGTCATGGTCGAACATGTGCCTTCCAGCATCGGTACGATGACTGTCGTCGTGGATGCCGACGAGATCAACGGCAAGGAAGAGAGCATTCTCCGCCGGATCCGCCGCGAGATCGACCCGTACAGTGTGACGCTCGAGCATAATCTTGCCATGCTGGCGATCGTCGGCGTGGCGATGAAGGACGTCATCGGTATGTCCGCGGGCATTCTGGAGGGACTGGCAAAGGCCGGAGTCAGTGTCAGGCTCGTCATTCAGGGCATTAAAGAGATCTCCCTGATCGTCGGTGTGAGGGAAGAGGATTTTGAGACGACCCTCAAGGCTTTGTATGCGTTTGCGGAAAAACTAAACAAAAAGGCCTGAATGATGAATTTGTAACAAAAGTGTTACAAATCATAAAGAAAATGTTGCTTTCCGGACTGGAAAAAAGTTCGGATATGTGTTAAAATGGTGCGTAACGAGCGATAAAGGAGGCACACTGTGATTTCGAATCAGATTTTGCAATCCACGATTGACGGACTCAAATCGATTACCAAATGCGACCTTAGCGTGCTCGAAGCCGAAGGCGGTCTGCTGGCAACAACAGAAGACAGCCGCAGTGTGCGCGATCTTTCCTTTTCTGCCGAGGCTCTGGAGGACGGCTCCGACGGCATGATCGTAAAGGGACGGCAGCTGTTCAGGATCATGGACGGTTCCGAACTGGCGTACGTCGTCGCGATCAAGGGGGAAGGCGAAGAGGCTTATAAAGTCGGCAAGCTCGCGGCTTTCCAGCTGCAGGGACTGCTCGTTGCCTACAAAGAGCGCTACGACAAAGACAACTTTATCAAGAACCTGCTGCTCGACAACCTCCTCCTCGTTGACATCTACATGCGAGCCAAGAAGCTCCATGTCGAAAACAATGTCGCTCGCTGCGTCTACCTGATCGAAGCGAATAACGACCGCGATACGAATGCGTCGGTCATCGACGTGATCCGCGGGATCTACCCGATCAAGAACCGTGATTTCATTACAGCGGTCGATGAAAACAACATCATCCTTGTCAAGGATGTCAGCGATGATTCATCCAGACAGACGCTGGAAAAGACCGCCAACACGATCGGAGATATGCTTTCGAGCGAGGCAATGGGCCGCGCGCGCATCTCGATGGGTTCGGTGGTGACGGACCTGAGAGATATCTCCCGCTCCTATAAGGAAGCGAAGATCGCGCTCGAGGTCGGCAAGATCTTCTACGAAGAGAAGAACATCATCAACTACAACCGCCTCGGCATCGGCCGCCTGATCTATCAGCTGCCGCTGTCCCTGTGCAAGATGTATATCGAGGAGATCTTCAAGGATATCCGTGTCGAGGACTTCGACGAGGAAACTCTCAACACGGTCAACAAGTTCTTCGAGAATTCCCTGAATATCTCGGAGACCTCCAGACAGCTGTATATCCACCGCAATACGCTGGTGTACCGTCTGGACAAGCTGCAGAAGAATACGGGCCTCGATGTCCGTACCTTCGATGACGCCATCACGTTCAAGATCGCGCTGATGGTCGCCAAGTACATGAACTACATGGAGAAAAACGGATTCAGATGATCCGTACATAGGGCGCATGGTGAGCGCCGCATAAACGAAAGCTGACATGCCGTCTACAGAAAAAAAGAAACGGTGTGGAGGGGGCAATTCTACAAACGATGGGGGACATTCTATGATTGAATTAAAGAATGTTACTAAGGTTTACGATGGCAACGTCACCGGCGTTGACAATCTGAACCTGCGCATCGAAGATGGGGAATTCGTCTTTATCGTCGGAGAGAGCGGCTCCGGAAAGAGTACGCTCCTGAAGCTTCTCATGAGAGAGCTGACGCCGAACGAGGGCGAGATCATCATCGATGGCAAGGATATTACGAAGCTGCGCCGCAAGAAGGTGGCGGAGCTCCGCAGAAAAATGGGTATCGTATTTCAGGACTACCGGCTGCTTCCGAAGCGGTCGGTCTATGATAATGTCGCTTTTGCGCTGCAGGTGATCGAGATCTCGCCCCGCAAGATCAAAAAGAGCGTTCCGGCCGCGCTGAATCTGGTTGGACTGTCTCACAAGGCGAAGAGCATGCCGAATGAGATCTCCGGCGGTGAGCAGCAGCGTACCGCGATCGCCCGTGCGATCGTCAACAACCCGTCGCTGGTGCTGGCCGACGAGCCTACCGGCAACCTGGATCCGAGAAATTCGGAAGAGGTCATGGAGGTGCTCGAGGCGATCAACATGCGCGGAACCACCGTCGTTGTGGCAACTCACGACAAGGATATCGTCAACGAGATGCAGAAACGAGTCGTTCATCTCGAACACGGTGTCGTTGTCCGCGATTCGGAAGGAGACTACGACGACTATGAAGATTAGAACCATTAACTGCTGTATCGGCGAAGGCTTCAAAAGCGTATTCCGCAACGGGCTGATGTCGATCGCGTCGATCGGTACCATCACCGCGTGCCTCATCATTCTGGGCATCGTCTTCTGCCTTGTCGCGAACGTACAGTCGTTTGCCGGCGGACTCGATTCCAAGATCGGCATGGTCGCATTCCTGAAAAACGGGATCACGCAGGAGGAAGTCGACCTGCTGTCTTCCCAGCTGGAACAAAGAGACGATATCGAGTCTTTCCATTACGTTTCGGCTGAGGAAGCCTGGGAGACCTTCAAAAAGGAGATGCTCGGCGGCGACGAGATCAACGAAGCGCTGATGGATGAGCTGAACGAAGATAACCCGCTGGCCAATTCGGCGAATATCGAGATCTATCCCTCCAACGCTGCAAGCCAGGATAACATCGTAGCCTTCCTGAAGGCTTCACCGCTCGTGAGAACGGTGCGCTATTCCGCCAACGCTTCCAAAACGCTGGCAACGTTCGCTCAGCTGGTCACCTACATTGGCTTTGCCTTGATCGGGTTCCTGATCTTTATCGCGGTCCTGCTGATCTCCAACACGATCCGCCTGTCGGTCTACACCAGACGGACCGAGATCAACATTATGAAGTATATCGGCGCGACCGACAGCTTCGTCCGTCTGCCTTTCGTGGTCGAGGGCATGCTGATCGGCATTCTGGGCGCGATCATCCCGAGCGCACTGATCTACTTTGGCTACAACAGCCTGGTCAAGCTTTTAATGACGCAGTTTTCTGCGATTTCATCTTTGGTTTCTGTTGTCAGTGTTTACGATATCATGAAGATACTGCTTCCGATCTTCCTCGTCCTCAGTATCCTGGTTGGCGTGTTCGGCAGTACGATCTCCATCCGTAAACATCTGCGTGTCTAACCGAAGAAAAGGAGGTTGGAAATGACGGTTCGGAAAAAGAGGATCATCACTTGTGTGATCGCGGTCGTTTTGGTCCTTTCCATGATACTTGGCTATATCATTCCTGCCTTTGCGGAAGATCTGGATGATCTGTACGATCAGGAATCCTCCGAACAACAGGAGCTGGAAGAACAGGAAGCGCTGATCAACGCGACCGAAGAAGAGATCGCCGAAGCGCAGGCTCAGGTCGATGCCGTGGTCTCGGAGATGGAAGCGATCGATAACCAGATCGCCGATATCGGCAAGACGATCAATGTCCTGAACGAACAGATCGCCGCGGAAGAAGCCCTGCTGGCCGAGACCGAGGAAGAACTCGCCGCGCAGCAGGAAGCGCTGAAGACCTATTATCAGCAGTTCAAGGGCCGCATTCAGATGATGTATGAGAACGACAGTTCCAGCTATCTGGAGATCCTGCTGCAGGCAAGCAGCATCGCGGATTTCTTCAGTCGTCTGGAATACATCAGCGCGGTCGTCGAATACGACAACAAGATCATCCACCAGATGGATGAATGCGAAAAGGCGATCATCGCCAGCAAGAATGTGATCGAAGAGACGAAAGCTTCCCTCGAGGCTGACCGTGCCAAACAGGAGGCTGCGCAGGCGGAGCTCGAAGATCTCCGTGATCAGAAGCAGGCAAAGCTCGAAGAGCTCAAAGAGAACGAACTGGCGCTGGAGATCCTGAAGCAGGAGCAGGAAGCGAAATCTCAGGAGATCCAGGAAAGACTGTGGGCGACCCAAAACAAGATCGCGGAAGAAGAAGCCCGTATCGCCGCGGAGGAATCCCGCCGCGCTGAAGAGTCCAGACTGGCCGAAGAGTCCAGACTGGCAGAGGAATCCCGCCGTGCGGAAGAGTCCAGACGGCAGGAGGAGTCTTCCAACTCGGGAGGCGGTTCCGAAGAAGGTGAGGGAGGCGAAGAAGGCGAAGAAGGCGAAGAAGGCGGTTCTTCCGGCGAAGACGAAGAAAGCTCGAACAACTTCAGCGCGGAAGAGAGCTGGAGCTCGGAGGAGTCCGGGTCTTCCGGTTCCGACTGGAGCTGGGATAATCCGGATGCGCGCGCACTGTCCTACGGTTGGTCCTCCGGCCCCGGACTGGGTTACGGATGGCTGGCATGGCCGGTCGACTGCTATCTGGTTTCGTCTCTGTACGGACCTCGTATCCACCCGATCACCGGTGAGTACCGCAACCATGGCGGTATCGATATCGCAGCCAGCTACGGTCAGGGGATCTACGCGGCTGCTTCCGGAACCGTTATCGACGCAGAGTACGGCTGGAACGGCGGATGGGGCAACTACGTCCTCATCGATCATGGCAATGGTCTGCAGACTCTTTACGCGCATCAGAGCGAGCTCGCGGTCAGTGAAGGCGACTACGTATACATGGGACAGCTCATCGGATATGTCGGAGAGACCGGTATGGCGACCGGACCGCATCTGCACTGGGAAGTGTATTATTACGGTTACCGCGACAATCCGGAGAAGTACGTATAAGGTTTTGAAATCCGCGTGACAAGCGCGAGAGATGTGAGTATAATGAAAAGGGAAGACGGGTATCCGTCTTCCCTAGTTTTTTTTCTGAAGGTTTTTCATGGATAAAAGGATCATTCAAGACCATTTGACAGCTTCCGGTGTGTGGTTGGAGTGCTTCGGAACCGTGACTTCGACCAACGACATGCTGAAAGAGCTTGCCCGGAAGGGCGCGCCGGAGCGGGGCGTTTTCATCGCGCAGGCACAGACCGCCGGAAAAGGCAGGAAGGGGCGTAGCTTCTATTCACCGGATGATACCGGATTGTATCTCAGCATACTCCTGAGACCTTCGTTTTCCGCGAAAGAAGCGCTGGCCATCACGACCATCGCGGCGGTGGCAGCGGCTAAGGCAATCGAAGCGGTGTCCGGTAAAAAGACCGGCATCAAGTGGGTGAACGATGTCTACCTGAAAGGAAAAAAGTGCGTGGGGATCCTGACCGAAGCGGCTGCGGACGAGGGGGAAAGCCTTCGCTACGCCGTGATGGGGATCGGCTTTAACCTTTATGAGCCAGAGGGTGGATTCCCGGAGGAGATCCGAAGCATCGCCGGGGCGATTTTTGATAGAGAGGAGCGACAAGGTGAGCCGGTGCGTGAGCTGCTTTCCGCGGCGTTCCTGAATGAATTCTTTGCTCTGTACGACGCGCTGCCGGCCAGATCGTACATGGACGATTACCGAAAGAGATCTCTGGCAATCGGGCAGATGGTCGAACTGTATTCTCCCACACATGAAAAACTGGAGGGCGAGCCGCCGGTGAAGGTCATCGGGATCGGCGACGCGGCGGAGCTTTTGGTTCAATATCCGGATGGGACGGTCAGAACCGTCCTTTCCGGTGACATATCGATCCGGCCGCTTGTATAAGGTGACTGGGGCAGGGATGGACAAGAAGGAGGGACTACATGGCACTGATCCACGCGAATTTCTTTTCCGTTTCGCTGGGCATGGAGCGGCAGGTGGATGTCATTTTGCCGCAGGAGGCGAACGGGATCGGGCAGAAAGGCAAGGAGGGAAGCGGCAAGGTACCCGTGCTGTACCTCCTGCACGGTGCGTCGGACGACCAGACGATCTGGCAGCGGCGCACTTCCATCGAGCGCTACGCGGTAGCGAAGGGCCTGGCGGTCGTCATGCCTTCCACTGACCTGGGTTTCTACACCGACCAGAAATACGGGTACGATTATTTTCAGTATTTCAGCAAAGAGCTGCCGGATCTTATCAATGAGTTCTTCCCCATGATCTCGGAGAAACGGGAAGATACCTTCGTGGCCGGACTCTCGATGGGCGGATTCGGAGCCTTCAAGCTGGGCATCAATTGTCCGGAGCGGTTCAGCTATGCCGCGAGCTTATCCGGTTTTCTGGACCCGGTGCTGGCAGCGGAGAACGCGACCCGCAAACCGAATGAAAACAATTTCGGCACGCTGGAGGAGCTGAGAGGATCGGTGAACGATCTTCCGGCAAAGCTGGAGGAGCAGCTGGCGAAAAAGGTAAAACTGCCGCGTTTCTTCCAGGCCTGCGGCACAGAAGACTTCCTCTACGCGATGAACGTCAAGTTCCGCGATACCTTTAAAGAACGGATCGATCTCGTCTATTTTGAGGAACCGGGAACACACGAGTGGGGCTTCTGGGACCGGAACATTCAGCGCGTGCTGGACTGGCTGCCGCTTGAAAAAGCCGCGGAGAAGAAGGCGGCCAAGGCGGAGAAAAATCCGGTGCGCCGTGGCTCAGCTACGGTTCGTTCGGCCGGGAAGGAGGGTTGAGACATGGCATTAATGGAAGTTAAATTCTTTGCCGAGACCCTTGGCATGTGCACGAGCTGCTACGTGATCCTGCCGCAGAAGAAGCAGGGGATCGGTGTGGAAGGAAGCGAGATTCAGAAGGATCGGTATCCGGTCCTTTATCTGCTACACGGGGCCTCCGATGACCATACGATCTGGCTGAGACGCACTTCGATCGAGCGCTATGTATCCTCGATGGGACTCGCGGTCGTGATGCCGGAGGTCCTTCTCTCGCGGTACGAAAACATGGTCCACGGACCGCGGTATCAGGATTTCATCGTGGAAGAGCTGCCGAAGGTCATGGAGTCCTTCTTCCGGATCTCCGGGAAGCGGGAGGATAAATACATTGCCGGTCTGTCGATGGGCGGCATGGGCTCTCTGAAGATCGGTCTGCAGCATCCGGACAAATATAACGCTGTAGGGATCCTTTCCTCCGGCAATCTTTTCTACCGGAGAGACCGCGGCAGTGCTCTTGCGAGAGGTCGCGCTTCGGGCGGTGCTCCGATCATGGAAGCGGTGTACGGAACCTCCGACCTTTCGAAACTGCAGAAGAGCGAGTGGGATCCGTTCGTACTTGGCGAAAAGAATCTGGCGGCAGGCATTAAGATGCCGCGTTTCTTCCATGCGTGCGGCACGGAGGATTTCCTTATCGACGCGGCACGTATCACCAAACAGTGGTTTGAGGACCACCCTGACATCACCTATGAATACCACGAAGGACCGGGCGCGCATACCTGGGCGTTCTGGGACGAGTGGATTCAGGCATATCTGGAGTTCATCCGGGAAGATCTGGAAATGTAAGAAAGGGCAGTAAGGAGGCAATCATGGGAGCACGCAAGGAATCATTCGTACTGGAGTCAAAGGTAGACGGACTGGGACTGCACGCGATCGAGGTGCGTCCGGACGTGAGCATGGCGGTGCGCGGCGCGATCGTTATCGTGCATGGCATGGTCGAGCATAAAGAGCGCTATCTGCCCTTTATGGAATATCTGGCTTCCATCGGATACGGAAGCATCGTGTTTGACCTTCGCGGACATGGCGAAAGCGTCAAGACGCCGGACGATCTGGGCTATCTTTACGAGCATGGCGAGACCGCGCTCGTCGAAGATGTACAGCTGATGGTCGAAGAAGCGAGAAAGCGCTTCCCGGCTGACCCGATCCATCTGTTTGGCCATTCGATGGGCTCGCTCATCGTGCGCAACTATCTGGCAAAATATGATGACGAGATCGCGACCCTGACGGTCAGCGGCTGTGTTTCCAACAACCCCGCCGCCGGCGCGGGCAAAGCGATCGCGTCCCTGATCGGTGTGTTTAAGGGCGAGCGTCACCGCAGCCCGTTCCTCACCAAGATGGCGTTTGGAAGCTACAACAAAGCCTTCGGCGAGGTCAAGAGCCCGAATGCCTGGCTCAACACGGACGAGAAAGCGGTCGAGGCTTACGACAAGGATCCGCTCTGCGGCTACATGTTCACGATCAACGGCAACAAAGCCCTGATGCAGATGATCAAGATGTGCTACGATCCGGCTCGGTACGAGAAAAAGCACACCGACATTCCGATCCTGTTCCTTTCCGGCGCGGACGATCCCTGCTGCGCGGGTGAGAAAGGCTTTAACGACGCGGTCGACTTCCTGAAAGGTGTTGGCTACACGAACGTCTCCGGTGTGATGCTTCCGGGCATGCGTCACGAGATCCTGAACGAGCCTGAGCACCAGAAGGTCTACGACCTCATCGCGGCGCATCTGGCAAGAGCGTAAGGCAGCACATCTCCAAGTCTGAAACTCCATTGACACCGAGCTTTAAATGAAGTATATTAAACGCAGTTTAAAAAGCCGAACCAATGGAAATGATAGGTGTCAAATGGTTATAAAAAAGTTCCTGAAAAAGTACGGCTGGGCTTACATCCCGGGCGTACTTTTTTTAATAATCTGCGCGCGGATCACGAATCTGGGGCCGAAGGCGCTCGGTGAAGCGATCGATCTTCTGCGGGCGACCCCGATCAGTAAGGCCGCGGTCATGCATGAAGCGTGGATCATCGTTCTGATCGCGCTGGGGGTGTTCGTGACGCGCTTTATCTGGCGCATGTGTATTATCTTAAATGCCAGAAAGATGGAGGTGTTCCTGCGCGAAGAGCTTTTTGCCAAGCTCCAGTCGATGCCGCCCCAGTTCTTCGCGGGGCAGCGAAGCGGTGACCTGATGGCCTACGCGATCAACGATACGAACGCGGTCCGTATGACTTTCGGACCGGTTCTGGCGCAGGGCATCAACGGTATTACGACCGGTATCCTTTCGATCTGGGCGATGGCGCAGACCGTGGACGGGAGACTGACGTTTCTGGCCATGATCCCGGTCGTGATCGCGGTGGTCTCGATCATTTTGATCGGAAATGTCGTGCAGAAGCGCTTCCGCCGTGTACAGGAGCTGTTCTCGAAGCTCTCCGGTTTTGTCAACGAATCGATCATGGGCTCGCGCGTCATCAAGACGTTCGCCCGTGAGGATGAGTGGCAGACGGAGTTTAACAAGAATTCGGAAGAAATGCGAGACGCGAACGTCGCGCTGACTGACGCGTCCGCCTGGCTGAACCCGATCACGGTGGTCACGTTCGGACTCTCTTACGCCGTGAGTCTCCTTTACGGCGGCCACCTTGTCGCGGCAGGCAGCCTTGGACTGGGCGATCTCGTGGCGTTCCTCGGATACTTGCTGCTGATCCAGAACCCGGTGGTCCAGCTTGGTCGTATTGTTAACCTGATCCACCGCGGCCTGGCTTCCTACAAACGGCTGAATGTGATTTTTACCGCGGAAAGCATTCCTGAGAAAGAACTCGCCGAGTACGATGGCGTGATCAACGGCGAGATCGAAGCCAGACATTTGACCTTCACTTACCCGGGCATGGAAGAGCCTGCCCTGAAAGATGTCTCGTTTACCCTGCATGACGGTCAGACGCTTGGCATCGCCGGAGTGACCGGAAGCGGAAAGACCACGCTGATCGGACTGCTTTTAAAGTTTTATGATACCCCGCGCGGACAGCTTTTCATTAACGGCGTCGATATCAACGATATCCCGGCTAAAGCGATCCGCGAAGCGGCCGGCTTTGTGCCGCAGGACGGATTCTTATTTTCTACAACAATTAAAGAAAATATTCGGTTCTACACCCCGAAGGCGGATCTTCCGGAGGTACAGGATGCTGCGCGCCTTGCGGACATTGACGAGGATATCCTTCAGTTCCCGAATGCCTATGAGACCGAGGTCGGTGAACGCGGAACGCGCCTTTCCGGCGGGCAGAAGCAGCGCATTGCGCTCGCCCGCGCGCTGATCCGCGATCCGCAGATTCTGATTCTGGACGATACACTTTCCGCGGTCGATAACATCACCGAGAAAAAGATCGTCGGGAATATTTCCGGTGTGCTGGGCGCGAAGACTTCGATCGTCATCAGCCACCGTCTCTCCGCGATCGAAAACGCGGACCTCATCCTCTACATGGACAACGGAAGCATTATCGAATCCGGCACCCATGAGGAGCTCATGGAGCTTGGCGGCGAATATGCCGGTGTCTTTGAGAAACAGTCGGAAGAGAGGGGGGCGGAAGCATGAGTATGACTGCGGAAAAAACCACTTCCATGAAGCAGAAGGAAAAACGCTCGAGCTTCATGCGGCTTGCCCTTCTGATGAAGCCCTACGCCA
>JAEEGL010592098.1_pt1 | contig 10326 bp, 8 predicted proteins | sample 9134231 | NCBI WGS metagenome assembly JAEEGL01 (sample SAMN16246548, study PRJNA631951) | gut metagenome | biome: gut microbiome; feature: rumen; material: fiber-attached | host: Bos | place: Iran: Karaj | collected 2018-10
CAGACGGTTCCACCAGGAGTCTTCATCTTAATCATTTTAAGACGCAGCTTCTGGCTTATACCTTATTTGCCATTGTTGTGGCTGTGGTATGCTACATTATTTATTCCTCTATCACCATCAATTCCCTGAGAGCTCTTCAGGACGAACAGAAGGTTCAGATTGAGAAGCTTATGCAGGAAAACAGCAATCTTGAAGCTGCCAACAATCAGCTGCAGACAGAGACCTTGCAGCTCAGTGCCGCTATCAACAAGAGACTTGAGGATGAACAGCTCTCTGCTGAAGAAGCAGAAAGTCTCGCCATTCCTTCGGGTTTCCCTCTTACAGGTACCGCTTCAATGACTCCTGCTGTGGATGACGTAACAGCAACAGAGGTTACCGAGATAACAGACGAGAATAAAGACGAGGCCACGGGCAATCCCCTGGTACTTTTTACAGCTGCTGAAGGAAGCAGCATTATAGCTTCAGGTACAGGCACTATCACTTCCGTTACTACAGATACCAAGTTCGGCAACGCCGTTACCATTGACCACGGCAACGGATATGTTTCCATCTACAGGAACGCCAGTGATCCTCTTGTTACCGAAGGCGCCTCCATCGACAAGGGCAACATTATTTTTGTCGTGGGTGAGGACTCTATCAAACTCGGCTATCAGATCATGAAGGATGGTGAATTCATCAATCCCGAGGATCTAATTGAAATAGATGGCTAATATAGGGAGGTTACAAAAATGTTTGGCAAAAAAGAGACTACTTTTGATGCATCACTTGAGCAGGTAGGTACAATTATCGGCCTGGGCGCTGTATTGGACGGTCCTCTTACAACCAAAGACTCTACAAGGATTGACGGAACGGTTAAGGGAAATGTCACAATCAGTGGTGCTCTCATCGTAGGCCAGGAGGCCAAGATAGTAGGCACAGTATCAGCACAGAACGTGTACATCGCAGGAGAAGTTAACGGTAATATCTCAGCTCCTGCAGGTAAGATCGAGATTTCCGACACAGGCAAGGTTTATGGGGACGTTACCTGTAAGGGTATCATCATCGATGAGAACGCTGTATTCGCAGGCAAGTGCGATATGACAGGTCTTGAGAAGACCTCAGCAGACATCGCCAAGGAGCGCGCTGCAGCAGACAAGGCTGCTTCCTCTGAGAGCGATAACAAGACAGAAGAGAAAAAAGACAAGAAGAAGTAATTTTACATGAACGATTTAAACGCTAAGAAAACTTACTCACGTTTCGGCCTTACCTATACCATAGGACAGCTTGGTTACACAGTCGTTGTGATCATTTTAACCCTGATCCTCGGTAGAATAAGGCCTGATATTTTGAGCTCAGTCAACGCAAATCTTATCATCACTTACGCTATTCTGGTGTGCGTCGCGTATCCCGCCATGTATCTCGCCATCAGGAATCTGAAGAAGACAGCAATCCCCAAAAAGAAAATGGGAATCGGCCTGTACTTATGCTGTTTCCCCATGGCCTACGCCCTGGCGGCCGCAGCCAACATTGTGGGATCTGTTGTCAATATGAGACTGGGCGAAATCACCGGAGAAGGCTCTGTGAATCCGGTAATAGACCTTATGATGAAGGTTTCACCTGTGGTCCTCACCCTGGTTGCGGTGATTCTGGCTCCTCTTTGCGAAGAGCTCACCTTCAGAAAGTTCCTTATCGACAGAACTATCTGCTTCGGTGAAAAAACTGCCATGGTGATGTCCGGTATCATTTTCGGTCTGTACCACGGCAATCTTTCTCAGTTCGCTTATGCCTTTGTGCTGGGTATGTTTTTTGCTTTCATCTATATCCGCACAGGTAAGATAATCTACACCATACTGTTGCACATGTTCATCAATGGTTCCTCCACTCTCCTGTCTCAGGTGCTCAAAAGCTCCATCGACTTTGATAAGATTGTGGACTATCTCTACAGCGGAGACATGGAAGGATATACAGAGTATGCCATGAACCATATGAGTGATATTGCTATCATAGCTTTGATAGGCATGATAATCATTACCTTCCTGATCCTGGGCATAGTTCTTGTCATCTTAAACCACAATAAGTTTGTACTGATGCCTGTGGAAGAACAACTCGAAAAGGGACATGTAGTTAAGAATGTTATCGGCAACGTAGGAATGATCATTTTCCTTGTATATACCATTCTGAATATGATCATCGCCCAGTGTGGCCTGGACAGAAACATTGCCGCTTTTATCGCACATCTATTTAGCAGATGACATTAATAAAGAAAAGGCTTGCGAAGAAAATTCTTCGCAAGCCTTTATTATTGGACTTATATCACTCCTGCATTCTCTCGAATACAAGCTCATAACCGTCATCTCCGTAGTTGAGAGAACGGTTAACTCTGCTGATGGTAGCAGTTGATGCACCGGTCTTCTCTGCAATCTCCAGATAGGTCTTATGATCTCTGAGCATAGATGCCACTTCAAATCTCTGTGACAGTGATAAGAGCTCATTAACAGTGCAAAGATCCTCAAAAAAGCTATAGCACTCCTCCTTGTTCTGAAGGCAAAGGATAGCATCAAATAAGTGATCTACCGCATCTGTTCTGATTTTTTTGTTCATTTATTGATTCCTCCATAAAATATTAAAAACGCACAAGTGGTACACGCATAGTCAGTAATCCGTTTATAACACTTTCATGCTTAAATATTTTATCACTCTAAAACTCTAAAGTAAAGGGGTGCATCTGCGATTTGAAATCTGGACACAAAAATTTCACATTTCTATCATATATTGGTATAAATTGCTTTACTTTGGTACATATGTGTGATAATCTAAATATGTTGTCGTAGACAACAGAACGATTATTTTTTATTTTTAGTGGAGGTATTACGATGAACAAAGGTACTGTTAAGTGGTTCAACAACCAGAAGGGTTACGGCTTCATTTCTGACGAGGCTGGTAATGATGTATTCGTACATTATTCAGGACTCAACATGGAAGGTTTCAAGTCTCTCGAAGAGGGCGCTTCTGTAGAGTATGATGTAATCCAGGGCGAAAAGGGACCTCAGGCCGTAAACGTAAACAAGCTTTAATTCTCGGCTAATTAGAGCGATTTAATCAGACTACAAAGTGCCTTATTCTAATATATAGCTATATTTTGAATTCGCAAGATTGTAACAATGATTAATCAAATGATGCCATCTGACATAAGTCAGATGGCATTTTTGACGCAGAGCTCTTAGCGAGGTATTTCACGAGCTTAGTGCGAGCTCTGGGTGAACACTTAACGAGGTCCTTTCGAGTTTAGTGAGAATCCCAGACGCAGAGCTCATCTATAATATCCTGCATTTTCAAAGGTCCGCCGAATATATCCAGGGCACTTCCCACAGTAACATCTACCTTACCCTTTCCTATCTTACGGAGCTTCTCAATATCTGATATATCCTTTACTCCGCCGGCATAGGTGATGGGGATCTTACCCCAGTCTCCCAGGATCCTGGCCACATTCTCCTCTATACCATTCTGCTTGCCTTCCACATCCGCAGCATGAACAAGAAACTCATCGCAGTATCCGGAGAGCTCATCAAGAACCTCCTCCGAAAGCTTAACCGCTGTCATCTTCTGCCATCTGTCGGTGACTATATAATAGCCGTCCTCCGCAGCCTTGCAGGAAAGGTCAAGGACAATTCTCTCTTTTCCCACTGCCTTAACAAGCTTATTAAGATTGGTATAATTGATCTTCCCATTCTTAAAAACATAGGAAGTAACAATGACGTGAGTGGCTCCGGCATCAAGATATTCCTGTGCATTATCGGCTGTGATGCCTCCACCTATCTGAAGGGTGCCGGGAGCGCCTTTTAAGGCCTCTATAGCCTGTCTTTTGGTCCCCTCGAAGAAAGGGCTGTCAACAGGATTAAGAAGGATAATATGGCCTCCTGAAAAGCCCTGTTCCCTATACATTCTGGCATAGAAAACAGCGTCCTTGGAGGATACAAAATTGTTCTTGGCAACATCCCCTTCATCCTTAAGGCTGCTGCCCACTATCTGTTTAACTTTTCCGTTGTGAATATCAATACAGGGCCTAAATCTCATATATTTCCTCAACAATCCACTTTGCGTACCCAGCTGCATCAAGGCGGCTGCTCACCGTTTTCCTAAGGTTCCCCCTGTAGGTATCAAGAACCTCCTGATTATCCCACAGATATCTTATGGCATCCGCAAGGCCTTCCGCGTCTCCGCTCTCAAACAACTTGCCGTCAACGCCGTCATGGATAAGCTCCGGTATACCTCCGATCCTGGCTCCGATAACAGGCACCAGTCTCTCCTGGCTCTCCATTATGGAAAAAGGATTATTTTCATACCACTCAGAGGGATACACAGTAAAGCTTGCTCCCTTTATGAGCCTGTCCAAGGCATCTCCTGTCACAAAGCCCACATCAGTGGCATAGGGAAGTTCCTTGATCTGCTCAGCATATTCGCCTTTTCCTGCAAAAACAAAGTCTATCTCCGGAAGCATCGAAGCCGCGGAAAGAAGAGTTCCCATGCCCTTTTCCCAGCTGTATCTTCCAAAATACAGAACATAGTTGGAAGGAAGCTTCGGAAGGTCAGCTGAAGCTGTACCGGTGCTCTTACCTGCGTGCTCTATAAAGTTGTGCTTAGCCACGGTCTTTCCCGCAAAAAGCGGATTCATATCCATCTTGCTCTTCATAAACTCAGAGCAGCAGATGATCTTATCGATGTATTTATAGGTCTTTCTGGCATTCCAATAAGTAGCTTCCATAGCCCCCACCAGAGACTTGGTTGCAGAACCATGAATACATTTTCCCTTGATACAGTTGGAAAAATGCCCTCCAAGACACTTCTCGCAGTTAAGTCTGGTTCCGGGATTGTTCATCATGTGATTGGGACAAAGGAGCTGATAATCGTGGGCTGTAAACACGATCCTGCAATTCCTGTTGCCGCCCTTTTCATTTCTCCATTTCACTATTTCCAGAATAACTGAGGGTGTAAGCTGATAATTGAAATTATTAAGATGCACCACATCCGGCTTGAAATCCTCCAGCACCAGCCTGATCTTCTGTCTGGCCTCCCTGCTGTAGATGGTCTTGATGGGATAAGTGAGTTTGGAAAGCTTGCTGCCGCCATGGAAGTCCATATCGGAAGTATAGGCCCCTGCGTTATTGGAAACGCAGCGGCCCTCATGTTCCATTCCAAAATACTGAACCTCACAGCCAAGCTCCTTAAGTGCCTCACCAAGCTTGAAAATGTAAGTCTCGGATCCACCGTTTGGGTGTAAGAATTTGTTAACTATAAGAATTTTCATATTCGCATCCAGTTAAGTTTTTACGCAAGGGCATCGCTCATGTCGTACATACCGGGGCCCTTTCCTGCCAGGAACTTGGCTGCAGTGATGGCGCCCTTTCCAAAGATTGCTCTGGAATATGCTCTGTGAGAGAGGGTTACGACTTCGTCGAGGCCTGCAAAAATCACGTCGTGGTCTCCTACAATTGTACCACCTCTGACAGCGGAAATACCAATCTCCTTCACAGGTCTCTTCTCTCTTCTTGTGCTTCTGTCATAAACATAATCGTACTCGTTATCAAGGGACTCGTTTATGCTGTCAGCAAGAGCAATGGCTGTACCACTGGGAGCATCAAGCTTCTGGTTGTGATGCTTCTCAACAATTTCGATGTCAAAGCCTGCTGCCGCAAACATGGGAGATACCTCCTTAAGGACCTTGAGAAGAGCATTGACACCAACGGACATGTTGGCTGACTTAAGGATGGCAACCTTGGCGGAAGCCTCCTTAACCTTCTCAAGCTGCTCGGGAGAAAGTCCTGTAGAACAAAGAACTACAGGAATATTCTTTGCAACGCAGAAATCAAGAAGTCCCTCCACTGCAGATGCATTGGAAAAATCAACGATAACGTCAGCATCCACATTGCACTCTGAAAGACTCTTGAATACAGGGAAGCTGTAGCTGCTCTCCCCGAAAGCGTCAACGCCTGCCACTACTTCTATATCGTTATCCTCCTTAACAAGGTCGCAGATAACGTGTCCCATACGGCCATTACAGCCGTGCATGCTCATTTTTGTCATATTGTCCACCCTCCTGTCCGAATCACTTTACATCAAGACCAAACTTCTTCATCTCAGCCTTGAGAACTTCCTGGTGAGCGGGCTCCATCTCTGTAAGAGGAAGACGAAGCGGGCCTGCCTCGAAGCCAAGCATATTAAGTGCGCTCTTAACAGGGATAGGATTAACCTCACAGAAAAGAGCATTTACAAGAGGCAGTGCCTTAAACTGAAGCTCTCTTGCTGCTGCAAAATCGCCCTCAAGACACTTCTGGCAGATATCGTGGGTCTGCTTGGGTGCAACGTTGGAAAGAACTGAAATAACTCCGAGGCCACCCACTGACATGATAGGAACGATCTCGTCGTCGTTGCCGGAATAAAGATCGATGCATCCGCCTGCCAGCTGCATCATCTTGGAGGTCTGGGCAATATTGCCTGTGGCGTCCTTGATACCAACGATATTCTTGTTGTCTCTGCAAAGCTTGACAGCTGTCTCAGGAAGGATGTTGCAGCCTGTTCTGCTGGGAACATTGTAAAGAAGGATAGGAAGATCCACAGCCTTGGCTACAGCCTCAAAGTGAGCGATAAGACCGCCCTGGGTTGCTTTGTTGTAATATGGAGTTACAAGAAGAAGTCCGTCTGCTCCGTACTCCTTGGCAAGCTTGGAAAGCTTAACCGCTGTCTCTGTGCAGTTAGAGCCTGTACCTGCGATAACAGGTATTCTCTTGTTAACCTTCTCGATACAGAACTTAACAACCTCCATGTGCTCCTCTTCGGACATGGTTGCTGCCTCACCTGTGGTTCCGCAGACAATAATGGCATCGGTTCCGTTCTCTATCTGGAACTCGATCAGTCTCGCAAACTCGTCGTAATTAACTTCTCCGTTGTCATAAAATGGTGTTGCGATCGCAACGCCTGCTCCCTTAAAAATAGCCATGTTTTCCTCCTTCTTTGGCTTACGGCACATCGATACTCATAAGAAAAGGCTCAGCAGAAATATCTGATGAGCCTATCATAATCCTATTACAGCATAAAAAATACTGTTCGATAGCGCCCCATCTTGCGATGACAGTCATACAGCTCTTAACTGTATGCCCAAGCATCCAGGCCTTGAGTTCCTGAACCTTTCGGCATATTCACCTTTCATATTGCTTCTTCTGTTCTCAAGAACATCTGCAATATTACTCTTTGAAATATGCAACCTCTATCTCTTGTTGTTTTCAGTTTTTTAAATAGTACAACAGCCGTCAAGTCTCTGTCAACCCATGCGCATTTTTTCCCAAAAAGTTGGCAACAAAAGCATCAGCCGATATTGTACTTCCTCTTCTGGGAAGGGGTAAGGGCGGCATCTCCAAACTGCTCCTTTACATCCTCCAAAAGATCCTCCAGAGTCTTTACATCGAATCTGTAGAAGGTCTTTGAAGCATAGCTGATGATGTATCCGGGATCGTGTATATACATTCGACCGCCCAGGGCAAATGTAAGAAATCCGTTGCTCTCAAGATCGAAGAATGCCAGGCCCATATTAGATATAAGAACCAGCCTGTTATTGTCCTGATCCTCCTGCACATATTGAATGCTGCCCATATCCTCATCAGATTCATAGATAAAATCATGAAGATTTCTGTCGTAAAGTCTGAAAAGCTTGTCGGAGCCGGAAAGGCAGATTCTGGTCTTATCCTCCGTCATTGATACCAGACTGCTTTTATTGCCATAAAAGTCTATTTCCTCAAGAAGGGTGTAATCCTCTGTGCTGAAACTTCGGAGCTTGCCATCAGTACAGGCTGCCATGACTATAGTCATATCATCGGTAAAAAAGAGGGCTTCAACCCAATAATCCTCAAGTATACGAAGGATTTCGCCGGAGGCAGTGTCCACTCTGAAGGCCTTTTTGTCTTCTGTGGAATAATAAACGGTACTGCCATCATCTGAAACAGTAAGGCTATCTACGTAGTCACCGGAAGCAAACTCGATCAATTCTCCTTCATATATCTTTTCCTTTTTCCAGACATCAACCACCAATGCTTGCTGGCTTGAATAAAAAGCAACGCTGGATCCATTTGAGGATACCGAACAACTACTGTAGTAATTATCCCCCTCAAATACCTTTTCTTCAAACTTATCCTCTGAAATGCTGTAATATAGCATTTTAGATGTACACTTCTCAATATAGGAAATTACCAGAGTGTCATCATTCAGGTAATACATTGATTCCACATTAATGTTCGGCAACGAAAGCTCTCCCACCACCTCGCTGGTCTTGGAGTCAAAGATTTCTATATATGTTTTTTCATCAGTTAAATTCTTGCAGGCGAAGGCAAAGGTATTCTCAGAGGCGCTAAGGCATCCTCCCAAAAGAACTCCGGAGCTTTGATGCAATTTAGTGGCATCAGGGTCGGAATAATATGTCATGACAGTTACAGTCGACTCATAGGACGTCTGAAGTACAATATAATTTCCTCCTATCCTGACATCAGTGGCGCCTTCAACAGTCTTAATCCAGAATCCGTCAGTGTATTCTCCGGTTACTGAATCCACGCTGGACAACATTCCATCCCCGGTAAGAAGCAATACAGTACTGCTATCCAGGCTATAAAGCATCCTATTTATATTACTTTCAGAGGCAAACTCACTTATAAGACTTCCGTTATATAAATCGTATGTATAAAGTATATTGGTGGTTTTACAGAGTATTTCGCTTTTCAGCCCTGAGCCGTTGTTATATTCCCTGGCACGGATAGATGTATCAAAATAAAAAGTTCCATCCTTGCAGTCATTCACCAATATGTCAAAGGATTCCCTGAAGGTCTCGGGTTCTAACTTTTTAAGCCTAATTTGTCCATAATTTTGCTTATTATCGGAGTCGATGCATTTGTAGGCATAAGTAAATCCTCCATCCGGAGTAAAAAACATTTCGATAATATCATAGCCCGAAATTTTTTCCTGCTCTTCATCTAAAGGTGTAGAGCCTGCTCCCGTGGTGCTGATTATTCCAACACCGCTGTCCAGCGAGTAGCAAAATGCCACATAAGCCCCATCATTGCTTATTGCGACTTTGTCTCCAAAGCCGTAGGTTGACCAGTTCCTATATCCCGAGATATATTTACCGGTTTCAGTATCATAGACTCTGAGATCATCCCGGGTCATAATGGCAACCTTACCGTTGTTTGCTGTAAAGCTTACAGCTCTGACCTCTTTGTCAAAACTTGTATCGTAAAGTACATTTCCCTCTTCGTCGTAGGCCTTGAAGGAGTAACTGCTTACCGCAATAACCTTTGACCCTGAAATTGCTGCGCCTTTTATCTCGGATTTACCTTCTTCAGAATTCTCAGGAAGTATCTTAAAGAGCAGTACCCCGGTGGTAGTATCCCAGTAATACAATCCCCCATGATCATCATAGGAAACCATTCTGGTGCACTCGTCATTGCAGTCAAATCCTTCCACCTTCCAGTCATGGGTAAGAGCCTTATCCACAGTATACCCGGAAGCCAGTTTATAGCTGTTAAGGGCCTTGGCCAGGGAATACATTGTCTCTGCCACAAAGGGTCTGTCTGCACCCTCATGGGGAAGTCCCTCCATTGCAATAAGAGCTGCGGTCTTTCTGTCCCCTGCGGCCAGCACATCAGCCGAGGTCTTGGCCAAGACCCTTGATTCATTTATAAGCTTTTGCCGGTAGTTCTCGTTGATCCTCTGAAGGTTGTAGGCATTGTAGATACCGAATACCACGCTGACAGCCGCAACAGCAGCTGCTGCCATCACATATCTTCTCATAATTCTTTCTCTGTGGCGCTGGCGAAGGTCGTCATAGTCGCAGCCGATTATAGCTGCTGCAAGCCTCAGGCACTCAGACTTTATTTTCTTTGAGATCTCTTTTTTATCTGTACCTCTTACATCTGCTGCCAGAGGCTCCACCGGATTGCCGAAATCATCCCTTAAGATCTGCTGGGGAAAAGAGTCCTCAGGCTCACCTTCCACCAGAACCGCCAGAATGTTGTTTCTTCCATGCATGGAAATGAAGGTATCTATCTCCTTCATTACCCACACGGATTCCCTGGTCTGGGGGCTGCAGATAACGATCAGATACTCTGACTCCGCCAGTGCCGCCTCGATATTCTCACCAAGGTCGCTGCCAATGGGCAGCTCCTCCTGGTCTCTGAATACCCTCTTAATTCTCTTTTTCCCGGTAAGCTTTCTTATCTTACCGGGTATTTTGGTGGTCTCAAGGGCTCTGTGAATGCCCTTTGCTACAAACATATCCCTTTCCAGATGTCTGTAGCTTATAAATGCATC
>JAEEGL012442697.1_pt1 | contig 10326 bp, 9 predicted proteins | sample 9134231 | NCBI WGS metagenome assembly JAEEGL01 (sample SAMN16246548, study PRJNA631951) | gut metagenome | biome: gut microbiome; feature: rumen; material: fiber-attached | host: Bos | place: Iran: Karaj | collected 2018-10
AAGGCCTCGACCGCCTCGGCCATTGCCTCTTCGTCTTCCGCAAGCAGAAGCCTCATCCGTATCTCCTCCCTTTTCCCATTATTATACATGGGGAAAGCTGTCGTGTGAACCTCCGGAAGCCATTCTGCCATCCAAACCTTAAGCCAGTCTTATGCCTCCGGAGATGCCGCAAAAGAACAATCCGTCCGGTTGACACCGGCGCGGCGCTGTTGTACAATCCGCATATCAAAGGGCAAAGGCGTCCTTCGGCACGGGCTGAAGGACGCTTTTCCTTTTATCGGAGGAAGCCTGTATGCATGAGGAATGCGGCGTTTTCGGCGTCTGGTCCCCGGAAAAGAAAGCGGTCCCCCGGGAGGTTTACCTCGGGCTCTACGCGCTGCAGCACAGGGGGCAGGAAAGCTGCGGCATCGCGGTCTCCTGCGACGGCGTGTTCCATCATTACAAGGGAGACGGTCTCGTCGGCGAAGTGTTCAACCGGGAGCGGCTGGACCGGCTCGGCGAAGGAAACATCGCCGTGGGCCATGTCCGCTATTCCACCACCGGCGGAAAGAATCACAACAACATCCAGCCCATTGTCATCAGCCATATGAAGGGCAACCTTGCCCTGTGTCATAACGGCAACCTGGTGAACGCCCGTTCCCTGCGCACGCAGCACGAGCTCTGCGGCGGCATCTTCCACGGCACGGCCGATACGGAAACCATCGTCTATACTATCGTATCCGAGCGGCTGAAAGTCTCCGCCACGGAGGAAGCCGTCCACCGGACCATGGAGCAGCTGCGGGGCGCCTATTCCTGCGTGCTGATGACCGCGACCAAGCTGATCGCCTTCCGGGATCCCACTGGCTTTCGCCCGCTCTGTTACGGGCAGGCGCCCGACGGCTCGTACGTCGTCTCCTCGGAATCCTGCGCCCTGGACGCCGTCGGCGCAAAGCTCATCCGGGATATCGATCCCGGGGAGATCCTCGTCTTCGGCAAGGAGGGCGTCGTATCGGACCGCCGCCTGTGCGGCGGGGCCCGCGCCCTGTGCGTATTTGAATATATCTATTTTGCCCGTCCGGACTCCGTGATTGAGGGCACCCCGGTCCACCGGGCGCGCCTGCGCGCCGGCCGGTTCCTGGCGCAGGAAGATCCGGTGGAGGCGGACGTGGTCATCGGCGTGCCGGACTCCGGCATCGACGCGGCCCTGGGCTACAGCCGGGAAAGCGGCATTCCCTATGGCGTCGGTTTCCTGAAAAACAAATATATCGGCCGGAGCTTCATCGCCCCGAGCCAGGATATGCGTGAGACCGCCGTGAAGATCAAGCTGAACGTGATCGCGGATACTGTCCGGGACAAGCGGGTCGTCCTCATCGACGACTCCATTGTCCGGGGCACCACCAGCGAACGGATCGTCCGCCTGCTGCGGGAAGCCGGCGCGAAGGAAGTCCATATGCGGATCTCCTCTCCCCCGTTCCGCTTCCCCTGCTTTTTCGGTACGGACGTGGATTCAGAGGAGAACCTGATCGCCTGCCGCCTGCATTCCGTGAAGGAGATCGCGGATGAGATCGGCGCGGATTCCCTCGCCTACCTGTCCGTTGAAGCCGCCCGCCGCCTTGCCGGGGAACAGGGCTGTTCCTTCTGCGACGGCTGCTTCACCGGAAAGTATCCCATCGACATCCCGGAAGACCAGGGCAAGAGCCGCTTTGAGCAGCCGATCCCGGAACAGCCGGAATAAGAAACCGGGGAGAGTCTTCTCCCCGGCGCGTTATCCCATATATTTTTCCGCGGCCGCGAGCAGCTTCTGCTTCGCGGTTTTTGCGTTTTTTGTCCAGGTCATCACGTCAAACCCGTGGATGTTGCCGTGGAAGATGTCCATGTGCGCCTCCACGCCGGCCTCCTGCAGGTTCTTCACATAGGCGACCGTCTCATCCAGGAAGGGCTCCCCGTCCTCCACATAGGTATAGCAGGGCGGCAGGCCGGCATAGTTGACTTCCCGGGAGGGCGAAGCGTAGGGCGGCACCTCGTCCGTGCCGTACATCTCCCGCAGGTACGTGTGCCAGCCCCAGTGGTTCCGGCGCGTTCCCCAGCCGTGGGAATGGCTGTGGCGGGAGGAATCTGTGTCGTTGCTGTCCAGCATCGGGTACAGCGGAAGCTGGAAGGAAACGGGGATCTCTCCCTTGTCCCGTGCATAGATGCAGACCGCCGCGGCCAGCCCGCCTCCGGCGCTCTCGCCGCCGACGATGATGCGGTTCCGGTCCACGCCCAGCTCCTCAGCGTGGCTGTAAAGGTACTCCAGCGTGGCGTAGCAGTCCTCCAGCGCGGCGGGATACGGTGCTTTGATCGCCAGCCGGTATTCCGGGGCGATCAGTACGCAGCCGAAATGCTCCGCCAGCACGTGCCCCATGGTGTAATACGCCATGGCCGCGACGCCCGTCACATAACCGCCGCCGTGAATCCACAGCAGTCCCGGCACAGGGCCGTCTGTTTGCTCCGGGCGCATCATGATTGCCCGGATTCCGCCCGCGGGTGTCCCGATCCTGCGGAGGCTGCTCTTCAGCTTCATTCGTCTTCTCTCTTCATGGTATAAGTCTGTTCTCACAGTGTGTGCATTGTATAGCGCTTTGCGCCCTTCCGTCAAGTCCGGGAAGGCCTCTGTATTCCGTGTGTTTTTCCGTTCCGCGTTTTATTGACAGGGCTTTGTCCTGACCGTATAATACCGCAAAAGCGATGATCAAGGCGAGTAGCCGGATCATGGCAGTGTCCAGAGAGCCCCGTGTTTCGCTGAGAGCGGGGAGACTGCCGGCCGGTGAAATTCCCCTTGTAGTTTCCCGTTGAAACCGTTCAGGCGTGTAGGCGGTGACGGAATGCGGCCGTTATCTTCCGCAGGGTGAATGATTGTTCGCCCCTGAGGCCGCAATGGCGCGGCGAACCAAGGTGGTACCACGATGATGAGTCGTCCTTCGGAAGGGTCCGAAGGACTTTATTATTTCCCGCTTTTCCTTCCCTCCGGGGAGAAAAGATAGATCGAGATCAATCAAAGGAGGATTCCCCCATGAAAAAGATCGTTTCCATGCTGGTAGCCCTTTCCCTGGTCCTGTGCCTGTGCGCCTGCGCGTCCGCCGAGGACACAGCCTATTCCGTCGGCATCCTGCAGCTGATCCAGCATCCCGCGCTGGACGCGGCCACCCAGGGTTTCAGGGACGCCCTGACCGAAAAGCTGGGTGACAAAGTCACCTTTGACGAACTCAACGCCTCCGGCGACTACAACAACTGCGCGCAGATCGCCAGCCAGCTGGTCTCCAAACAGGTGGACCTGATCATGGCCAACGCGACCCCTGCCATGCTCGCCTGCGCCACCGCCACTGAGGATATCCCGGTGCTGGCCACCTCCATCACCAACTATGAATCCGCCATGGACATCGAACTGACCGCGGAAGGCGCCACCGGCCTGAATGTTTCCGGCACAAGCGACCTGGCGCCCCTGGACGGCCAGGCGGAACTGATCAGGGAGCTGTTCCCGGAAGCGAAGACCGTCGGCCTGATCTACTGCAACGCCGAGCCGAACTCCATCTTCCAGATCAAGGGCATCGAAGGCCACCTGGTTGCGCTGGGCTATGAGACCAAACGGTACGGCTTCAACGACTCCAACGACCTGGCCTCCGTCATCCAGAGTGCGACGGAATGCGACGTGATCTATATTCCCACGGACAATACCGCTGCCAGCAACACGGAAGCCATCGCCAACATCGTGATCCCCGCCGGGGTCCCGGTTATTGCCGGTGAAGAAGGCATCTGCAAGGGCTGCGGCGTGGCGACCCTGACGATCAGCTACTATGATATCGGATATAAGACCGGCGAGATGGCTTACGATATCCTCGTCAACGGCGCGGACATCGCCGCCATGCCCATCGCCTATGCGCCCCAGTTCACCAAGAAGTACAACGCCGTCAACGCGGCCGAGCTGGGCGTGACCATTCCCGACGACTATGAGGCGATCACAGAAGACTGATCCCTTTAACGGAGGAAAACCGTGAACATCGCGCAACTGCTCAACCAATTGCCCGGTGCCGTCGCCCAGGGGCTCATCTGGGGCGTCATGGCCATCGGGGTATATATCACCTTCCGGATCCTGGACATCGCCGACCTGACGGTGGATGGCTCCATCGCCACCGGCGGCGCTGTCGCGGCCATCCTGATCACCAACGGAGTCAATCCCTGGCTGGCCACACTGATCGCTTTCCTGGTCGGCATGATCGCAGGCGCTGTCACCGGCGTGTTCCACACCGCCATGGGGATCCCGGCAATCCTGGCCGGTATCCTGACCCAGCTGGCCCTGTATTCCGTGAACCTGCGGATCCAGGGCATCGGGACCGATCTCGGTTCCCGGGCGAACGTCCCGATGAGCATCAACAAGTACAAAAACATGCTGGTGTCCCTGCGGAACGTCGGCAAGTTTGCCCTGGAGAATCCCATCTGGCTGATGCTGGTGATCACCGTAATCCTGATCGGCGCCATGTACTGGTTCTTCGGAACCGAGTATGGCTGCAGCCTGCGCGCCGTCGGCGCGAACCAGCAGATGGCCCGGGCCCAGGGCATCAACACGAACACCGGCAAGCTCGTCGGCCTGATGATCAGCAACGGCCTGGTCGCGTTCTCCGGCGCGCTCATGGCCCAGTACCAGGGCTTCGCGGACGTTTCCATGGGTCGCGGCGCCATCGTCATCGGCCTGGCTGCCGTGATCATCGGCGAGGTGATCTTCGGCAAGCTCTTCCGGAACTTCGCCCTGAAACTGCTGGCGGTCTCCTTAGGCGCCATCATCTATTACCTGGTCATCCAGGTGGTACTCTGGCTTGGTCTCAGCACAGACGACCTGAAACTGCTTACCGCGCTGGTGGTGGCCCTGTTCCTGGCCATGCCATACTGGAAAAACAGGGTCATTGCCCGGAAGCTGAAGGGAGGGCGTCACCATGGCTGAGAATGAAATGCTGGTCCTCAAAGACCTGCGGAAGACGTTCAATCCCGGCACCGTCATGAGCAAAATGGCCTTGGCCGGCGTGGACCTGACCCTGCGCAAGGGCGATTTCGTCACGGTCATCGGCGGCAACGGAGCCGGTAAGAGCACCATGCTCAACGCCATCGCCGGCACCTTCCAGATTGACAACGGTGCCATCCTCCTGGGCGGAAGGGATGTGACCCACCTGCCGGAGCACAGGCGCGCCGCTTTCCTGGGGCGTGTATTCCAGGATCCTATGACCGGCACCGCCGCCTCCATGAACATTGAGGAAAACCTCGCCCTGGCCAGCCGCCGCGGTCAGTCCCGCGGCCTCCGCTGGGGCATCACCGCGAAAGAGCGCGCCATGTACCGGGAAAAGCTGGCATCGCTGGACCTCGGCCTGGAAAGCCGCATGGGCAGCAAGGTCGGCCTGCTTTCCGGCGGACAACGTCAGGCGCTGACCTTGCTGATGGCCACCCTGAAGCAGCCGGAACTTCTCCTCCTGGACGAGCATACCGCCGCCCTGGACCCGAAGACCGCGGAAAAGGTGCTGCGCCTTACCCGCCACCTGATCAGGGAAAACAGCCTCACCGCCCTGATGGTCACCCATAACATGAAGGATGCGCTTGCCCTTGGCAACCGGACCATCATGATGCACGAGGGAAAGATCATCCTGGACCTGAACGAGGAACAGAAACAGCATATGACTGTGGAAGACCTGCTGGCCCAGTTTGAAAAAGCCAGCGGCCGGGAGCTTGCCAACGACCGTATGCTCCTGACCTGAGGACCGCGTACACAAATAAAAGCACTGCCGTCCGGCAGTGCTTTTGTCATCTGTTCAGTTGTTACAGCAGGATCGCGGCAGCCAGGAGCAGCAGGCAGAAGGCTGCGGCGCCGAGGTCCAGGAGTGTGAAGGGATACCGCTTGTATCCGGAGTCGCGGGTCCTCAGGCGGAAACCGCGGACCTCCGCGGCGGCGGCCGTCAGGTCCGTCTTGCGGACGGAGGAGATCAGCAGCGGTGCGCACAGCGGCAGGATCATGGAGAACTTCTTCAGTCCCTTTGCCTTGTCAAAGGCGACACCCCGTGCGGTCTGCGCTTCCATGATGCCGCTCATTTCCTCCAGGAACTGGGGGATGAAGCGGATCGCGGTGGACAGGGTGAACGCGTACTTGTACGGCACATGCAGCACCTGCACCAGGGAATTGGTCAGGTCGCTGATCCGGGTCACGGCCAGCACCAGCGCCAGCGGGATGCAGACGATAACCAGGCGGAGCACGACCTTCGCGGCCGTCAGCAGGCCCTGGTCCGTGATGATCCAGAATACCGGCGTGCCGTTGCGCACCAGCAGGATCTGCAGCACAAACAGGAAGATCGCGATCTTCAGCAGGCCTTTGAAAATCGTCAGGGTCTTTTCCGGAATCCCAGCGATAAAGCCGATCAGCAGGTCAACAGCCAGCAGTCCGGCCAGGAAGAGCAGGTTGCCCGAAACGAACGCCGCGATACAGATCACGATCGTCAGGAAGATCTTGGTGATCGGGTTCATCCGGTGAATAATGGAATTGCCGGGCACATACTGGAACAGGTTATGCATGCCGCGCGCCTCCTTTCCGGAGGGCCACCGCGGCGTCCGCAACGGACTCCGGTGAATCGGCATCCTCAAAGCCTTCGCCCAGGCGCATGGAAAGGCCGATCATCTGGGGAGCCAGGATCGAGGCCTTCTCCATCAGGGCGGCATCCCGGAAGATTCCCTTCACCGGTCCGTCCGCCAGCAGGTGGCCGCCGGCCATCACCAGGGCGCGCCGCGCGTAGTCCAGCACAACCTCCATGTCGTGGCAGACCATGATCACCGTAACCTTGTCCTCCTCGTTCATCCGGCGGATCCGGTCCATGATATGGCAGCATTCGAAATAATCCAGGCCGGTGGTCGGCTCATCCAGGATCAGGATCTCCGGCTCCACCGCCAGGATGGACGCCAGTGCGACGCGCTGACGCTGGCCGCGGCTGAGGGAGAAAGGCTCTTCGTCGCCGGAGAAACCAAAATCCTTCAGCACTTCTTCGCACCGAGCCTGCAGCGCTTCCTCGCCTTCTTCGCCCCGCACGGTCTGCAGGCCGAACATGATCTCTTCCCGGACGGTATTCTTGCAGATCTGCCGGTCCGGGTTCTGGAACAGGAAACCGACCTTCCGCGCGCGTTCGGAAACGGAACTGGCCACGGTATCCGTACCGTTGATCTCCACCGTTCCCGCCGTTGGGCGGATCAGGCCGTCAATCAGGCGGACCGTAGTCGTCTTACCGGCGCCGTTGGCGCCGAGGATCGCGACGAATTCCCCGTCCTCCACACGGAAGGACACGTCGTCCACGGACGGGCCCTGTTCCGGATAGGCAAAGCTGACGTGATCGAGCTTAATCATAGGATCAGCCTCCTTACCATGGCCTCCGCTTCATCCAGGTTGAGGCAGACAGGCTGTTCCTCCCCGGTTTTGACGGAAAGGACGCGGGAGAGCGTGGTAACGCGCGGACAGTTGACGCCCAGCGCTTCCAGTTCCTCTGCATGCGCGAGCACGTCCCGGGTATCGCCCTGGCGGACGATCTTTCCTTCGCTCAGCACCGCGAGCTGCCTGGCAAATTCGCACAGCAGCATGATCTTCTGTTCAATGATAATGACGGTGATTCCCTGTTCCTCGTTCAGTTCCTTCAGCAGGGAGAACACCTGGCGGCTGCTCCGGGGATCCAGTTCGCCCGTCGGCTCGTCCAGCACCAGGATCTGCGGCCTCAGCGCGATGATAGACGCGATGGCCACCTTCTGGCGCTGCCCGCCGGACAGGGAACCGACCGCGCGCTCCCGCAGGTCCGTGATCCCGACCTTCTGCAGCGCTTCGTCGATCCGCTGCGGGATCTCCTCCCGCGGGATGCCGAAGTTTTCCAGCCCGTAAAGCAGCTCATCCTCCACCACAGGGGAGATGATCTGGCTGTCCACGTCCTGGAACACCATGCCCACCAGCCTGGAAATATCCTCCAGGGAGGATTCCACGGTGTCCATGCCGTTCACCGTGACGCTGCCGTAATAATCCCCCGTATAGTGATGGGGGATCATGCCGCTGATGGCCCTGGCCAGCGTGGTCTTTCCCGCGCCGGCCGGGCCGATCACCCCCAGGAATCCGCCTTCCGGAATCGTCAGGCGGATGTCCTGCAGGGCGGGCTTTTTCTCGTCCTTGTAGATAAAGGTCAGGTCCTGGATTTCAATCATTGGTATACAGCTCCTTGCTGAATCATGGGATATGCCGCATTCGGCGCCACCCCGGTGCCATCCTGAACGAAGTGAAGGATCTCCCTGCCCGCAGGCAATGCCGTCCGAAAGCTTTTATCGATTTAATACTTTCTTCAGCGGCAGGTACAGCAGCTGGACGATCACGCTGCCGATGGCGGCGGTGCCCAGCACGATCGGGATGTAAGCCACCAGGCTGGAAGAGCTCGCACCCATGAACACTAGCAGGCAGATCACGAAGCTGCCGCCGGAAATGACCGTGGAAACAAAGGTGGACAGCAGGGGGTTCAGGTCCAGCTTGCCGAACTTGAAGGGAATCTTGATCATGAAGTACATGGCCACGGCGCCCAGCAGTTCGGAAATGAAGTTCAGGTACGGGGTGCCGGGCAGGAACTGGCAGATGGCGCCGGCCAGGATGCCGATGATGGCGCATCCGATCAGGTTGGGCCGGACCAACAGGATCGCCAGGCAATAGGAGGCGATGATGAAGTTCGGCTTCATGCCGAAGAAGTTGATCACGCTGCCGACAAACAGCTTCAGCACGGTACCGGCCGCAAGCAGCACGGCGACGATGATCAGGTCCTGGATGGAGAATCCTTTGGTCTCCTGGGTCTTGAGTACTCTCTTTTCAGTCATGGGGTTTCCTTCCTTTCTGCCCCTGTGGGGCTTCACAAAATATTGTTTGTTGGTCCCGGCTGCCACCCCGGTAAGTGAAAGGAAGTCCGGCAACAGAAAAATCCGTCCCTGGTAAAGGACGGATTGTTAATCCATGGTGCCACCTTCATTTGAACCGGAAACCGGTTCTCTCTCACGAGCGTGCCAACACACACTCTGCCCTTAACGCGAGCCCACGGTCCGGATACTCCGGGAAGATCCCGTTTCCCCTTTCCCTCAGCGAACCATTTGCCGGTGAACCTTCCGCGGGTTCTCAGCGCTCCCCGCTCTCTGTGGGCGTCCCTTCCGGTTTGACTTTCGCCTCTAAGGTTTCAGTATTCGTGAGAAAAAATATCATGCCTTCCGGTCCTTTGTCAACCGGTTGATTGTTCTTCAACTGTTTTTATGTGTACTGTCAGTTGTCGGCACTTATCATCATTCTGAATTGTGAATTATGAATTCTGAATTGATTTCAGCCACTCGTCCACTTCCCGGGCGGCGTTCCGGCCGTCGGCCAGGGCGCGTACCACCAGGGACTGTCCGTTGCGCATATCGCCGGCGCTGAAGAGCCTGCCGGTCAGGTGATGGCTGCCGTCCTCCGGCAGCAGCCTGCCGCGGGCGTCCGCCGTCAGGGCAAAACGGTCCAGTGTCTTTTCCTCGCAGCCGACAAAGCCGGCCGCGATCAGGAGCAGATTGCAGGGCAGCGTCTGCTCGCTGCCTTCCACCTGCGCGAACTTCCCTTCCGGGGTCCGCCGCAGCTTCACGGTCTCCAGGGCGTTGATATTGCTGTAATCGTCGGTGATGATCTGTTTCACCGTGGTCTCATAGATCCGGGGATCGCTCCCCTGGCGGTGGATCGCCTCCATCTGGCCGTAGTCGGTGCGCAGCGTGCGCGGCCATTCCGGCCAGGGATTGTTCGCCGTCCGCTCTTCCGGCGGGGCAGGCATCATCTCCAGCTGCGTCACGGAAACGCAGCTCTGCCGCAGAGCCGTGCCCACGCAGTCGTTGCCGGTATCGCCGCCGCCGACCACGATCACAAACTTGTCCTTCGCGGACGCTTCGGAATCCGTCTTCCCCAGCACGGCGCGGGTCGCCGCCGTCAGGTAATCCACAGCGAACATGACGCCCTTCGCGTCCATATGCTCCACGTTCAGGGAACGGGGTTTGCGTGCGCCGCCGCACAGCAGCACCGCGTCGAAGCCCTGCAGTTCCTCCGGCACCGCCTCGGTGTTCAGCATAAAGCGGATGCCCTCCGCCTCCATCAGGCGGATGCGGCGTTCCACGATCTCCTTTGGCAGCTTCATATTCGGAATGCCGTACATCAGCAGGCCGCCGGGACGGTCCGCCTTCTCGATCACCGTGACCTCATGCCCCAGCTGGTTCAGCAGGTCCGCCGCGGCCAGGCCGGACGGGCCGCTGCCGATCACCGCCACG
>JAEEGL012972058.1_pt1 | contig 10326 bp, 7 predicted proteins | sample 9134231 | NCBI WGS metagenome assembly JAEEGL01 (sample SAMN16246548, study PRJNA631951) | gut metagenome | biome: gut microbiome; feature: rumen; material: fiber-attached | host: Bos | place: Iran: Karaj | collected 2018-10
AAAATACCCCTCCCGCTTTCTCTTTTCCATGCTGGCCGCTCCGCCGTCCTTATCGATCACACGGCTGGTGCGCTCCGATTCCGTGGCGCTCAATGTCTCTTCAATGATGTCGTCTATGGTCACGGCATCCGACTCCACTCCCCCGGAAAGCGGGTAGCAACCGAGAGTCCTGAACCTTACCTTCTTCATCATGGGCTCTTCACCGGGATTCAGCCTCATCCTCTCATCATCCACCATGATAAGGTTTCCGTCACGCTCCACCACCGGCCTTTCAGCCGCGAAATAAAGGGGCACGATGGGAATGTTCTCCCTTTTGATATACTGCCATATATCGCTCTCGGTCCAGTTGGATATGGGGAAGACGCGGATGCTCTCACCCTTCTTTATCTCGGTGTTGTAGCATTTCCACATCTCGGGCCTCTGATTCTTGGGATCCCAGGCCTGGGAAGCATCCCTGAAGGAGAATATCCTCTCCTTTGCCCGGCTCTTTTCCTCATCCCTGCGGCCTCCGCCGAAAGCTGCAGTGAAGCCGTATTTTGAAAGAGCCTGCTTAAGCGCCTGGGTCTTCATGATATCCGTGTAGGCAGCGCCGTGATCGAAGGGATTAATGCCCTGCTTAAGACCCTCTTCGTTGATATATTCAAGCATCTCGATGCCGAGCTCCTTTGCCCGTCTGTCGCGGAACTCTATCATATCTTTGAATTTCCAGGTGGTATTTACATGAAGGAAAGGAAAAGGAGGCTTCTCCGGATAAAAGGCCTTCATGGCAAGATGCAGCATCACGGAGCTGTCCTTACCTATGGAATAGAGCATCACCGGCTTCTCACACTCCGCGGCCACCTCTCTCATGATGTAGATGGCTTCAGCCTCCAGCACGTCAAGATGGGAAAGCTTAAGCCCCGTAAAGCCCTCATTCCTTTCCCCGGCCTCGGCTATCCTGTCCTCATTCTGAAGATCAAGGAAATAACTTTCGGATACGTTAAAATAACGTCCAAGCTTGACCGAGGAATCGGCGCTTATCTTACGACGCCCTTTCAGGATGTCTTGTATACGTGAAACGGGTACATTTAGCTCCTTAGCCAGCTTATATGCGGACAGGTTCTGAGGCTCCATGAAATTCTCTTTAAGCACTCTGCCTGCCTTGTTTTCTGTTTTTGAAAGAATAGATTCGCTCATTAAAATACTCCCTTCTTATGGAAGGGAGTATACCTGTTTTTGCATTATATGTCAAGTGGTTTTTTCTTCTTTTTTCAACTTCCGAATTTTTATAGTAACAGCCCCTCCGGAAGGGGCTGTTACTTAAACAAATCTTTTACGGCTCGACAATATGGAAGAACATATCCATATCAGCCACTGTATTTCCTTCCATCAGCTTATCCAGCAGGGTGGTGTCGCCATCCTGTTTCACTTCTGAATCAATAACCTCCTGGTTGTTCTGTGCAATTCCGAACAGTCCCTTCCTGTTGGTCGTCCAGGTAGCGTCCGCCTTCTCTTTGAGCGATCCCTCCTCATAAAGGACTACACCGTTTTTGACAACAAGGACATAGGACGCTTCCGGCAGTACTATATTGGCCGTAAAGCTCAGGTCTTCGATCTTATTACTGTCGGTATAGATCCCGAGATACTGCAGGATCATCTCCGGTGTCATGTGGGCAGTAAGCCCGCCGCTCGTTGAAGCACGGGTAGCAGGATCCGTATTGGTACCGAACCTGAGCTCCTGTGCAGCGCACAGATAAGCGTTCCTCCAGGTTCCGCTCTCCGCCTGATAACCCAGTTGCTCCAGGGCATCCGCGCACAGATAGCGGGCATCCTTATTTTTCGGATCAGCAAAGACAAGCATATTGGTGATCTCTGCGACCCACTGATATTCGCCCTTGTCATAGTCTTCCTTTGCCTTGCGCAGCACTTCGTCTGTATCACCCATATATTCCACAAACTTCTTTGCCCGCTCTGTCGGCTCCAGCTCTCCGAGATGGATCGGGTTCGCGTCATACCACCCCATGTATTTCTGATAAACCGCCTTGGAGTTGTGGGCCACTGTTCCGTAATACTGTCTTGTATACCAGTTCTTTGCCAGTTCCTTCGGAAGCTCGATCATGTGAGCGATCTCGGTGCTGGTGTATCCCTCGTTCATATAAAGCAATGTCTGATCATTGATATACTTGTAAGCAGCTGCCGTATTCAGGATATACTGCACTATTTTCGCATTGTCCCAGTGCGGCCAGTTGTGCGCCTGGAATACTACCTTTACATCATTGCCATAAAGCTTTAACGTCTCCATCAGGAAGTTCGCCCACGCCTGTCCGTCACGGACCTCGGCTCCCCTGAGCGTATACAGGTTATGCAGGGTTCCCGTACAGTTTTCCGCCATCCAAAGCGCCTTCTTCTGAGGGAACCAGGTGTTCATCTCGGCCGGTGCTTCGGTCCCGGGAGTGAGCTGGAACTCCATTATCACTCCATCGACTACCATCCTCTGCCCGGTTTTCGTAATGATCGTATTCGGGGAGATATAGGATGTGGTTCCGTGGGACTGTCCCATACCGATACCGATGCACAAAGAGCCCTTCTCTCCGCCTTCAAGTATCGTACCATACTGATAGCTTGCCCTCCGGCCCATGGCAGTTCCGGCATAGACATTCTCGCTCACCGCGTGCTCTTCAAACCCTTCCGGAGCGATGATCAGGATCTCCTCTTCTTCTACCTGCTCCTCGGACACGATTCCTTCCACGCCACCAAAATGATCCACATGGGAATGGGAATAAAGGACAGCCTTTATCGGGAAGTCCCCGATGTTCTCCTTTACCAGCTCATAGGCAGCCTGTGCACACTCCACCGTCATCAGCGGATCATAAACGATCCAGCCGGTCTCCCCTTTGATGAAGGTGATATTGGACATGTCATAGCCCCTGACCTGATAGATGCCATCCATAACCTCGAACAGTCCGTACACATGGTTAAGCTGTGTGTTTCTCCACAGGCTTGGATTCGCGGTGTCCGGTGCGTCCTCATCCAGAAAAGCATAGGCATCCTGGCTCCAGGCCACTTTGCCGCTTTCCGTTTTTATCACAAGACTGTCCGGTGCCGCGATCAGGCCGCGCTCAGCGTTTTCCCTCTCCTGTTCGTCCTCGAAATCCAGCAGCGCATATACCTCATCATTCGCCGCTTTTGTATACTTTGTAGCCTCCTTCTGATCCGTATTCAGGCCCAGGCCCTTAGCCGAAACACCTACACCCGGCAGCACAGTCGCTGCTGCCAATATCAATGCGCATACCACTTTCCCTTTTCTTTGCATTCTTCCAATAAGCTCCTTTCTTAATTGCTGTATTCTACTGCAGAATCACTATCTTAATTGTATATCATATAAATAAAGCCGGGGCAAGCTATAATTCAGAATAAATAGATGGAGACAGATTATTTACAGTACATGTATCCTGCTTAAGCGTTCCGTCGATTGCGATATGATGGTCTGCTGCTGCAGCAGACATGCGTCTCTGGTTAAACAGTTTGCGTTTGTTACTATCCATGCCAATCTGCTTCTCAATCCTGCAGGAATATTTTCCGGTCTTTTTCGTGTAATTGATCCCTGCTAAAATGACCTCGCCGTGATGATCCGAGAGCGCCCCGGTATAGCACCAGTCCTTTATCTGTCTGATGGCGGCCTTTACGCTTTTGTTCCACTTAAGCTCCACCGCCATCGCAGGATCCTTTCAACACATTCAGGAACTTAAACGCTGGCGAAGAACCTCTACCGCTCTTTTTATGCACCATAACAGAGAATGCCTTTGAAGCCATTTTAATTCTCTTTCAAGTTCTGCTGTTATAAATCCCATGTATACCATGTAGTCATTCAGAATTGCAGCGGGATCGCTTTGCCAGACCTGTGCATTCACGCTCGGTTCCAAAAAAAGCTCCTCCCGATCAAAGAACTCTCTGGCTACCCATCGGTTTGACTCCTCAAATCTGTCAAGAAATTCCTTTCTCTGTTCAGGCGTAAGATATGTATATTTCATGTTCTCCTCAATAACAGAGGCACAATTCTCAGCGGCACGGCGATATAATGAATTAATTGTAATACCGTCTTCTTCATTTACATAAGGCGCCGTAAGATTTATCCTACGCTTTATCTCACAGACATTGTGGGAAATGCTTCTGTTCGCACTAGGCCTGGATAATACAAAGTTTTCTCTATTCGGCAGTTCCAATGCCTCCATAAAAATATCAAATATACTCGTCCCATCCTGAGCCCATTTTTGTGGTTCATAAGTAAATAGATAGATATTTTCCTTACCTACACTGTTAATTAGTATTTTCAGACTTTTTTGGTAATCCAGTTCATCATAAAGTGTAGTAAGATATTCATGGAATGTCTCATTTCTGTTCATATTCCCTTCAACGCTCTGTTTATAAAACGATTCCGCATACTGATCCTGCCTTCTCAGAAAAACAATTGGTACTACCCTTACATTATTCTGTTCAGCAAATATCCGAATTTGTTCCATAAAATCCCATCCGTTAAGGGCACGAAAAACAGCTTCATCCGTAAGGATCACTTTATCCTTTTCCCTGAACCACTTTTGTAGAATCGAAAGTCCCTTTTTCAATCTTACTTCATTTGTCGATTGAACTTTATCCTTTCTATTTGGATATATTCCATGCAGAAAAAAACCATTTCTTCTCTTTCCAATAGCCGCCCACTTACGCTTATATTTGATAGGCATCGGGCGATAAATATAACCTCTTTCATACAAAAGCTTCGCATTTTCCCACAGAAAATACTGTATTGCTGTCGAACCTGTCTTCATCATTCCCATGTGTATGTATAAAGTCTTTTGATCTTGCGGCTTAGGATAACTCATTCTCTTTCTCCTCAAAATTACAATATAGAATATTCAGTACAATCCGAAGCACTTTCCGTTTTGGAAGTGCTTAAACGTACAATCTGATATACGCCATTATTTCTTTAACCGATGCAGTGACCGACAAAGCTTTTCGTAATTACCTCTGACAGAGTGTTGTTTTTTTTCTTCATTGATTTCAAAAAGCTGCTTCATCATCGTACCAAAATACAGAATAATATCCTCCATCATATCGTTATTCCCTGCCGTCCACAGCTCAGCGGAAGGCATATCGTCGGCAAACAAAAACTCCCTCCCAACAAATTCCTTTGCTATCCAATCATTTCCCTCTCTGAATTTATCCATAAACTTTCTCTTATTCTCATCAGACATATAGGCATATTTTATAGTATCCGGGTGTACAGAGGTGCAATACAACCCGATGTTCTTAATAAATCGGCTAAACTCTAAAGCGTAAGGCTCCTCTGTATCCACAAGCTTGTTCATTACTCTCAGGATCTCAGTCTGGTTATAGCTTAGACTTTCATTTGCTTTTTTAGGAGGAAGTTTAAATCCTTCAATACTATCAATTCCTAAACTTCGAAGAAATACCGAGAATATATTGTCACCCTGCTTTTTCCAAACAGAAGGCTCATAAGGGATTATTATCAGGTTATTTTTACCAAAGTCCTTTGCTATATCCCGTACTCTTTTTTCATAATCTAAGCAAAACACCCTGGACATAAGATTCTCTTTCCCGGCATATTCTTCAAAACTGCAACATTGATAATGTGCTTTAACGTTTTCACGATAGTGAGAATCTATAAAATCATATTGTGGTCTCAAAAATAAGATAATCTTAACTGTTATGTCTTTGGACTCAGCAAAGCTACGTATCCTTTCAGGATAATCCCAAAGCTCATAGCTTGTCCAAATGCGTTCATCTGTAAGAAGGGCTTTCGAACCTTCCGAGAACCATGACTCTACTATAGAGAGCCCCTCCGAAAGCCGCTTAATATTTTCCTCTCTATAACTTCCATATGTTTTTCCATGCAGAAAAAAACCATTACGGTATCCAGAGGGGTGTCCCATTGCCTCTCTGACAACTATATTTCCCTCTTCATCCTCTGTATCTGTCATACGGCTGTAATCCTTGTATGGCATCCGCTTATAGATACAGCCTAACTCAGAAAGGTGCTCTCGGTTGATATATATGAATTCCTGTATGGCTGAAGTACCGGTTTTTGGTGTTCCTATGTGTATATATAGAGTTTTCATGCTATCTGAATAATCCCTTAATCCTTTCTTTAATACTTCTCATTTTTCGTTTGAAACCCAGAGAAAAAGCAAATTCCTTTTCCAAATGATTTATCCTGTCATAAAGCTGCTTATTAACGAATCCAAAAAAAAGAATAACATCCTTATACATCTCTTCCGGATCTGCGCTCCACTTCTCCTTTGGCCAATCAGGTCTTGAGGCGAACAGTTCCTCCTTATCAAGGTACTCTTTAGCAAGCCTATTGTTCCCGACTTCAAAATCCTTCATAAAGGCTCTGTAGTCTTCATCGGAAAAGAATGAATACTTTCTGTTCTCCCGATTAGCAGCAGATCCTTTTTTCCCGGCCTTTATGAATATGCTTTTGATATATCTGTCATACTCCTCCTCATCATCACAGTACAAACTGGCTATAGTACGAAGTATTTCGATTTGATTAAAGCTTATACTTTCATTATACAGCTGATCTGGAAGCGTATAATCATGAACATCAGGTATCGCCAGTGCATTCAAAAAAACAGAGTATATTGATTCTCCCTTATTATCCCATTCAGCCGGTTCATAAGGGATGACAATGATATTTTCCTTTCCGAAAAGCCTGGAAAGACTGCTGAGACGCCCTTCATAATCAGTCATGGCTTCTCCTTCCGCAGATATGTTGTGCTCTAAAAACTCTTCCCAGGAGCCTGTATAATAACGGTTCTTTATAAGTTCCTTATAAAATGAATCTGCAAACTCCGACTGCTCCCTTAAAAAAACGATAATCTTAACAGTAATACCGTTTCTATCCGCAAATTCCTTTAGATATCCGAAGAAATCCCATTCTGGATAAAACAGCCAGATATCCTCATCCGTTAATAATACCTTGGACTCTTCCTTAAACCACTCATTTATGATATCAAGCCCTTTTTTAAGCCTATCCAGACTAACCGTCCTGTCCTCCTTAGCATTTCCGTGAAGGAAAAAGCCGTTACGTCTCCATGGATTGAAGGCCCCATCACCATTTAACCTTTGAAACTCCTTAAAGGGCATGGCTCTGTATATATATCCATCTCTCAGAAGCAATTCCTGATTCATCGCCAGAAAATACTGTAGGGATGTGGATCCGGTTTTCATTATTCCAACATGAATATATAATTCCTTCACACTTTTGGCCTCCTATCCTGAAGCAGACTGTTGTGATTCATTTCATCAATGATATTCTCTATAAGATCCGCAATTCGCTCCGAGGCATGTCCGTCATCTATGCAGCCTCTCCTTTTAAGGAATTCTCCAATACTGTTTTTTATAGCCGGTTCATTATACGAAAGGATTTTCTCAGCCAGCTCAGTATTTGACCTGCATATAGGATAGGGCACCTCTTCAATAGGATAATAAAAGCCTCTGTTAAGGCTGTATTCATCAACATCCGGTACAAAAAGCATTCCAGGTTTATACTGAAGCAGATAATCAAAGATCCAGCTGGAATAATCGGTAATCCCGAAATCAGCCCCTATCATAAGCTCCTGAATATCCGGATAACCATCGGCATCATATACATTTTCAGCGCTTCTCTTTATACCGGCTTTTTTTACTACAGCATGGTGTCTCCTGTCCAAAACGATCCATTCTCCCTCAAACCTTTCGGAAAGCGCCTTTATGAGACTTTCAAAATCTATTTCCTCAAACGCTGTGGTATTCTCGGAGTTGAGAGGTCTCGTCGGTGCATACAGTACTATCCTTGCTTTTTCATTGATCCCGAAATAACAACGGACCTTATTCTTTACTGTTGCAACAAAATCTTCGTTCCTAAAAAAAACATCATTCCTGGCATGACCGAGCTCAACAATATTCTTTCTGTTCCAGAAAGATGTCTCATAGACCATTGTTTCAAAGGAGCTGTTTGATAGAGCATAATCTGTCATTCTGCCACAGTTAAAGCCCCTCCTGTTTCTTCTCCAGTCTTTCACCACATCCGGACCTATCTTTTTTATTCCAAGGGAGCCGTGCATTGTTTCAATATATTTCTGTCCCTTTCTTTTTCTTATTGGTGATTTCTGAAAGTTGAAAGCATTATCGATAAGTATACCCGCAGTAGAAACCTCCTTGTAATAGTCAATGCTGTTAAACCTGACCACCAAAGCATTCTTTGGAAAACAATTGCAGACACTGCGCGGTTCTTTAAACGTTACCCACACCTGACGAATGTCATCTCCCCTTTTTATCAGTTCCTGTGAGATATACTTCGGATTACAGGTGTATTCCCCCTGAAAAGTAAAAAAAACTATTTTATGAGGATCAATGCTCCCCCCCCTTATGCGGCATATTAGTATCAATACCCGTCCAAAGATAATATCCAACACCTTTTTAACAAATTTGACGACCAATTCTATTTTCTCCTTAAGTTTAAAAGAAAATTAAAGGGTATTCGAAGTAAACGGATAACAAGCAGGCGATCATGCGTTTTATTTCTTTTAGGAGGCATTTCTCCGTTAAATTGTTCCTTCCATCTCAGTATTTCTTTTTCGCGAAGTTTAATGTTCGCTACGACCTCACCGTTTATCATATCCTCCAGTTTGTCCGAAATATCTTTTCTCTCACATATTGTCAGATTATTGGTTTCATTAAAGCCTCTTGCACGGTGATCTATGCTGATGACTATAGTTCGAACCTTATTCTGCAGGGCGAAGATCCCGCCATGCAAACGCGTCCCGACGTAATCGATATTCCCTTCTTTGAGCAAATCTCCATATTGTTTAAGTGAATAAACACGCGGAATGTCTGATATAAAATCCATATCCTTGAAGGAATCAAGGTAATTCTCGTCCCAACTGGTTTGACACCAGAAATACAACTTATTATAATTTCGTTCTAATATTTCCAGCAACTTTCTGTCATAATTAGGATCCCTCTGTTCCATGTATCCACTAAGGCTGAAGACTACCCTGTCGGACTTATTAACGGGAATCTGTTCGCAAAACTCTTTGGTAAGCCTCCACAATGTGGGACATCCGGTATTAATTGCCATAAAGCCCATGCTTTCCAGCATTTCTTTACTTTCTTCATCCCTGACACTGTGGTAGAAATCTCTCCTCAGAATCTTTTTATATATTTTTTCAGAATACTTTGACACTTTCCCTTTTTTATAGGTTGTTCCGACGCCCGCCAGAATACTATCCTGATAAAGCCACGTATCCATACCTCCAATGACCCATTGTGGCTGGGTTCTGATAAGGTTACGGCTTAACAGATTCGTACCCATTATTATCTTATAATCAGCATCATAGGCGAACTGTATTTTTTGTGATTCAAATATATACCTTATAAAGGGCAGATTCTTCGTGTGTGTTCCCCACTTCATCACAAAGCATCTCTCAAATAGGAACTCAAGCTCGTCCTCCAGAGACCTAAGTATTATTTCGTCTCCCAGATTTGAGGTTCCTATGGCAGTATCAAATTCAACAAGCTTTTTCATTTTGGACATTTGTTTTCCCCTGCATATCTGCCGAAGTATCACATTTATTCTTTTCGTCTGTAATAGTCTTAAACATTTCCGCTATGGTTTTTCCACCATTTAACGGTTCCCATCCAAGGCTCTTTAGTTTTGACGTATCAAGATTCATATAAAGAGTATCAAGATATCCGCTGTTTCTTCTATCCTGGATATCATACATCACCTTTAGCCCATTAGCTTCGGCAACTGCATCTGCCATTTCTGATATAGAACAATACGTATTCTCATCAGCGGCGTTATATGCTTCTCCTGATTCTCCCTTAAGGAGCACCGTCAATATAGCCGTCACGGAATCAAACAGATATAGATAGCTCCTCTGTGTTTCCCCCTTAGTCTTCAAAACAATATTCTCTCTGTTTACAATACAATTTGCAAAATAAGCAAATATCCTTCTATCATTCATATCTATTCCGGGACCAAAGGTCTGGGTAAGTCTTATTATCTTCACAGGAAGATCATACTCAGCATTATATGCACAGCACATTGCTTCGCAAACCTGCTTGCCGACCGGGTAGCTGTTTCTAACATCAAGTACGTTTATACTTCCCACATCAGCTTCAATAACCTTATGTCCTTTTTCAGGATAGCCGTAAACCTCCATGCTGGAAAGATATACCATGCCGCTAATACTTTTGTTCCTTCCAAGCTCCAGAATGTTTTTCGTACCCGAGACAGCAGTATCTATTGTCTCTACAGGATGATTCACAAATTCCCTGCTATCG
>JAEEGL014311023.1_pt1 | contig 10326 bp, 9 predicted proteins | sample 9134231 | NCBI WGS metagenome assembly JAEEGL01 (sample SAMN16246548, study PRJNA631951) | gut metagenome | biome: gut microbiome; feature: rumen; material: fiber-attached | host: Bos | place: Iran: Karaj | collected 2018-10
CATGGGTATGTATCCAATCACTGACGGTGCCATCTTCGACGTGAACCATCCCTTCTGGGAGTTCCTCGCCTACTGCGCCGGAACAGGCGGAAGCCTTCTCATCATTGGCTCGGCCGCCGGTGTGGCCGTTATGGGCATGGAAAAAATCGACTTCATCTGGTACCTTAAGAATATCACCCTCAAAGCCCTTTTGGGATACCTTGCCGGTGCAATCGTCTTTGTACTGATGGATGTTACACTCTTTGAGAAAGTAGAATGGCTTCGAAACTTGGCATAGCTCTGAGTAGTTGGCGCAGACGAAGCGTGGGGCGAAAGATTTTCGACATCCTTGTCGGACTTTTCGCCCTTGCTGGTTTTGCCATCATATCAGCCTGGGCCATCTATCAGCTCGGCTTCACCAACAACAAGGGCTCTGTTGACCGCAATTCGCGCTATATGCTCTCCATCGACGAGATGAAATCGCTCAAGGACAGCACCCTCACCACCGAGCAAATCCAGCAACGCTGGATGCGCCAATATGTCAGGCTGGCCGTCTTCAGCAAGTTTTACCCCGTCAACGCACAGCTTATCACCACCGCCGCGCAATACGGTCACGATCCCATGCTTGTCGACCGCATGATGGCCGCCTCCACCATGTACATCGACAACCTCGACGAATACAACAACCTTCTCCGTCAGGTGGAACAAATCCTAAACCGTTACCCCCAGAGCCAGACACCTAACGTCATCACATGGATGGACAGCCCCGAATGGGCTGCCCTCAAAGAGGCCATTGTTCACGACAAAGCACTCATAGTGGAAGTGGGCCGCCTCACCGGAGTCGAACCCCGACTCATTGTCGGCTGTCTCATCGGTGAACAAATACGCCTCTTCAACACCGCGCGCGAAACAGTCAAACAATACCTTGGCCCCGTCAAGGTGCTCAACGTCCAGTCGCAATTCTCCTACGGTGTCAACGGCATCAAAATCTCCACCGCCAAAGCCATCGAGGAACACCTCAAAGACCCCTCCTCGCCCTTCTACATGGGGCCGCGCTATGAACACCTCCTCGACTACACCGTGCAGGGAAAAGCACAGGAGGACGAACGCTACAATCGTTTGGTCGACTATCGCAACCACCTCTACTCATACCTCTACACCGCCTGTATCCTCCACCAAACCATGCTCCAGTGGCAACGTGCCGGCTACGACATCAGCGACCGCCCCGACATTCTCTTCACCCTCTTCAATGTCGGCTTCTCCCAATCTGTTCCCAAGCCCAACCCTGTTTGCGGTGGCAGTCATATCAAGATACATGGACAAACCTATACCTTCGGAGCCATAGGGTTCGACTTCTACTACTCCGGCGAATTGGCCGAGGACTTCCCCTTCTGGAGGCAGCGTTTCATCCCCGGCGACAACGAAATCACCGAAGAGGAGATAGCCTACATCCAGGGAAGTGTCAGCAACTGCAAACGTCCTCCCCGTGGATGGGAATATGTCAAGAAAGACTCCGTCCCGGCTCATCCGGCCGACGAGGAATACCTCTACCCCGAAGACGACGACCAGTTTGCCGGAACATACGCTAATGAATAGACATTCAGTATAATACAGCAATATTGTGTCGATACTATTCCAACAAAGGTCAAAAACGCTCACACTTCCCCTAAAAACCTGTAGAACTGTGTAAAAATCAGGCATGACGATACAACAGAAAAATCAAAATGTTCATCTGTATACAACTGATAATTATGTTATTATAAATTATAGTCGATTTTTTTTAAGAAAAACGTTTGATAATCCAAAAAAAAATAGTAATTTTGCAACCGCTTTTATGAGTTGGACGGCGGATTGTTGATGCTCTTTCCACCAGCCCGGACATCAAAGCAAACAAATGTAAAAACCTTCAAAAGTCGTTTCAAAATAAACGTAACAATAGTTTAATAAAATGGCAAAGAAAAACAAAGACGCAAGAGTGCAGGTAATCCTTGAATGCACCGAGCAAAAAAATAGCGGTGTCCCCGGCATGAGCCGCTATGTCACCACCAAAAATAAAAAGAACACTCCCGAACGTTTGGAGCTTAAAAAGTACAACCCGTACTTAAAGAAAATGACTGTTCATAAGGAAATCAAATAATATAGGAGATAGATAACTATGGCAAAAAAAGTTGTTGCAACCCTTAAAACCGCTACCGGTAAGAGCTACGCCAAAGTAATCCGCATGGTTCGCTCTCCCAAAACCAACGCCTACACCTTCGAGGAGAACGTTATCCCCTCCGACCAGGTCCAGGAGTTCTTGAAGAAAAAATAATAGCAGAACACAGTAATAATATTTTTTTCATACGCTTTTGTTTTACCTCCGTTGTGAAACGGGGGTTTTTTTATACCTCCCTCTCCTGCCGAATCCTGCCTGCAGGGTAGCAGATAGAGGCTCTTTCCGAGGGATTGAACGCTCTTTTCCGCATTGTTTCGGATTGGCTTTGCCTACGGGTGGCTTCGCTCGTACTGCGTCAGTTCTCCCATATTTCTCCCATCGTGGATGGGAGAAATATGGGAGAACTGATGCTGAAGTGTGGGTGAACGAGCGAACCTGCTGTTTGCCGGGACGGTTTTTCTTGCTTTGTGTGGAGTAGGGGAGGAATGGGCTATGGATGGAATGTCAATAGCTTACAGGGCAGTGGGCTGAAGCCTGCTGCCTGGCTTGGTGGCGGTGATGGGGTTGGGGTGGTTAGCGCGGCGGGGCGAAGTGCAGTTTCAGCTCTTGCATTTTTTTGTTTTGCCGCCGTTTCCATACTTCGGTGATGCACTCTTTGGTTGAAAGGGGGAATTCGGCTTTCATCATCCAGTCGTAGTAGGCCGGCTCTTTGTCGAATACGCTTTCGAGGGTTTTGCCTTTGTGTTTGCCGAAGTTGAATATTTCGTTGTGCTGTTTGTCGTAGGCTATGTGTCCCACGAGGTCCGCCCATTGGCTGTTGGTGGTGAACTGGCTCAGTTGTGCCATGTCGTTGACGATGGGTTTGCTTGTGGAGCCGTCGGGTGCAGTGTATTCGGTGTCGCGGTAGCGGTCGAGTTGCGCCAGGAGCACTTCGTAGGTGGCCATGGTGTCGGCGTCGGCTGTATGGGCTTGGTCGAGGTTTTTGCCGCAGTAGAAGTGGTAGGCTGCTTTGAGGGTGCGTTGTTCCATTTTGTGGAAGATGTTCTGCACGTCGATGAGGTGGCGGCATTTGAGGTCGAAGGGGTGGCCGGTGCGGAGGAATTCTTCCACCAGGAGGGGGACGTCGAATTTGTTGGAGTTGTAGCCTGCCAGGTCGGCGTCGCCGATGAAGGCTGCTATTTCGTCGGCCAGTTGCCCGAAGGTGGGTTTGTCGGCCACGTCGGCGTCGCTGATGCCGTGGATGGCTGTGGTGTATTCGGGTATGTGGAGGGTGTTGCCGTCGGCGTCGACGGGGCGGATGCGGTGGAGGAGTTGCTGTGTGCTTTGGTCGGGGTTGACTTTGAAGAGGCAGATTTCTACAATGTGGTCGGAGCCGACATTGACTCCTGTGGTTTCGAGGTCGAAGAAGACGAGGGGTTTTTGCAGGTTGAGTTGCATGGGGTTTGTTGTTTGTTGTGGCTGATGAGGGGGCTTCAGTTGGCTGTTGCGGCGCGGTGGATGCGCAGAAGGGTGTTGAGGAGGTCTTCTGCCATGTCGAGTCGCAGCATGTTGGCTCCGTCGGATTTGGCCACGGCGGGGTTGGGATGGGTTTCCATGAAGATGCCGTCACAGCCTACGGCGACGGCGGCGCGGCCGATGGTCTCAATCATTTCCGGGTTGCCTCCAGTGACGCCCGAGGTTTGGTTTGGGCGTTGGAGGGAGTGGGTGATGTCGACTATGACGGGTACGCGGTTTTTCTGCATGAGGGGTATGCCGCGGAAGTCGACGACGAGGTCCTGATAGCCGAAGGTGGTTCCCCGCTCGGTGAGCATGACGTTGGTGTTGCCGAAGTGGGTGAGTTTTTCCACGGCGTGGGTCATGGCTTCGGGCGAGAGGAATTGTCCTTTTTTCACGTTGACGCAGCGGCCGGTTTTGGCGGCGGCTTCGAGCAGCGAGGTTTGGCGGCAGAGGAATGCGGGTATTTGCAGCACGTCGACGTAGGGGGCTGCCATGGCGGCGTCCTGTTCGGAGTGGATGTCGGTTACAACGGGTATGTTGTAGCGCGCGCGGATGGCTTTAAGGATGTCTAATGCTGCGAGGTCGCCTATGCCTGTAAAGGAGTTGATGCTTGAGCGGTTGGCTTTGCGGTAGGAGGCCTTGAAGGCGTAGGGTATGCAAAGTTTTTCGGTCAGAGCAACAAGCTGTTCGGCTATCAGGAACGGTGTTTTTTCGTCTTCGATGACACAGGGACCGGCAATTAGAAAGAAATTGCCGGTCTGGGTGTGGTGAAGATTCTTTAAGATGGGGTACATGCGGGGCAGTAGGGGGTAGTGGGAGTAGATGTTAGAAGTCGGTGTCGATGCTGTCGATGTCGCTTGTGTTGGATTCTTCGTTGGGTGTTTCTTCGGTTTCGTATTCGTCACGACGGCGGGAGCTTCCGCGTTGCAGGGAGATGATGAGGGCACCGATCATGCGGGTGAGTTCCATGAGGTATTCGCGCGATTGGTTGCAGCGTTCTTCATCGAAGAGGCCGATGTTGGCGGCGATGGCGGTGAAGACGATACATTCGCGGATGGCGGATTTGGAGATTTTCAGGTAGTGCTCGAACTGGTTTTTGTTGCGCGAGGAGCCTTCTGCGATATTGAGGGCAATGTCGTAGGAGGAGTGGCACAGCGAGTTGACCAGGTTGCGCTGCATGTCGTCTTCGGGCTGACCGATGTTGTTGATAATCCAAGTGCTGTAGTCAGTGGCTTTGGCGTAGATGCGAAGGTCTTCGAATCGGAAAAAGCTCACGGGTTTTTCTTGTGTGTTGTCCATGTTGTAATATGTTTACTTTACTATAATTAATTTCTCGTTGTTTGTTTGTACGGGCTATTTGTCGAGTTCTTCCTTCACGTCTTGGGAGTGTTCGTAAAAACTCATAGGGGTTTATTTGATTTCGGCGAAGTAGTTCATGAATTGAGTACGCATGAGCATACTGGCTTTGTCGTTTTGTTTCAGGGCCAGTTTTCCGCGGAATTGGTCGATGTTTTCGTAGTTTTTCTGTTTCATCCATTCCTGTAGGCCGTCGTTGAGTTCCTTGGCGTATTCGACGCCGTTGCGGTAGAGGCATGAGGCCACTTGGACGGCGGTGGCGCCGGCAAGGAGCAGTTTGACGATGTCGTGGGCGTTGCTGACGCCGGTGGTGGCACAGAGGTCGCAGCGCAATTTTTTGCTCAGGATGGCAGTCCAGCGCAGGGTGTTGTAGAGTTCACCGGGTTGGGTGAGGGAGTCGGCGTTGCGGAGGGTTTCGTGGTCGATGTCAATGTCCACTTGCAGCGATTTGTTGAACATGGTGATGCCTTGAATGCCGGACCATGAGAGTTGCTGCATGAATTTGGCGAGGTCGGTGAAGTAGGAGCCCACTTTGATGCTGATGGGGATGGAGATGGTTTTGCGCAGGGATTGGATGATGTTGCTGAAGGTGCGTTCGACGTCGTCGGCTGAGAGCGAGGTGTCGAAGGGCATGATGGCCATGTTGAGTTCGAGGGCATCGCATCCGGAGTCTTGGAATTGTTTGGCGTAGGTGATCCAGTTCTCGTGCGAGAAGCAGTTGATGCTTCCTATAACCGGGATGGAGAGTTTCTGCTTGGCTTCCCGGATGAGAGAGAAGTATTTGGCCACGGAGTCGGCTGCCACATGCTGGGCTATGTATTCATAGCTGTCGCCGTAGTTGCCCACGGGCGCGTACATGTGGGTGTTGCGTTTAATATCATATATAATCTGTTCTTCGAAGATAGATTTCAGCACCACTGCCCCGACACCACATTCTTCGAGTTTGCAGAGGTTGTTAATGTCGGCGGTGAGTCCGCAGCTGCCAGCCACCACGGGGCTGTTCAGTTCTAATCCGAGATATTTGACGTGTGTGTTCATAATCTCTTATTTTTTTAGTATTTTATGCATAAAAATCCAATTTGCAAAGATAGTCAAAAAAAACTATTAAAACTTTTTTTTTTGAAAAAAAATGTTCATATCTTCTGTAAGCATCTATTAAATAGAGTATTATGAAATGTTAAAAAAAATAATATTCACAAAGATAGTCCAAATATTAAAAAATATTTCGTCCCAATGAAAAAAAATGACTAATTTTGCACTTTCGAAAAAAACAAAAAACTGTCATAATGAAAGAGAATAACGAAGAGAAAAATCTTGAGGTTAGAGGCTTTATGGCCAAGACCGAACAGTATGTCGAAAAGAACAAAAAGACTCTCATTACCGTGTGTGGGATCGTTGTTGTGGTGGCTTTGGCCATCTGGGCTTATATTTCGTTGGTGGCTCAGCCGCGTCAGGTGCGTGCCGCCGAGGAGATGTTTGCCGCCGAGCAGTGGTTCAACGAGGGAGAGTTTGAGAAGGCGCTCAACGGCACCGAGGAGTACATGGGCTTTGCCGATGTGATTGACGAGTATGGTTGCACCAAATCGGGCAACTTGGCCAAGTACTATGCCGGTATCTGCCAGTTGAATCTGGGCAAATACGACGAGGCTATTGATTTGCTGAAGTCGTACAAGGGCAAGGATCTTTTCACCGGTGCCTTGGCTCAGATGCTGATAGGCGATGCCTATGCCGAAAAGGAGAATGCCGCCGAGGCCGTGAAGTATTACGAGAAGGCTGCTTCGTCTGCTTCCAAGAACTTCACTGTTGCTCCCGTGGCTTTGTGGAAGGCTGGCATGATGTATCTCCAGCTGAATGACAAGAAGTCCGCTACCAAGATGTTCCAGCAGATTAAGGACAATTATCCCGAGAGCCCCGAGTGGAACGAGGTGGATAAATATCTTGCCTACGCCGAAGCGATGTAGTATTTAATGTTTCATAATAAGGTCAAGGCAGCTACCCGTAATGGGTGGCTGTTTTGTTTTTTGCATTAAGGAAGGTTCTGTTAATCTTTTTATTTTAATGTCGCGTCCCTATCGGGACTTCAGATAATCACCGTACTGCACCTGCGGCTTGAACGGTATGATTCATTTCGCACCCATTGGTGTGTTTTTTTTAGAAGTTCCTTAAAAAAATAGCAATTTAAAAAAAAAGTGTATATTTGCAGAGAGTAATATTAACGTATAAATATGAAAAAAAATGAGTCTCAAAGGATTATATATAGGTATGGCCATGGCTTTGCCATTGGTTTTCCCGTGTTTTACATCGGCACAAGTGGTAGTACCATTGGCTTGTTCGAGTAAGATAGTCGATTTCCCCAACGACAAGGGGACGGAAGTGTTAGTACGCAGTGACAACATGTGGGGGATGGTGATACATTACAAGGATGCCGCCAACCCTTGCAGGCATTGTTTTATCAGGTATAGATATTACGGTGACTCTTATGTGGGGTTTGAGTTCGACTATGCCTGCAACAACGAGGATTATGTGATTTCCTACGATGTCCACGACATGCAGATGTGCGGTGACACGTGCTATCTGTGCGGAGAGGCGGTGAAAGACTGCGGAGCCCCCCAGCTCGACCCCAGCGGTGCGGTAGTGCTGCCGAGGTTCATGCATTATGGGTTTATCGCAAGGTTGACCATGTCGCCTGTTCCTGGCGGTGCATGGAACATGCAGTTTGGCTTGGTGACGAATGTGCAGCGGCTGAACCAGCTTGCCGTGTGCCATCATGCGCTGCCCGGCGGCGGGTACAACAGGCTGCTTGTGGCCACAGCCGAGAGGGATTACTTCGGGAAGCCGTCGTGTCTGGTGGAGATGGAGGAGACCCAGGGTTCGTCGTGGCAGTATAAAGTGGTTCATACCGATATGGAAAACGAAGTGTTTACGGATGTGATAGCAAGGGGGGGCGATATCATAGTGTCGTCGATGATAAACAGTGGAGACGACAACCCCAACGATGCCAATCATTGGAAAGTGTGTCTTCACCAGTCGACCTATATGGGATACTATCATGACTATTTGAACCCGGTAATATGGGAGTCGCCATTCATTCACGACATGCGCACGTTGACGGGTATCAATACCTATGGCGAGTGGGGCTGGCACGCCGACAACACGCCCATGCGTATGTGCCCGATGGGGGAATCGAATTTCATGCTGGCGTATGCAACCAGAAAAAATGTCACCGGGATGTACGGGTTGCTTGTGTTGCCCTATGCGAGCACATATAGTTTGTGTCAGGATCCAATAATAATAGAAGATGGATATGGCACTACGCATATAGAGGATTTGATATATTCGACGGGAGCGCAAATGGTGATGGGGATGGAGCGGAGCGTCAATGTGCCGGATGGTTATGTGCCTTATGGCAATATGCAGACCTATTCCGGTCCTGGAGTGTTGAGTTGTACGGACACGAAAATAGAGTCGGTGGCAAACTATGGTCCCGATTACATGTTGGTGGGAGGACACTGGACACAGGACAAAACTGTTTCGGTGAGGCATCATCAGGTTGCCATGTTTGCCTATACCACCACATGTTCCTACCAGTGGCCTACGGATTACAGGAAGCTCAACCCTTTTACATTGGAAAAGAGTGATTGTGCATGGATTGATGCTATGATGGGTGTACCTACAACGGCGAACATACATTCGATTTCAGGTCAGGTGCATAATGTGAATCATGTAACATCGTGTTTCTATCCATGGGTGAGCCCGGATGGTGAAGGAATTATGGATGAATAATAATAAATAGATTTCCTTTTATGATGTTGTGAGGGAAATATGTGTACATAAAATTAATAAGAGATGAAAAAGATAGCAATTTTGATGATAGTGCTGGTGTGGGCAGTGGGGTCGGTTCACTGCCAGACTCTGCGGGATACAATACACACAGTCAGCAGGAACTATTATTACGACAGCAGTTGGTACACGCAGTGCTGCACTTATTATTACGATTCGGTGTTGCCGAGAGACAGTATTGGGCTTGATTTTACTACTCTATGGTATGCTGATGTTCATGATATGTATTATCTTTGCAGAAAATACACTGCGGAATATCCTCTCACCATCAAAGGGCTGGCGTGTATGTCGCCCCCGAGTTTGTGGTATACTACCTGTTCCAGTTCCGGATATGCGGTTTTTAATATGAGCCCGGATGCTACGCCGCAGGTGCCTGATTATCTGTATTTGTTTCAATATGACAGTGCGCTTGGCAAGTTGCAGATATGGGATTCGGTGCGGTGGGACACGGCAAGTCCGAAGGTGTTGGAGTTGTCGCGTCATTCCGACCCTGCGGAAGGTTATTGCTACACGAATGTGTATGAAGTGATGCTGCACACCCCGGTGACGTTGATGGGAGATTTCTATGTGGCAGGGTCGCTTTGGAACACTGCGCTCGACTATTCTGGGGGTCTATTGCACTATCCAAGATTGTATCATACATTTAGGTATTCATATGTTCAATATTACTTAAACGGTTCTGTGACACGATATATAAACTTGTATTGCACTCCCAGAAACGGAGTCTTTTTCGTTCCCTGTCCTATGGATTCGTCCTTTTCTTCCATAGATCCCAATAGTTATCCGGTACGTGCGATGCGGAATCAATTCGGTCCGTTTTTCCCCATTGTCGACAGCTGGCTTGTGGAGATAAACACGTCGGACAGCACCTTAGGCAGGGTGTGGCCGAACAGCGGCTATTACCCTGATTCCACAATATGCAATATCGTGGCGCGGCCCACACGGGCAGGGCGTTTTTTGGGATGGAGCGATGGTGTCCTCAGTCCTACGAGGGTAGAGAGAGTGACATCGGATATCACGCTGACCGCCTATTTCGAAGCCAAGGATACATGCTATGTGCGTGCGGTGAGCGGCAATGGACACTGGGGCACAGTAGCAGGCGGCGGGATGTATTTCGACGGCGACACGGTGACGTTGACAGCGGTGGCAAACCGCGGGTATGTATTCTCGCACTGGGAGAATGGCGACACGGCAAACCCGAGACAGGTGGTGGTGACAAGCGACAGCTCGTTCACCGCCTATTTCGACGCGTTGGAAGACTACACAATCACGGCAAACGTGAACAACGAGTGGTGGGGACATGTGCGGGGTGCAGGGCTGTATTATTATGGTGAGGAGGTGAAGCTTGTGGCTGTGCCCAAAGCGGGTCATGCCTTTCTACACTGGGACGATGGGTCGCCGTCGAATATGAAGATATTCATCGCCGACAGGGACACGGCGTTTGTGGCCTATTTCGACGAGTATTCGGGCATAGGGGAGGTGGAAGGCCAGAAGGAGGC
>JAEEGL010418058.1_pt1 | contig 10325 bp, 9 predicted proteins | sample 9134231 | NCBI WGS metagenome assembly JAEEGL01 (sample SAMN16246548, study PRJNA631951) | gut metagenome | biome: gut microbiome; feature: rumen; material: fiber-attached | host: Bos | place: Iran: Karaj | collected 2018-10
AGCATCGCCGCAGCGTCTATTTTGGCAAAAGTGAGCCGCGACCGCTACGTGGAAGAGGTATTGGACAAGCAATACCCTCAATACCAGTTCGCCAGGCACAAGGGCTACGGAACCGTTCTCCACTATGCCATGCTGGACAAATACGGTCCCTGTCCGGAGCATCGGATGTCTTTCCTCAAGAAGTGGGAGGCAAGGCGATGAGCCGCGTCAGCGGCATCCGCGGCGAGGCAGAGGTTGCCGTCTGGCTGCGGCGCCACGGCTATGAACTGCTGGCCCACAGCTATCACTGCCGCTTTGGCGAGATCGATCTCATCGCCCGAAAGAAGGGGTTGATTTCCTTTATTGAGGTCAAGCTCCGCAGTGGGACGCAGTTCGGCCTGCCCCGTGAGGCCGTCACCGCCCGAAAGCAGGAGAAGCTGCGCAAGACGGCGCTCTGTTACCTCAGCGAGCACGAGCTGGACTGTCCCGTGCGCTTCGACGTGGCGGAGGTGTACGCCGATGCTGAGGATGGGAAGCACCGCATAGAATATCTGGAAAACGCTTTTTGAGGTGAGCCATGATCTCCTATTTTGACGCCCATTGCGATACCATCCACCGCTGTGCCGTCCGCCGGTCGGACACCGTGGGCATGCCGGATGATATCCGCGCCTATTTTGCCGCGGTGGAGAGCCTGCGCCAAAACGGCGGCCACGTGGATCTGCTCCGGGGTGGACAGTTCCGCCGCTACGCCCAGTTCTTCGCCCTGTACCACGACCCCGACTGCCCACCGGAGGACGGCCTGTGGGCCCAGTGCCTGCGGATGCACGACTGCTTTCTGCGGGAGATGGCGGCGTGCGCCGATCTGGCTCGCCACTGTCGCACCGCCTCCGAGGTGGATGCCGCCGTGTCCGACGGAAAAATTGCGGCGCTCCTCTCTGTGGAAGGAGCCGATCTGCTGGACTGTGATCCGGATCGGATTGGCACGGCAGCGGATTGGGGTGTTCGACTTTTGAACCCGGTGTGGAACCACCCCAACGTCCTGTGCGGCACCAACAAACACGATACAGACCGGGGCCTCTCCCAACAGGGGCGTGACTTTATTCGCCGGTTGGAGGAGCACGCCATCTATGCCGACGTGTCCCATATGTCTGACCCGGGGTTTTGGGATCTCATCGGCATGACCCACCGGCCGGTGGTGGCGTCCCATTCCAACAGCCGTGCCGTCTGCCCCCATCCCCGCAATCTGACCGATGATATGTTCCGGGCCATCCGGGACAGCGGCGGCGTGGTGGGCATCAACCTGTACAGCGCTTTTGTGGGGCAGACCGGATCCATGGAGGAACTGGTTGCCCACGTGGAGCATTTCCTGGCGCTGGACGGGGAGAAGACTCTCTGCATGGGAGGAGATCTGGACGGCTGCGAGACGCTGGCCGCCGGAATGAAGGGTGTCCAGGACGTGCCGCAGCTCCACGAAGCCCTGGCGGCACGGGGTTACAGCAAGGACCTGCTGGAGGACATTTTCTGGAACAACCTGATGCGGTTATTGTAACACGGGAGGAATTATGGCACTGTACACCATGGGCGATCTCCACCTGTCCCTGAGCAGCAACAAGACCATGGAGGTTTTTGGTGACGCCTGGCAGAACTATGTGGACAGGATACGCGACGCCTTTTCCCAACTGAATGACGAGGACGTGACCGTCTTGTGCGGCGATCTGAGCTGGGGCATGAGCCTGGAGGAGTCGCTGGAGGATCTGCGGTTCATCGACGCGCTGCCCGGACGGAAGATCCTGATGAAGGGCAACCACGATTATTGGTGGAACACCGCAGCCAAGATGAAGCGTTTCTTCGCGGAGAACGGGCTGACCACGCTGGATATTCTCCACAACAACTGCCTGTGGTACGGTGACATTGCCTTGTGCGGAACCCGCGGCTGGTTCTACGAGCTGGAGGGACAAAACGAACACGATGAAAAGGTGCTGGCTCGTGAAGTGGGACGTCTGGAAACATCACTGAAGGCGGCCGGCATGGCAGAGAAGATCTGTTTTCTCCATTATCCGCCCCTGTATCAGGGGTATCAGTGCCCCGAGATCCTGCGCCTCCTGCGGGAGTACGGGGTGAAGGCGTGCTATTACGGCCATCTCCATGGCGTGACGCAGCGCCGCGCTATTATCGGACAAATGTATGGGACAGAGTTTTCTCTGGTGGCGGCGGATTATCTCCGGTTTACGCCTAAAAAAATTTGCGATTGAAGCAAAAAACAGTGGAAATTGTCAACTGTTTCTGTTATTATATAAAACTGCACTGATTGAAAATGAAAACGCACTGATCACGATCGGTGCTGAACGGAGGAAAAAGAAACATGAGTGTAAAATCCTGTGAGAAAATCGAGAACAGCAAGGTTGTGCTGACCATCGAAGTGGGCGCTGAGGAGTTTGAGACCGCCATCAACAAGGCGTACATCAAGATGCGCGGCAAGATCAACGTGCCCGGCTTCCGCCCCGGCAAGACCCCTCGCAAGATCATTGAGCAGCACTACGGCAAAGAGGTGTTCTATGAGGAGGCCGTGAATATCGTCCTGCCCGACGCCTACGAGGCAGCCGTGAAGGAGCAGGGACTGACCACCGTGGGTTATCCCCAGGTGGAGCTGGAGAACGTGGGTCCCGAGGGCGTCACCTTCAAGTGCACCGTGGCCGTCTATCCCGAGGTGAAGCTGGGCCAGTACAAGGGCCTGGAAGCTCCCCGCGCCGAGGTCAAGGTTATGGCCGCTGACGTCAACGCCCGCCTCAAGGAGATGGCTGACCGCAACAGCCGTCTGGTGAGCGTGGATCGCGCCGTAAAGAAGGGCGACATCGCTGTCATCGATTTTGAGGGTTTTGATAACGGCGTTCCCTTCGAGGGCGGCAAGGGCGAGAACCACGAACTGGAGATCGGCTCCGGCAGTTTCGTGCCCGGCTTCGAGGATCAGGTCATCGGCATGAAGGCGGGCGAGGAGAAGGATATTGACATCACCTTCCCCGAGAATTACACCCCCGAGCTGGCCGGCAAGCCCGTGGTCTTCCACGTGAAGGTCAACGAGGTCAAGGTCAAGGAAGTGCCTGAGCTGGACGATGAGTTTGCCAAGGACGTGTCCGAGTTTGACACACTGAAGGAACTCAAGGCCGACCTGAAGAAGAAGATCACCGAGGAGCGCACCACCTCCGCCCAGCATGCCTTTGAGGATGTGCTGATGGATCAGGTGGCTGAGGGCATCGAGGCTGAGATCCCCCAGGAGATGATCGACCTGCAGGCACAGAGCATGGTGGAGAATCTGAAGCGTCAGCTGGCTTCCCAGGGCATCTCCTATGAGCAGTACGTCCAGTTTGCCGGCGGCGACGAGAGCAAGATCCTTGCCGACGCTCAGGAGCCCGCTCTCCGTCAGATCCGCATGGACCTGGCCGTGGAGGCTATCATTAAGGCCGAAGGCATCGACGCCACCGATGAGGAGATCGAGGCCGAGATGAAGAAGGTGGCCGACAACTACGGCATGGACGTGGAGAACGTGAAAAAGTACCTGCGCACCGAGGACGTGAAGGAGCAGGTGGTTCGCGAGAAGGTCATCAAGCTGGTGGCTGACAACGCCGTAGCCGTTGCTCCCGTTGAGGAGAAGAAAGAAGAGAAGAAGGAAGAAAAGACGGAGGAGTAAAAGAGAGAGCTCCCCGTTAGAAATCACATCAGGTGGGTATAATTGGTAGCATACATCTTTACAGGAGGTATTTCCCATGAGTTTAGTCCCTTACGTGGTAGAGCAGACCAACCGCGGTGAGCGTTCCTATGACATTTTCTCCCGCCTGCTCAATGACCGCATTATCTTCCTGGGCGAGGAGGTCAATGATACCACCGCCAGCCTGGTGGTCGCGCAGCTTCTCTATCTGGAGGCGCAGGATCCCGACAAGGATATTCAAATGTACATCAACAGCCCCGGTGGCTCTGTCACTGCGGGTATGGCGATCTACGACACCATGCAGTATATCAAGTGCGACGTGTCCACCATCTGCATCGGCATGGCTGCCAGCATGGGCGCGTTCCTGCTGAGCTCCGGCGCCAAGGGCAAGCGCATCGCCCTGCCCAACGCCGAGATCATGATCCATCAGCCCTCTGCCGGTACCCAGGGCAAGGTGACGGATATGGAGATCGATGTGGAGCATTTCCTGAAGATCAAGCAGCGCCTGAACAAGATCCTGGCCGAGAATACCGGCAAGACGCCGGAGCAGGTTAAGGCTGACTCCGAGCGTGACCACTGGATGGCTGCCGAGGAGGCCAGAGAGTACGGCCTGGTGGATAAGGTCATTTACAAGAGGTAAGCGAAAATGGCAGACGAGAAAAAGTCGCTTCGGTGTTCTTTCTGTGGCAAGCACGAGTCCCAGGTTCACCGCATGATCCAGGGACCCGGTGTGCGCATCTGCGACGAGTGCGTCCAGCTTTGCATGTCCATCCTCGATGACGGCTATACCGCCGGTGCGGAGACCGTCGCCAGTGTGGACGATCTGCCCACACCCCGCGAGATCAAGGATGTGCTGGATCAGTACGTCATCGGGCAGGAGGCGGCAAAGATCGCGCTGTCTGTGTCCGTTTACAACCACTATAAGCGCATCTTCTTCGGCGGCGACTCTGACGTGGAGCTGCAGAAGAGCAATATTCTGATGATCGGGCCAACCGGCAGCGGCAAGACGCTGTTTGCCCAGACGCTGGCCCGTGTGCTGAAGGTTCCCTTTGCCATTGCCGACGCTACCACGCTGACAGAAGCCGGCTACGTGGGCGATGACGTGGAGAATATCCTGCTCCGCCTGCTCCAGGCAGCGGATTTCGACGTAGAACTGGCTGAACACGGCATCATCTACGTGGATGAGATCGATAAGATCGCCCGCAAGAGTGAGAATACGTCCATTACTCGCGACGTATCCGGCGAGGGTGTGCAGCAGGCGCTGCTGAAGCTGCTGGAGGGTACCGTGGCAAACGTGCCTCCCCAGGGCGGCCGCAAGCACCCCCACCAGGAGTTTATTCAGGTGGATACCAGCAACATCCTCTTTATCTGCGGCGGCGCCTTTGACGGTCTGGAAAAGATCATTGAGCAGCGCACCGATCGCAAGGGCATCGGCTTTGACGCTGTGGTGGAGAGCAAGGCGGAGCGCCGCACCGGCGCCCTGCTGCAGGAGGTCCAGCCCCACGATCTGCTGAAATTCGGCATCATTCCGGAGCTGGTTGGCCGTCTGCCTGTCATCACGGCGCTGAACGGTCTGAGCCGAGAAGATCTGGTGAAGATCCTCACCGAACCGAAAAACGCTCTGGTCAAGCAGTATCAGAAGCTGCTGGAGTACGACGACGTGGACCTGGAGTTCCAGCCGGAGGCGCTGGAGGCCGTGGCCGATCAGGCTATTGAGCGCAATATTGGCGCCCGCGGCCTGCGCGCTGTTATGGAGGGCATCCTGACGCCTTTGATGTATGAGATCCCGTCGGATTCCACCATCGAAAAGGTGACGATCACGGCAGACTGCGTAAAGAACGGCGCACAGCCGTTGTTGGAGCGGAATCCGGATAAGCCCACACGCAGGGCAAAGATCAAAACCGGAAAAACCGAGAAGGAGAGCGCATCCGCCTCCTGACAGGCACAATAGGGGGAGCGGCGCCTATTGACACCGCTCCCTCTTTTTTACCCCTTTGGAAAGGAGAAGCCCATGGAATCAACAACAATGAATTTCCCGGTCGTAGCGCTGCGCGGTATGACCGTGTTCCCTCGGCTGACCGCCAGCTTCGACGTGGAGCGCGAGATCTCCATCTTCGCACTGGATCACGCCATGGAGGCGGACCGCCGTGTGTTTCTTGTCACGCAGAAGGAGATCGGCGTCATGCAGCCGGCCGAGGAGGACTTGTTCACGATCGGTACGGTTTGCCGTATTCTTCACATCATCAAGACATCTGACAGCTCTGTACGCGTTGTCGTTGAGGGTGAACAGCGTGCCAGGATCCACCGCCTGTGGCAGAATCGTCCGTTTCTGCAGGCGAATGTGGAGATGATGGAGGAAGAGGATTACATCCGGCAAAGTGACAGGGTGGAGGCTCTGCTGCGACAGACCTATTCCATTTTTGCAACCTACCGTGAGCTGGTGCCCAACCTCAGCGAAGAGCTGTCCTCCACCATTCTGGATACCCGGGATCCCGGGTATCTGGCGGATTATATTGCCCAGAACGTGACGCTTCGTCACACGGATCGCCAGAAGGTGCTGGAGGAGTTTAACCCGGTTCGCCGGCTGGCAATGGTCAACGAGATCCTCGCCCGGGAGATCAACGTGATCTCCATGGAGCTCCGGCTGGAACAGCGCGTCCGTGAGCGTGTGGCCAATATGCAGAAGGAGTCCATCCTTCGTGAGCAGGTCAAGGTACTGCGACAGGAACTGGGCGAGGACGAGGATGAGGAGATCACCGAATATGCCGAACGGATCGATAAGGCAAAGCTGAGCGACGAGGGTCGCAAAAAGCTCCGCAAGGAGCTGGACCGCCTTGCCAAGCAGCCTTTCGGCAGTGCTGAAGCATCGGTGATCCGCAACTATCTGGATGTGTGTCTCGATCTTCCCTGGGGCAGGTACACAAAGGACCGCACTGACGTGGAGCGTGCCCGCAAGGTTCTGGACAGGGACCATTTCGGCCTGGACAAGGTGAAAGAACAGGTTCTGGAGTTTATTGCCGTCCGACAGATCAACCCCGACGCCAAGGGCAAGATCCTCTGCCTGGTGGGACCTCCCGGTGTTGGCAAGACCTCCATCGCCATCTCCGTTGCCAAGGCCATGAACCGCAAGCTGGCCCGGCTGAGCCTGGGCGGCGTGCGGGATGAGGCGGACATCCGCGGCCACCGCAAGACGTATATCGGCGCCATGCCCGGCCGCATCATCGAGGCGCTGACCCGGGCCGGCAGTATGAATCCACTGCTTGTGCTGGATGAGATCGACAAGCTGGGCAGCGACATGCGGGGCGATCCCGCCGCTGCGCTGCTGGAGGTGCTGGACAGCGAGCAGAACAACAGCTTCCGGGATCACTTCCTGGAGATCCCGGTGGATCTGAGCCAGGTGATGTTTATTACCACGGCGAATACCTTGTCCACCATTCCCCGTCCGCTGCTGGACCGCATGGAGGTCATTGAGCTGAGCAGCTATACCGATGAGGAGAAGCTGGAGATCGCCAAGCGCCACCTGCTGCCAAAGCAGATGAAAGAGCACGGCTTGAAAAAGACCCAGCTACATATCACCGATGGAGCGCTTCGCACCGTGATTGCCGATTACACACGCGAGTCCGGCGTCCGCATACTGGAGCGTGAGCTGGGAAAGATTTGCCGAAAGACGGCAATGCGATTGGTATCAACGGATGTAAAGAAGATTACCATTACAGATAAACTTCTGGGCGAATACCTGGGAGTGCCCCATTACCGCGAAAATCTGCGTACCGGCAAGGACGAAATCGGCGTTGTCAACGGCCTTGCGTGGACGGAGGTTGGCGGCGAGATCCTGGAGGTTGAGGTCAACGTGGTGCCCGGTACCGGCAAACTGGAGCTGACCGGCAATCTGGGTCTGGTGATGCAGGAATCCGCCAAAGCCGCCATCAGTTGTCTGCGCAGTCGGACAGAGGAGCTGGGAATCGCATCCGATTTCTATCAGACGAAGGATATCCACATTCATTTTCCCGAAGGCGCCGTGCCTAAGGACGGTCCGTCTGCGGGCATTGCCATCACAACGGCGGTTCTGTCCGCTCTGACGGGCAGACGTGTTCGCGGCACCATGGCCATGACCGGCGAGGTGACGCTTCGCGGACGCGTGCTGCCCATCGGTGGGTTGAAGGAAAAGACCATGGCCGCCCTTCGCAACGGCATCACAACGGTGATTATTCCCCGGGAAAACGAGAAGGATCTGGCTGAGATTGACCAAACGGTCCGAAAGGCTCTGCGTTTCGTTCTTGTCGATACGGTGGATTCCGTCTTCGCCGCCGCACTGGTCAGTGAGGACTGTCAGACCGCCGTGGATCATCTGACTACGCTCTCGGTTGTGTCAAAGAGCCGTCAGGAGGTACAGCATGGCGATCAACTATAACCGGGCGGAGTTTATTCGCTCCGCCGTGGAGAAGGCAGGCTTTATCCGGGACGGCCGGCCTCAGATCACTTTTGCCGGCCGCTCCAACGTGGGAAAATCCTCGGTGATCAACCGTCTTCTGGGTAGAAAAAACTTCGCCCGAGTTGGCGCGACTCCCGGTAAAACCACGCAGATCAATTATTTTCTCATTGATGAGCGGCTCTATTTTACCGACCTGCCGGGCTACGGATATGCCAAAGTATCCCAGGTGGAGCGGGATCGCTGGGGCGCTCTGATGGAGACGTATTTTGCTGAACAGGGTCTTATTTCGGCTGGTGTGCTCATTGTGGATGCGCGCCACAAGCCCACGGCGGATGACGTGACCATGTGCGATTGGTTCAAGAATACCGGTTGTCCCCTGATTGTTGTTGCCAATAAGCTGGACAAGCTGAAAAAAAGCGAGATCGAGCCCAATATGGCGCGGATCCGCGACACACTGGCGCTGGATGACAATACGCTGCTGATCCCATTCTCGGCAGAGAAGGGGACAGGGAAGGCGGAACTGTTGTCTGCCGTTAGCCGCTGCTGTGAATGAAGCAAAGCCTCCGGCTGGGCCGGGGGCTTTGCTTTTCCCTGTATCATCAGGCGGCAATCCGGAATTATTCATGGACAAATGACAAGAGATGTGATAACATACATAAATACGGATGAAACGAGATGGGCCTAAGACCCATTTTACCAATGACGCGGGGGACGGTTCCCTCGCTCCCTTCAAGCCCGTCGGATCGGGAGAAAGGAAGAGGACAATGCCGAATAATAAGAAATCTGACACGCAGAGCTGGGATGCCAACCAGGTGCGCCGGGCTCAACAGGGTGCCGCCCCGCAAAGAAATAAACGGAAGAAAAAGAAGTTCAGCTTCCCGCTGTATCTCCTGTGTGTGCTTCTGGTCTCCGCTCTGCTGGCCGGTGTGGGTTGGCTGCTGGCCAATGACCTGTGCTCGCTGAACAAGGCGCCTGTTTCCACCACCATTGTTGTGGAGGAGGAAGACTCTGTACGCGATGTGGCGCAGAAACTGAAGGATGCCGGGCTGATCAACTATAAATGGTTCTTCTGTTTGACAGGCAAATTCCTCCATGCGGACAGGATCATCGAGCCGGGCGAATATAAGGACATGAATTCCAACATGGACTATCGCGCTCTGATCCACGCCATGCACCACTATGGATCCTTTGAGACGGTCCGCGTCACCATCCCGGAGGGCAAAACGGTCAGTGAGATCTTTGACATCCTGGTGGAGAACAATGTCTCTACCCGTGCAAAGCTGATCGACGCTGCCTCCAACACCACATTTGAGAATCACCCCTATCTGGCGCCTGTGGACCCGGAGAAGACGGATAACTATGTCCGTGTGGAGGGGTTCCTGTTCCCGGACACCTATGACTTCTATGTGAACGGTGACCCGGCAAAGGTGCTGGATACCATGATGTCCAACTTTGAGCGTCGCGTGGGTGACCAGATGCGGGCCGATATCGAGTCCTCCGACTACACCCTGCAGCAGATTGTGATTCTTGCCTCCATCATCGAGAAGGAGAGCAATGACTTTGTGGAGGAGCGCGCCAATATAGCCTCCGTCCTGTATAACCGTCTGCAGACCACAGATCGGGAGACCTACGGCATGCTGCAGATGGACAGCACCATCGACTATGCGCTGATCCTGGATGGTAAGGACCGCTCGGAGTTCAGCACGGACTATGACAGTCCCTACAACACCTATTCCTTCCCGGGCTTCCCGGCAGGCCCCATCTGCAACCCTGGCCTTGCCAGCATCAATGCGGCTGTCTATCCCAACGACACCGACTACTACTACTTTGCCGCCGGTGTGGATGGCCACAGCCACTTCTTCACCAATGTGAACGACCACATCAACTTTATTAACAGCGACATGTACAAGCCCAGCTGATGGAACGGAAAAAACCTGAACTGCTCGCCCCTGCGGGCGACTGGGAAAAACTGAACATGGCCGTGCTATACGGCGCCGATGCGGTGTACCTTGCGGGCACCGCATTTGGCATGCGCTCTTTTGCAGGGAATTTCACCGATGAGGAGCTTCCCCGCGCCGTGCGCTTTGCCCATGACCACGGCGTCCGCGTCCACGCTACCGTCAATACCATGCCCCGCAGCGGCGAAGTGGATCTGCTGCCTGCACATCTGGAGCGCTTAGACGCCGCCGGCGTGGACGCGCTGATCCTGGC
>JAEEGL010843853.1_pt1 | contig 10325 bp, 11 predicted proteins | sample 9134231 | NCBI WGS metagenome assembly JAEEGL01 (sample SAMN16246548, study PRJNA631951) | gut metagenome | biome: gut microbiome; feature: rumen; material: fiber-attached | host: Bos | place: Iran: Karaj | collected 2018-10
ACTATACATCAGCTCAATATACATCTACTCGATTATTCCTAACCTTTAAAGCAATTATATTCTCATAACTACTAGTATTATCAACAACCGGAATAGTTAATTCTTTTCCTTTAATACTATTAAGTATTTTATTAAGTTGAGGAGTATACATAGTAGGAGTAACCAAATTAATATTATGAGCTCCTTTTTCTTGTAAAAGTAGCATAATCTCTTTTAATTTTTTATTACTAATATAAACTCCATATCCATCTATACTAATCTTTTTATTCTGACAATACATACACTTCATATTACAATTAGAAAAGAATATTGTCCCACTACCATTAGTACCAGATATAATAGGTTCTTCCCATTGATGAAGAGAGTAATATGCTATTTTTATTTTATTAGTAGCTCCACAAAAACCTTTATCATTATATCTATTAACACCACATTTTTTAGGACATAAAACACAATTTTTTAACAATTCATTCATAATAAAACCTCTTACTTATAATAACATAAATTATGAAAAAGCAAAGAATAAAAAAATTGACTATGAATAGTAAATAAATTATAATTTATATATAGAATAGAGGGATTATATATGAGTTTAGTATTGTTAGTTATTTTAATAATTGTTCTTATTAACAATGGACACTTAAAAGATGAAATAGAAGAATTAAAAAAGCATAATTATAATTATTGTCCTAAATGTGGACATCAATTAAATAAATCACTTTCAAAACAAACAGTTGTTAATCAACCTGTACAAGAAAAAACAAACAATAACATAGAAATGAAAGTTGAAAAAGAACTAAGTAAAAAACCAAAGAATAATATGAGTGATGAAGAAGTTAAGAACAATATTATTCTAATTACTGGATCAATTTTAATCATTCTAGCAGCAGTAATATATTTAACTTCATCATGGAGTGTTACATCAAACGTATTAAAATGTGTAGTAATATTTATAATGTTCTTTGTATTTGTATTTGCCTCATATTTAGCCAAAGAAAAATTACAATTAACTCAAACAGCAAGAGCATTTAAATATATTGCTTTAGCCTATTTACCATTATCATTGATAAGTTTATCTATATTTGGTTTATTAGGAGAAAACTTCTCAATAAATGGTGATTATCAAAATCTTTATTTAGCAATTACTTTATTTATATGTTCAATAATATATTATTTTGAATCTAAAAAAGATAAAGATGTATTTCTATCAATTTCAACAATAATATCATCTATATTAGGAGTAATATTCTTTGTATTAGCGTTTACTGAATCATTGCTAATACTAATAATATTCTTATTCTTATATAGTTATTTCTTAGCTTTATTATATAAATATAAACAATATATATATGATGAAAAATTTACAAGAGTTACATTAATAGTATTATTCTATACATTATTTGGAATAACAGCATTATTAAATTTTGTACTATTATTCTTAACAGATCTATCTACATCTGAATTATTACAAAGTATTTTAGTATTATTACTTAATGTTGGATTATCAATTATCTTAGGAAATAAACAACTAAATAGATATTTAATACCAATATCTACAGTATTATTGTTTAATTTTATAAGAGTTTCTGGAAATATGCATGATTACTTACAAGAAATAATAATACTTTTAAGTATTCCAGTAATATATGTATATAACTATTTAACAGAAAAGAAAATAAATGTATTTAACTTTGTATTATGCTCTTTTGTAGCATTTATAGTATTCTGTGCAAGTTCATTAGAAGTATCTAGTGAATTAATACCAGATTGCTATATAACTTTAATATATGTAATTATTTTAGCAGTAACATTATTAATAAGTAGTAATTTGAAAAAAGCAATTGCTTGGATGTTACCAATATTTATAGAATTGACTACAATTGCCTTTGTAGTAGAATATGATTTACCTATTAATATATTATTAGGTATATCTACATTGTTAGTAGCAACTTCATTAATACCAATACTTAAAAATTATACAAAAGAAATAATAATAATACCTTCAGTATTAAATGCTATTTATGTATTAATAGCTTATGATGATAAAAGTTTAATTACATTCTTATTAACTGTAGTATCAATAGCAGTTTGTTATCTATTAATACTAAGAAATAATAAGAATTATAAATATCCTATGTACTTATTTATAAACCTAGGAATGATTTATTTAGGACACATAATATGTAATGGATTAAGTGCTTATACAATGGCTTTATCAATCATCTTAATTATCGCTTTAGAAGTAATGGATGAAAGATTAAAAGATGATGGTAATTTTGCTTATATAATTGTAGATTACATAATAACTGTTATTTGTTTAACAAATGTAGATAAAAGAACAGCTTTTATTATGACTATAATAATAGCATTAGTATTCTTTGCTTATTTATTAGATAATAAAAAGAATATTGGATTATATAACATTCCATTACTAACACCATTAATGTATATTGGTACAAGTAGTGTAATGACATTTAATTCATTTAATGTAATGACTGTTTTAGCAATTATTATAGCTATATCAGTTCCATTCTTATTAATTAAGAATAAGAACTATATAGTTTTAGCAGCTGTTCCATATCTCTATTTATTAACGTTAACAACTATGGATATATCAATATACTTCCCATATGTTTTAGGACTATGTATAAGTTTAACATATTATGTTTTATCAGATAAAAATGTAATATTTAAAATATTATCTCTTATTACTTCATTATTGTTATATTATAAAATAATTAATGATTTAGAATTAAAAGCAACTATATTTACTATAGGAGTATTATTAATCTATACACTATTTATAACAAGAAATATAATGAAAAAAGTAGATGGTGTTAAACCAATAGAATATATATTAATGATATTAATAAATCTTATCGCAATATCATTCTATACTAATGAAGCAGATGGAATGGTATATGTAATATTACTATTATTAATTACAATTTTCTCATATTTAAAGAAATATGGACCAGCATTCCTAGTATCAATAATATTTATATTAATAAATATGTTCTTACTAACAAGACTATTCTGGTTAAGCTTACCATGGTGGATCTATATATTAGGAGTAGGTATAATATTAATTCTATTTGCAGTCTTAAATGAAATAAATGAAAAAGCTAATGTAAAAAACAAATTAATAGAATTTAAAAACAATTTAAAACTATAAAAAAAGTTCTATCAGATAACTTCATCTGAAGAACTTTTTTCTTTAGAATCATCAAAACATACTTTCATTAACAAATTCTGTGTAATATTTTCTCTTTCAAATTTTATATCACTAAAACTATATATATAAGAATCAATTGCTTCCCATAAAGAGAAAGTAAAAATAAATCCAAATAATTCTAAAGCATAATTAGAATTAATATTTAAATAAATTAATGTATAAATAATTAATGAAATAATACCTATTAATGCTAAACCAATAATTTTATTTCTACATTTAGTATATTTCTTTTGTATTTTATATAATTCAATAGCATAATGTTCTTTAATAATATGTTTTACAGAACCTTGAGTTTTAGTATCAACTTCTATTCCCTTAATATGTAACTCTAACTGAGTATCATTATCTAACATTGCTGATTTATCTTCTATAAATTTATATACTTTTTTAACTACATCTAATTGATTACCTATAGTTCTTGAATCTATTAAATCATCTATACTTTTAAGATTAAGATATAAATCAGCATCTCCATCTTGAGTTAGATATTCATCTTTGATATAACCTTCTAAGTATTTTTGGTTTGAGTAAGTTTTTATTTTTTCATTCATTTTTTTCTTAAATTCATTCATAATTACACCCACTTAATCCTCTCTATTATAAATTATAATATAATAATCAAAAAAATGAAAGAAGAGGTTGATTTTTCAAGGAATAGATTGATATAATGAGCACAAGGAGGGATATAGTGAGCGTACCTTTTAAGGTAGGGAATATTTTAATTCCAAAAAAGACAGATATGTATAAGTGGTGTGTAGTGGCATGTGACCAATATACATCAGAACCAGATTACTGGAGAGAGGTTAATAAGATTGTTGGGGATAGTCCATCAACGCTAAATCTTACATTACCAGAAATATTTTTAGAAGAAGATGATGTAGAAGATAGAATCAAAAAAATCAATAAAAACATGAAAAAATATGTTGATGATGACCTATTCAAAGAATACAAAGATTCTATGATTTATCTTGAAAGAACACAAGATGACGGAAAAGTAAGAGAAGGATTAATGGGAATAGTAGACTTAGAAGACTATTCGTTTGAATTGGGATCACAAACTCTTATAAGAGCAACTGAAAAAACAGTAATTGAAAGAATTCCGCCAAGAATGAAGGTAAGAGAGAATGCAATTCTAGAATTACCACATATCATGATCTTAATTGATGATGATAAAAAAGAAATAATTGAAAGTTTAAAAACTAAGGTTAAAGATAAAGACATAGTATATGATACTGATTTAATGCAAAAAGGAGGTCATATTAAAGGATACAAGTTATCTAAAACTATTTGTAATAATATAATTAAACAACTAGAAGCACTAGCAGATAAAGATAACTTTGAGAAAAAATATGATGTCAAAGATAAAGGAGTATTATTATTTGCTATGGGAGATGGAAACCATTCTCTAGCAACAGCTAAGGCTTGTTATGAAAAATTAAAAGAAACAATGTCTGAAGATGAATATTTAAATCATCCAGCAAGATATGCTTTAGTTGAATTAGTTAACTTACATAGTACTGCATTAGAATTTGAAGCAATACATAGAGTATTATTCGATGTAGATGTAAAAGATTTAGTAAAAGAACTAAATAAGTACTATAAGATTAATGAAAAAGGAAAAGGTCAAAAATTTGAACTAATCTATAAAGGTTATGATAAGGTCCTATACATAGAAAATCCTAAATCAAATATTCCAGTTGGATCAATTCAAATGTTCTTAGATGAATATTTAAAAGATCATAAAGGAAGAATAGATTATATTCATGGAGATGACGTAACTAAAGAATTAGGTTCTAAAGAAAATAATGTTGGAATTATATTTGATGCTATGGAAAAAGGAGATCTATTTAAAACAGTTATTTTAGATGGAGCACTTCCAAGAAAAACATTCTCTATGGGACACAGTCATGATAAAAGATTCTATTTAGAAGCAAGAAAGATTAAATAATCTTTCTTTTTTATTAAATAAAAAAAGATGATTTAATATCATCTTTTATTTTACATGCATTTCAATTGTACCAGTAGTACCATCAGTATCTACTTCAAATAATACTTCATATTCACCTGCAGGAAAACCTTCAGTAGTTGATTCTCCTTCACCATTAAGAAGCTCATAATCAGCATTAGCTTTATCAAAGTTAGAACCAGCTTTAAAGAAATAAGCATTAACTCCAGAAGTACCTTCTAATTTAGTAGTTGTAGTAATATCCTTTCCTTCAGGAATTACTAGTCTAGCAGTTTCTCCATTACCTTTTCTAACATTCTTTAAAGTAACTTTAATATCACTTTCACTAATTTGATCAATTTTAAAAATTATTTCTGAATCTTTCTTTTCATCTTTGGAATCACAACCAGTTATTAAAAATAGACATGTAATAATCATAATTCCAATAGTAGTAACTTTAAGTATTTTATTCATATTTACCTCCAATTATATTTTATCACATAGTTTGTGAAATTGACAAAAACCATTAAAAATGCTATAATTATCAACGTAATAAATCAATTAGTTATTCGCGTTTTATTACCATGACACTTAAATGTGGGGTTAATAATGATAAGAACCTAAGAATCTCATCATGAATGACAAAAATATATCACAGGAAAATTTTGTGGTAGTTTTGCTGTTCATGAAAGGAGGTTCTTTTTTAATACCACATAAAATAATAAAGAAAGAGGTAATAATATGAAAGTAAATGAAAAAGAGTTTTATGAAGAAATAAAAGATTGGGATTTTTCAATGTTTGAAATAGAATCAAAAAATCTAACAAATTGGGATTTATATGAAATATTAAAAGAAATAACAACTAAAGATTCAAAAATACTAGATCTTGGAACAGGTGGAGGAGAAAAACTATTAAGAAGTTTCCCAGAATGTGCTGAAATACTAGGAACAGACTATTCAAAAGAAATGATAAAAACTGCTAATAAAAATTTAAAAGAATCAGGAAGAAAAAACATATCATTCAGAATAATGGACAATTTAAAAATGGATGTACCAGAAAACTATTTTGATGTGGTAGTCGCAAGAAACACAGTAACTGATCCAGAACAAATAATAAAATGTTTAAAACCAGGTGGTTATTTATTAATAAAGGGAGTAGACAAGTATGATTGTCATGCTCTAAAACTATTATTTGGAAAAGGACAAGCTGTTGAAGACAAAACACCAATAAGCATAGTTGATTATGAAAATGTATTAAAAGCAGGTTTCAAAGATGTAGAATTAGTTCCAATACATGAAAGAGAATATTTCAAAAACAAATATCTATTCAAAGAATTTTTAAAGAAAGTTCCAATCTTAGATGAATTCAGTGAAGAAGACTTAGACAACAAAGACTATTATTCAAAAGAAATAGATGATGATCTATTAGACAAGTACATAAAAGAAAACACTGAAGATGGAAGAATAAGACTACTTAGAAGATATTATGGAATAATAGCTAGAAAAGAAAAAAGATGATTTTAAATCATCTTTTTATAATTATATAAAAAACAAACTGGGTAGAAATGACAATAAATTAAGAATAAATGATAATAGAAGAAGGTTAATTTTATTAAATAATAACTTTCTTTTATAATATAAGTATTCAAAATATACTACTAATAATTCAAATACTATCAAAAATATATAAAAAGTATTATTTTTAATAAAAAACATAACAACTATCATCAAATAATTAATAATAGGATTAGTAATACAATTAATTATAAATATATTTATAAAATCACTTTTATTTCTAACTCCTATAAAAAATGAAATAGTTAATTCAATTAATAAAGTAAGTATTAAAGGAATTAACATATTAATAAAACTACTTAATAACATTATCATTGTTTTGTTCTTGTTTATTTTCTATACTTTCATTTTGTTCTTTTAAAGCATTCTTTTTATTGATTTTTTTAACAATTACTATGATTAATATAATTAAAATAACAGGAAACAAATATATTAATAAAAGAATAGATAAAACAAAAAGATCCTCTACTGGACTAGGAGAAGCTACATCTAGTAATTGAATAAAACTTAATAAATTCATATCATTTTCCCTCCTTTTTACAAATAATATTTAATAAAATATAACTTAGAATAGTAAGAACAATTACTATTATCATATTAATAACAATATTATTGATTTTAAATACAAAAAATGGAATAGAACCTAAGAATAAACCTAGTGTTGTAAATCCAAAAGCAACTCCTGGATATTTTTTTAATTCGGATACAATCAAAGCTAAAGTGATTGCCATTGTCATACTAAATAACATAATTCCTATAAGAGAAACTATCATTAATTTTTCACCAAAGATTAGAAAAGGTAATGAACAAAGTGTACTAACTATAACTGTTTTTCTAATACCAATATGATCAATTAATATACCACCTAATGCTTTTCCTGTCCCCATGAAACAGAATAAAAGTATGGATTGTATTAATGATTTATTCCAACCAGTAGGTATACCATAACCCATAAATGATCTTACAATAACTACTAGCGTAGCTAAAAGAATTATTACTTTAGCATTTAAATTTTTATTTGAATAATTATATTTACTTAAACTTTTATCATCTTTAGAAGATTTTTCTATTTTATTACATATCGCAAGTAAAACAAGCATTAATAAATTAATTGCTAATATAATTAAAACAGAAACATTATTTGATCCTAGAATCTTACCAGTTATAACACCAAAAGATCCACCAGAAACAAATATTGCACTTGGAGACATTTTTCCATTAGAGTGTCTTAATGTAGTCTCAGCACCTTCAATATGTATTAGACAATTACCTATAGCTATAGATAATATTACAAGTATAGCATTAACATTAAAGTATAAAAGTACAAGTGATAAAGACGAAAGTATTACTCCAAATAAAGCAAAATTAACTTTAATACCTTTATCCTTAAAATAACCAAATATACCTTGTGGAACAAATGCATAAAAATCATACATTAAAGCTAACATCCATATAATATTACTATTTATATAAGTTGTTAATACATAGAATGATGTTATTTCAATAATAAAATGAATAAAAAAATACAATATACCTATTTTATTTCCTATATCTTTCATAATGCAATTATACAAAAATGTAATAGTTAAGTCAAGAAAAAAAGATGTTTTTGGTATAATAAAAAAGAAGGTGATATTATGATAAATAGAATAACTAAAAATGAAGAAAGATTAGATAAAATACTATTAAACATTAAAGACTTAGGAATAGAATTAGATAAATTTAATACAAATATAAAAGAAATAAAAGAGTTAAATAAATACTATGGAAGTAATGATTGGTTTGATGATAGAGATGCATATGATAATAATAAAATACCTAGAATCAAAGCAGGAGTATTAAGTGAAGATGCAATATGGAATATGAATGAAGAAATATCATATTTAATAAATACGATGAAAAATACAATAAAAGAATTAGAAAAACTAAAAAAGTGATATAATAACCTCGGTGAGTTATATGAAAAAAGTTTTAATTGCAACAACTAATAAAGATAAGTTTGAAGCTGTATCTAATATTTTTAAAAGAACTATATTTAAAGAAGATGAATATGAAATAATAAAACAATCAAAAGAAATGAATATTCCAGATGAAATAGAAAGTGGTACAAACACAGAAAGAGCAAGACAAAAAGCATTAAATGCATTTAATCATTTAAAAGAATATAATTTTGATTATATAGTTGGATTAGATGATGCGATAAGAATTAAAGGAAGACTAGAACCAAATATCAAAGAATATATCAATAAAATCTTATTTGATAATTATTTGAGTGATGGAGAAGAATATGCCTTTAATAGAGCATATTGCATAATTGATAAAGATGAAAAAATAAATGAAATAGATCTAGATATTCCATATGTTTATCATAGTCTAAAAGGAGACTATAAAGTAGAAGATTTTACTTATCCATTATCAGAAGTAGCATACCCAATAGGATTAAATAAACCAGTAAGTAAACTAACAGAAGAAGAATCAACTGACTATTACGTGAAGTATGTAGAAGAAGGTCTAAACAGTTTGAATATTTGACTTTTAAATAAAAATAGAATATAATCAAGGCGAAAAGGAGAGAAGACTATGTATAATTACTACGAACATAACATTATGTATGTATTAACATAGTCATACCTGATAGAAAAATTAATAATCTAGCAGGTATGACAGTTTTTGTCGTGCCTGCATCCGCCAAATGGATGTAAGTACGTCTATTTGGTTTTTATTTGAATTAAAGGAGAGATTATTATGATAGAAATAAGTTTAAACAATATAAAAAAGTCCTTCGGATCCAATATAATCCTAGATGGACTAAATATAGAAATTAAAACAGGAGATAAAGTATCTCTAATAGGAGAAAATGGTTGTGGGAAAACAACCATCTTAAAGATAATTAATAAAGAAGAAAATATTGATAGTGGAAATCTAGCTATTAGAAATGGAGCAACTATAGGTTATCTTTCTCAGCAACCAGAAACAATCTATAAAGAAAAAATAGTAAAAGATATTCTTTATGATAGCTTAAATAATATATTAGAATTAGATAGTTTATTAAAAAAATATGAAGAAAAAATGATAAATAAACCAAACGATATAAGTATCATAAATAAATATCTAACTACACAAGAAAAGTTCATGAACATGGGTGGATATGAAATAAATACTCTAATAGAAAAAGTATCACATGGAGTAAATATTAATCATTTAATGGATAAAAGTTTTAACTCTTTATCAGGAGGAGAACAAAAAAGAGTAGTACTCGCATCAATTATTATAAAAAAACCAGATATTCTATTATTAGATGAACCAACCAATCACTTGGATATATCAACTATAGAATGGTTAGAAGATTATTTAAATAAATATAATGGAACAATACTAGTTGTATCACATGATAGATATTTCCTAGATAAAGTAACTAATAAAACTATATTAATAGAAAATGGTAAAGAAAATATCTTTCATTGTAATTATTCTAAATATCTAGAAGAAAATGAACTAAGAATAGAAAAAGAATTTAAAGAATATAAAGATCAACAAAAATTAATAATAGCTTTGAAAAAGAAAATAAAA
>JAEEGL010994630.1_pt1 | contig 10325 bp, 16 predicted proteins | sample 9134231 | NCBI WGS metagenome assembly JAEEGL01 (sample SAMN16246548, study PRJNA631951) | gut metagenome | biome: gut microbiome; feature: rumen; material: fiber-attached | host: Bos | place: Iran: Karaj | collected 2018-10
AATGGTAGAGGAATTCCGTTTGGACAAAATAAGATTGTTGAGATTACAAGTAAACTGTATAGTGGCGGAAAGTTTAAAAAAGGTGATAAGAATTATAAAGCAGCAATTGGAATGCATGGTGTTGGATTAGTTGCTGTAAATGCTCTAAGTGAATGGTTGGAAGTATTAATATATAGGGATAATAAAAAGGTTTTTTATCGATTTGAAAACTTTAAAGTTGTTAAAAATACAGTAGAAGATTTTGATTGTAGTAAAAAGCCTTGTTCTACTTGTATTAAATTTAAGCCATTAAAGAAATTTTTTGATAGTGATAAAGTTGATATTAAACCATTAAGAACAAGATTAGAATTAGCAACTGTACATATAGAGAAATTAAAATTGGCTTTTGTTGTTGATGGACACGCTGAACCAATTAAAATGACTATGGATAGTTATTTTAAAAAGAATTATTTTGGTGATAGCAATCCTGAAAACCATACGCCAATGTATGAATATAAAGAAACAGTTAAAAACGAAGAATTATTAATTGTTTTTGGATGGGATATGAATACTTATTCTACTGCTATTACTGGCGGTAGTATTAATGTTCTACCAGTTCAAGTTGGAACACATGTAAATTATACATTAAGTGTATTTCAAAATGTATTTGCTAATATAGCTAAGAAAGAAAAATTAAATTATAATCCAACAGATTTTAAAACTGGATTTAGAGTCTTTACTAGTATGCAATTAATACATACAGATTTTGACTCTCAAACAAAGACAAAATTTACAAGCTCTAAACAAAAGTTTGATTATCTATATTCTAAGGCAGAAAAGAAGATAGAGGAGATGCTTAGAGAAAATGAAGAGATGTTTAATAGAATTATATATTTTATAGATAGTTATAGGAAATCTTTAACTGCTAAGAAAGCTATTATTAAATCTGCCGGACCAGTTACAAGATATAATTGTAATATAGATTCTAAATTAAAAGATTGTACAAGTACAGATATTGAGAAATGTGAATTATTTATAACAGAGGGTGATTCAGCATCTGGTGGATTAGTACAATGTAGAAATCCAAAGTATCATGCAATATTAGGACTAAGAGGAAAAGTTCCAAATCTTGGGGATGAAAAAGTAGATTATTTAAAAAATAAAGAATTTATCGAAATTATTAATGCTTTAGGAACAGGATGTGGAAAAGATTTTGATATATCTAAGAGAAGATATGGAAAGATTATATTTTCCTGTGATGCTGATCCAGATGGACATCATATTAATACATTATTGATTACGGCATTTCTTAGAATGTTTCCGGATATTATTAAAGCCGGAATAGTGTATATATCAGAAATGCCTTTATATGGTGTAAGAAATTTTGAAGGTAAATTCTTACCGTTTTATTCTGAAGAAGAGATGGTTGAGTTTAAAAATAAACATCCAAATATTGAGATATCTCGTTATAAAGGCTTAGGGGAAATGATGCCTAATCAATTAAAAGAAGTACTATTGAATCCTAATGTTAGACGTTTGAAACAAATAAAATCAGATGAAGATCCAGAGCCTATATTTAAATTAATGACGGATTCAGAAAGTAAAAGAAATTTGATTTTGGATGAGTAAAGGAGAGGTATATGAAAGCAAGTGAATTCTGTAATGATTATATATCGAATATGTTGAACGGCGTTTTTACATTCGATAGTAATTATAATCTCAAATATTATAAAAATATATTTTACTCATATTCTATGCCAATATGTAAGTATATTAAAGAAGGTGAAAATCATATATTCTATATGGTAGATAGAGATAATTCTCCTTCGTTAACAACATCAAAACATATGTCAAAACTTTTCTTTGCTATTGAGAAGGCTAAAAAGAATGTAGAGAATATTATCATAGAAACTGTACCAGAAGTTAAAAAGGACGAAGACAATGAATAATAGAGTTTATGTTCTTAATCAAAAGTTAGATAGTGGAATTATTTGTACTTCTGTATTTAGAAATTTTGATACTTGCGTAAAGAGCGTATTAAATGAAATAGATATGCATGATACAGAACATGATTTAGTAAAAGCTGAAAATGAATTGAGAGAACAGATGTATTATTTTGATGGTGCTACAGAATATTTTATAGAAGATTGTATTATTAATGAGGATTAGAATGGAAATAGTTACTATAAAAAAAGTTATAGAGGAAACTAAAATTAAATATGTTATTGGTGATATTATAAGAATTAATACGGATAAATATTCTAATCAAATTGGAATTATTGTAAGTATAGATCAAGAGAAAGACTTATACTATACTTTCATCTTTAACTGTTCTATAGTTGAATCATTTGAAGGAACAAATATAGATGCAAATTTTGTATATCATATTCCACTTAAAGATCCTTTTGATATAATAAGATATAAAATAGAAGGTGATGCAGTTAAAACTGAACCAGCTATTCAATTATTGCCAGCAATGAAGAAGGAGTCAACATGAAAGCTACAGTAAAGAAAAAAGTTGTAAAAGATTTATTTATTGAATATTCTGTTGGTGATATTGTACAAAGCACAACAACAGATGAATTTGGAATTGTTGTAGATGCTATCCCAGAAGAGGATACATATCAAATTTTCTTTTTTAATACTGAGGAAATAAATCTATATAATTCAGATTATATATGTTCACAACCAGTATTTCATGTTCCAATTGATGATATATCAGATATAAGAAGATGTTATATTGATGGAGATAAAATCAAGTCTGTTCCTTTAACAATGAAAAGTTAAGGATAAGAATTATGCATACAGTCACTAAAGAAAGAGTTGTAAAAAATATATTTTTTAAATATGATGTTGGTGATGTTGTAAGGTGTTTAGATACATCATCGAATATTGGAATTATTATAGATGTTGTAGAAGGTGAAGAAGAATATAAAATTCTTTTCTTTCATAATGGAAAAATAGCACAATATCCATCCAATTTTATATCAATATTATATCATATTACAATTCCAGATTCATCATATATTAAAAAATGTTATCTTGATAAGAATAATAAAGTTGAATATGAACCAATAGAAAACAAGGAGAACTGAATGCAAACAGTCTACGTTCTTAATCAGATTTTAGATGATGGTACAGTTTGTACATCAGTCTTTAAACATTTTATAGCATGTGTTAATTCTGTAATAATGGAACTCAAGCAACATTCTGGAGATTATGTTTATCCAGAACAAGAATTAATTGAGATACAAAAGGAATTAGAAAACCAAATGTATTATACAGATGGTTTTACAAAATATTATATCGAACAATGTCAAATCTGTGAGGATAAAGAATAGTGAGTGAACATATAATACAATCTAATGATACTTTGTTATCACAATGTGAGAAAAGTTATTCTATATATGGAAAATATATTAATAAATGGAGAGCTTTTCCATTATTTGAAGATGGATTAAAACTTGCAGAAAGAAGAGTGTTATATTCAGAGTATTTAAATGCTAGAAAGAAATTTACTAAATCTGCTGAAATTATAGGTTTCTGTATAGGTAAATTACATCCACATGGTGATCAATCAACATATCAAACATTGGTACAACTATGCAATTGTGGATTAAGTGATTATAATGGAAATTTTGGTACATCAATTGGATTACATGATGAACCTGCTGCTGCAATGAGATATACAGAAGTTAAGATGTCAGAAGAAGTTGTTAATATGGCATTTCAACATCTTAACTTTTTACCATTTGAATCTTTAGAGCTACCTACAAAAGAACCAGTATATTTAGCATCTAAATTACCATTTTGTTTGTTAAGAAAGAAAAATTATTGTATAGGTCTTGGATTTGGTTACAGAACATCTATCCCATCTTATAAGAAAGAAGATCTTGTTAAAAGACTCAATTGGCTTTTAACGAAAAAAGGTGATGAACCAATTATTAAGCCTTATACAGATTGCAAATTAGATGGAAATAGTGATGAAGTATTTAAGAAACTCTTAACAACTGGTGTTGCTAAAATAATGTATAAAGGTATAGCAACATTAGATAAAGTTAATAAGAGTGTTATTATTAAGTCTATATCACCTTCAAAAAGATGGGCAACACTTTTAAATAAGTTTAAGGACGAAATACAAGTTCAAAAATCAATTGGATATATTGATGAATCTTGTGGTAATGATACAATAGTTAGATTTAGTATATTAAAACGTGGTCAAAATTTAGAGAAAATATATAAGACAATATGTGCAACTATTAGTGGTGATGTTTCTTTTAGTTGTAATATGTGTGACAAAGAAGGAAATGTTAAAGTTGTTTCTATAGATCAAATGCTTCTTGGCTGTTATGAAGTTTATAAAGAAGCAAATAGAAAAATGCTTGAATATAACATCAATGAATGTCAAAAGATGATTGATGAACTTTTACTCGTAGAAAAAGTAAAGAAAGTTCTTCCTAAATGGCTTAAAGAATATCCGGATGATATAGATAAATTAATGGATGGTGTACAAAATGACACACAAATAGATAAAAATATTATCAAAGAAATGTTTGAAAAATATACAATACCAAGATTTGTAAGATGTAAGACTGATACAACTGAAATACAAAAGAAAATGAGTGTATTTAATGATTATTTGAGTAAGATAGATGAGTTTGTGTGGAAACTTTACGAAAGGATTTAAAAGGATGTATCATTTAAAAACACGAGTGAGGAATTGCCTATGACTAATAAGAATGTAGCCATAAATTGGGCAAAGTATATGTTAAGAAATGATAAACAACCTAAATTATTTAAAGGTACTAATTTTGCAGGAAAAGATAATTATCTTGTATCATTTAGTACTCCTATATGTCAATATGTTGGAATGGGAATTTTTAAATTATCAACAAAAAAATATTCATTAAGTACAAAAAGACATCAATATTATGCCAATTTAGCGTTAATGGATTTACAACAAGATAACCCTCAAATAGTTATAGATCATGTAGATGAAATAGAAGGAGAAATTATAATATGAACACAGATCAATATGTTTATATTAAAAAAATTAATTCTATTAGATTCTTAATGTTTTTACAATTTGTGTTTTCTATAACTTGCGTTATATGCGGTACATATTTAATATGTAATGACCATCCTGCTATAGGAATATTATTATATATCATAACATATATATCTAGATATAATTATAAGATATAATTAAATTCTCGATTAATAAATACTAAAGATTATTCGTTTCTTTAATCGGAGTAAAAAATGAGCAGTTGTAAATTATTTGAAACGCTATCTAAAACATCTATTCGATTAGATGATGAACATATGCCAACATCATACGAAATGGATGAAGATTTTAATAAATTTTATAGGGTATTTTGTCCTCCATCAAATTGTAGGTTACAAGAAAATCTAATAAGTGGATGGCAAAAATATGCTTTATATGAAATTTTAGATAAGAATTGTTCAGCAGTATATAATAACAATAATTATAGATTGTTAAATATTCTTCATTTGATGAACTGTTCTAAAGTAAGTGATATTATTATATTTAGAATAGTTAAAAAAAATAAAAACGGTGTGACATTGAATATTAGATATTTGTGTTCACAAGATGATAAAAAGATGTTGTGTGCTAGTATTAATGAGTTAAATAATCATTTGGATAAAAAATGTCAATATTCAGGTCGGAGACTAAATAAAGGAGACTTTATAAATGTTTAAATGTAAAAAGATATATAGAGTTGAATATGCCCATCAACTATATTCCTCATTTACTGAGTTATGTCACGAGACAATACATGGTCATAGTGGTAAGATAGAAATAGAGTTTGTTTCAGATGGAAACAAAGAGAAACTTAATAAAGATGGAATGGTAATTGATTTTGGTGAAATTAGTGAATATGTTAAAGAATTCATAATGAGTAAATATGACCATGCACTATTCATGCCAAAGAAATTTCCAATCGGATATTTAAATGGACTTAAATTATTTAATAAAAGATTAACTATAACAGATGAAAATCCAACAGCTGAGAATTTTGCAAAATGGATATTCTATGAAGTAGATAATATATTGACAGAAAAAGATCTTCCGGTGTTTGTAAACAAAGTAACTTTTTGGGAAACAGAAACTGGATGTGCCACATATGAGTAATTATAATTATGTTATTAAGAAAATCTTCAGCAATAGAAATTCCAGAGAGTGAAAGAAATACATTCTGGGTATCACAGATACTTAATCAATTAACGAGAACACAGCGTAGGTTTGATAATCCAGATGTTGTTGATACATTAATATTTTATGAATGCCGAAATGGTATTATAAAAATACCTAGGCTTTTTAAAATAATGAATTCCGATATACAATATGATACTTGTGTAACGGATGGTGAACATATAGATATAGAATTTAAAGCTGAATTAAGAAATGAATTACAGAGAGAATCTGTGAAGTATCTATGTACACATGATGATGGTATTTTAAAACTAAATCCAGGAGAAGGTAAGACTGTTATATCAATAGCTTCTATATGTGAAATGAAAAAGAAAGCTATTATATTTGTACATAAAGATAGTCTTGTAACACAATGGAAAGAAAGATTTCTACAATTTTCAACTATTAAAGATGAAGATATAGGAATATTAGAAACTTCTAAATATTTAGATATTATTAAGAAACCTATAGTAATTGGAACTGTTCAAACTATGGGGAATATGATTAAGAAATATCCAATGTTACAGAGTGATTTCTATAAAGCTAATTTTGGAATAGGTATTTGGGATGAATGTCATACAACTGGCGGAGCACAATTATTCTCTAGATCTATATATTATATTCCTGCTAGGAAGTGCTTTGGTTTAAGTGCTACTCCAGGAAGAGCTGATCACAATGATGATATAACTGGAATGCATCTTGGAAAAGTATATGAACCAGAAGGTGTATCAGATACTTTAAAACCAAGAATTGTAATGACATATTTTGATACTGGAGTAATGCAAAAGTTTGCATACTATATAAATTATGGTTTTCCAGATAAAAATGGAGAAAGACAGAAATTTCCATTGTTTGATAAAAATAGATATTTGACAATGTTGAATAGTAAAAAACTAACAACATACGTTAGAACATTACATAAAATTATAGATGTATTATATAAAAAGGGAAGAAATATTTTAACACTTGTAGATAGACTAAAACTAATAGATTCCATATCTAAAGGTTTTCCGCAAGAAGATGTTGGTTATTTCCTACCGAGAACAGGAAAAGAACGAGATAATCAGTTGAAGAGAAAATTGGTTTTTTCCACTCCTGGATCTGCGAGAGATGGAACAGATAACCCAACGTTAGATTGTCTCGTTCTTGCAACCCCTGTTGGTAATTTAGATCAAGCAATCGGTCGTGTTTGTAGAAAAAAAGAAGGTAAACCAGTTCCTATAGTCATTGATATTGTAGATAGTGGCTGTAAGGATATGGTTAAAAAAGCAGAATATCGCAAAAACTATTATTTAGAAAAAGTTAAGAAAAATGGATGGACTTTTGAAGAGAAGTTCTTAAAATAAAATGCTAACAGTCAAACAGAGATTACTTTTAGATTCACTAAAAATATTGTATAACAAAATACAAAGACAAGATACAATATTGACAGAAGAATATTGCAAAAAAATTGTTAAATTAACTGTAGATGAAATCTATAGGGTAAATCCAGATAGAAATGCTGGTAAGATTGCTGTTACTTGGTTTGATTCTAAAATGAATAGAACTAAAAATATAGATGAAAATACGGAATCATTTGAAATAGATTTTTATGATGTACATACTGGTGTTCCGTGGTTAATCTGTAGATTTTTTAAACAAAAAGCCAAAGTTGGTATTTACTGTTGTTCATAACACAAGGAAAATAAAATGAGTGAAGAAATTAATAAAGAAGAAGTATTAGTTCATACTAAAATACAAAATCCAAATAAACCAAAGGTAGCAAAATTGAATGAAGCTCATGCTACTATGGATATAGCAAAAAATCTCATTCAAGATTATACATTTCTTCTTACAATGAGTGTTATTAAGACTATGTTTGCCCAGATTAAAAATTCTGATGATGTACTGAAAGATATTTATAATGTTTGGGAAAAGCGTATGTCAGCACAACTTGCAGAAGAAACAGAAAATTATAAGAAAGCAATTACAGATGCTTTCCAAGGTTCTGAAGCAAATATAACTGAAGAAGTTACAAATAGTATGAAAGAGTATTTTGATTGCTATTGTCGTGTACGTGATAATGCTGTAAAAATGGCTAAAGAAGGTATTAGCGATATTAATAAACTAATTAAGAACGAACCAGAACAAACTAAGCAGGAGAAGTAATCCAATGAAAAATCGACGGCGGTTTATTGATTATGTTAAAGATGTAACTGAAAATCTTAGTAAGGCTAATTATGAATCTAAAAAGATTCTAGAAATAGCTAATAAACTAAATGATTTAAATAGAGTTGAATATCATTTTCCACGTAAAGGTTGGAAATATTTGATTGATAATTACGCCCCAGAAATTAAACGTAATGAGAATGTGTATTTCACAAAATTGAGTGATACGCGTTCCGTTATGGCACTTAAAACAAAAGAAGGAAAATATACAGTAGTATTTGCTTTCAAGCATCCAAAAGATAAAGAAGATCATGATTATAAGAAGTATCTAGTTTATAAGTATATTATGGCTAGAAACAAATCGAATAATTTCACTACTGGTCTTTCTTCTGAAGATATAGCAAAATATCGTACTTATAATGGCATTGAAGCATCTAGTTATAAGAATGCTATCGTATTGGCTAATAACAAATGTCTTGATTCTAAATATGATAAGTTACAGCTTGTCTTGATGTTTAGTCAAGATATTGTCTATAAAGATCTTAAAGAGAAGCCAAACGATTCACCAGAGTATTATTTCAAAAATTGTTACGAGAATTACAAGAGAATCCGTGAACAGTTGATGTCTGAATACGACTTAACGGATAAAGATATCCGTTTCTATTATAGTCAGCATCTTGGTATTCTTGTAATAAGAAATATCGATCGTTATCATGTAACATTTTCGTTTGTTAATCCAAAAGATAGATATTTCTTGGATCAACTTAAAAATTTTGGTGATGTTAAGCATATCTATAGATATTGTTTGATTAAGAATTTCCTTGCTGGAGTTTATTCTTATTCAATTGATAATGCTGATAATAGTATGGATGCTGCTGTGAAAATGTTCAATAGACATAGATTTGATTTTCCATCTTATTATCATGATAATAAATTAGATATAGTAATTAAGTCTGAAAAGGATATAATATGTTAATTTTACCTTCTGTTGGTGCAAAAGTAGTTAAAATTGTATTAAACGAAAGCGCTACTGCAGCACAAATAACATATGATGATGGTTCTAAAACGGTAGTTAGAGTAAAGAATACTCCATCCACATCTTCTGTAAAAAAGACAACTGTAACACCGCATGGTGGAGTTGTTAAAAAGAAAGTTGTTAAAAAGACATCTGGTGGTGGAACTGTAATTAATAGATCATCATCTGTGATGAATATGGAATCTGTGAGTCCGAATGCTATGGCACAAAGAGTTCCTGGAGTAATCGAACGTGCTAAGCGTCGTGCTGAACTGCTAGAATCACAAACTATGGATTCACAAATGGTTGCTGCTATGGCAATGACTGACGGTCAAGAGGTCAATGTTACCTAAAATGTCAGAGAAAATCTAAATATATTAAATTATGGATAAGAAAAAACTTCTGTGGATAATATTACTGTTAATTTTTATAATTGGCGGTTGTAGATCCACAGAAGTTTATGTTCCTTGGTGGGCAGATAATGCAATACGAGATAAGTGATAATGTTTGTTTATCTTCTTTAAAAAATTTTATAATTGAGAAATGTGATAGATATTGTTATCCGAATGTAATAGATTATAGAGATTTTTGTTTACCAACGAATAATCAAGAAAATACTCCACATTGTGTTGGATATACTGTTGGTGCATATTTGGAAGTTGAATATTGGAAAAGATATCATATTCCAAGACAATTTAATGCAGAAGAAATATATAAAGCAGGTAGAAGATATAAAGCAGATACAATAGATGGTACTAAAATAGAGTATTGTTTACTTCAATTGAAAAAAGATAAAGTATTTTATGGCTCTATTTTATCTTATATTCCACAATCTGTAAATGAAGTAAGATATGTTGTACACCAATATGGTATTACAATGTGTGGATTACTTATTACGGATGAATGGTATAATTTAGATAAAGAATTTGTTATTAAAGAAAGTAAAAAACCTAAAGTTTTAGGACG
>JAEEGL011175666.1_pt1 | contig 10325 bp, 8 predicted proteins | sample 9134231 | NCBI WGS metagenome assembly JAEEGL01 (sample SAMN16246548, study PRJNA631951) | gut metagenome | biome: gut microbiome; feature: rumen; material: fiber-attached | host: Bos | place: Iran: Karaj | collected 2018-10
ATCTCGTCCGGCTCGCTGCGCGGTGCGCGCGGTAATTCCGGCGTAATTCTTTCACAGATCCTTCGCGGATTTATCAAGAACATACGTGAAGAAGAAAGACCTCTTGAAGCGCCTGTTCTGGCTGTTGCGATGGCAAAAGCGACTGAAACAGCTTACAAAGCCGTCATGAAGCCGAAGGAAGGTACGATCCTGACTGTTGTAAAAGCCATGTCGGACAAGGCCCTGGAGCTTACTGAAACAGACGGAGAAGACGATAGTATTGTAAAAGAATATGATCTTGTCTCATTATTGAAACAGGTGATCGACGCAGGTTATGAAACGCTGGAAAAGACACCTGAGATGCTTCCTGTCCTGAAAGAAGCCGGCGTAGTCGATTCCGGCGGCGAAGGCCTGATGTGTTTCATGAGCGGTATGTACGAGGCGATCCCCGGCATCGTTGCTGGTCAGATGCCGGCAGTTGCAAGCCGGCCCAAGCAGCCCGCTCCGGATCAGGAACCGGTCATTCCTAAAGAGCATATCCGCAAGCCTATTTCTACGGATGATATCAAATTCGGATACTGTACAGAATTCCTTGTATTAACAGAGGGAGAAGTACCGATCGAAACAGAAAATGAGTTTAAGACCTATCTGGCAACGATCGGTGATTCGATCGTCTGTGTATCGGATGAAGATATCATCAAAGTACATGTCCATACCAATGACCCCGGTCTGGCTATTCAAAAAGGTTTGACCTACGGTATGCTGTCAAATCTCAAGATAGACAATATGCGTCTTGAACATCAGAATACGCTGGTGACACAGGCGGAACTTGAAAAGGCTTCCGATGAAACCCCTGAACCAGCCGAGGAGCCTCAGAAAGCGCCTAAACCGGTCGTTGAGCCGGTACCTGAACCGAAACCTGCCATTGAGGAAAAAGAAGCTCCTAAGCCCGCTGAAGAGGCTGTGGCTGAGACCGATGAAGAAGAGAAACGTCCCGGTTTCGTTGCAGTTGTCTCCGGTGCCGGATTGGCAAAGATCTTTAAAGATATGGGCGTTGATGTGGTCATTGAGGGCGGTCAGACGATGAATCCCAGCACTGACGATATCATGTGCGCGATCGAATCGATCAAGGCTGATCCGATCTACATTCTTCCTAACAACAAAAACATCATTATGTCTGCGAATCAGGCAAGGGATCTGACAGAAGACCGCACTGTCTATGTCATTCCGACAAAGACGATTCCCCAGGGCATCACAGCCATGATCTCACATGATCCGTCTCTGGATCCGGAGGAGAACGCGGCGGCTATGGCTGAGAGCGCAACGTATACGAAGAGTCTTGAGATCACTTATGCTGTGAGGTCAACCAAGATCTCCGGCCACAAGATCAAGAAAGGTGATATCATGGGCCTGGATGATGACGGCATCAAAGCATCCGGTCATGATATGAACGATGTTGCACTCAGACTCCTTGACAGTAACATCGATGAGGACTCCTGCGTGGTCAGTGTGTTTGCAGGATGTGACACTAAAAAAGAAGATGCCGAAGCACTTGTCGCGCGTATCAGCGAGTCTTATCCTTCGGTAGATGTCGATCTGTATGACGGCGGACAGCCTCTTTACTATTACCTGTTTGCGATCGATTAAAGGGTCAAAGCAAATTGAACAATGTATCGAAAACCAAACCGGCTTGTCTTTCCTCTGATCTGACTGCTCTGAGCGGGATCGGTGAAAAGACGGCCGGTCTTTTTGCCAAATGCGGCATAAATCAGATACGTGATCTGATCGAAACGCTCCCGCGCAGTTATGACCGGTACGAAGATGTCGTACCGATTTCTCAGCTCAGGGCAGGAGAGAAGCAGACTGTATCCGGTACGATATGCGCTCCGATCAGATCCGGCCGCAACCGGAAACTGGCTGTCACCAGCACGGTCATTTCCGACTTGTCCGGAAAAGTCAATGTCTGCTGGTTCAGACAGCCATATTTGCGGAAAACACTGCACAGCGGCCAGGCGCTGATCCTGCGCGGAGTCTGTTCCTTAGGAAACCGCGGCCTGACGATCACGCAACCTGAAATCTTCCGGTCAGCGGATCAATACAATTTGAAACTGCATACGATGCAGCCTCAGTACAGAAGAACAGCCGGTCTGTCCAATCAGGCATATATAAAAGCCGTCAGACAGGCTCTCACATATGCAGATTCGCTCGAAGATCCGCTGGAGGGTTCAATTCTTTCGAAATACGGTCTTATCCATATACGGGAGGCATATCATGATATCCATTTTCCCGAGACGGACGATCAGTACCGTCAGGGACGTGCCCGTCTGTGCTTTGATGAGTTTCTGTCATTTATACTGAGGCTGCGCTACTTCAGCAGTTCTTCGCAGGAGTCTCTGTGCGCAGCTCCACTTAGACCCGGAGCCCTTACAGAAAAGCTGTTATCTTCATTACCGTATTCTTTGACTGAAGGTCAGAGCCATGCACTGAAAGAGATCCTGAATGATATGAGCAGGGCGGAAGCGATGTCGAGGCTTGTCCAGGGAGATGTAGGATGCGGCAAAACGATCATAGCCATACTGTCTCTGCTGACAGCTGTCGATTCGGGATATCAGGGTGCGCTGATGGCCCCGACACAGGTTCTGGCTTTGCAGCATTACAAAACGCTGACAGAACTCTTTGAAAAGTATCAGATCGGCTGCAGAGTTGATCTGCTGACTGGTCAGACGAGCGCAGCTGAAAAGAAAATCATCTATCAGCATATGAAAGATGGTCGTCCTCAGATATTTGTGGGCACGCAGACATTGATCCAGAAGAGTGCTGATTTTTCAAATCTGGCACTTGTCGTAACGGATGAACAACACAGATTCGGCGTTCGTCAGCGAACAGCGCTGGCAGAAAAAGGGAATGACGGAAAATCACCGCATGTCCTCGTAATGAGCGCGACACCGATCCCGCGCACACTTGGGATCATCCTTTACGGGGATCTGTCTATTACGACGATCCATGATATGCCGGCAGGCCGTCTGCCGGTTAAAAACGCTGTGATGAACAGTTCTGAAAGAGGCAAAGTTTTAAACTTTATCAAAAAGAAGATCGAAGAGGGAAGACAGGCTTATTGCATCTGCCCGCTCGTAGAGGAGAGCGAAGCGGTTGCCGGACAGGCTGTGACAGCCTACATCGATGCATTGCGCAGTGCTTTAGGTTCTGCGATACGTGTTGAAATGCTGCACGGAAGAATGAACGGTGAAGAAAAGGATCGTATTCTTTCCGATTTTGCTGCAGGTCAGATTGATGTGCTTGTTTCCACAACTGTTATCGAGGTGGGGATCAATGTTCCCAATGCAACTGTTATGCTGATAGAAAACGCAGACAGATTCGGCCTTGCGCAGCTTCATCAGCTTCGCGGTCGCATACGCAGAGGCAACGATCAACCGTACTGTATCTTTTTGACGGGGCGTGAGGATGCGAGAGTGAAGGAGCGCCTCGATGTGATCGGGACCTGCAACGACGGATTTGAGATCGCTCAGCAGGATCTGAAACTCCGCGGTCCGGGAGATCTTTTCGGATTGACTCAAAGCGGTTTTCTTTCTTTCGAGATAGGTGATATTTATCAGGATCATGAGATTCTGATGAAGGCATCTCAAGCCGCCGATGAGATCTTGGAGCGTGATCCCCTTTTGCAAGATCCAAATAACGGTTTATTGAGAGAGCTGATTATGCGTGGCGGCCATTCATCTCTGGCCGAAACAGAAAGGACACTTTGACCGATGCGTGTTATTGCCGGTAAGGCCAGGCGGATGAGCCTCATAACGCCTAAAGGATCTGATGTACGTCCGACAACGGACCGCATCAAAGAGACTCTTTTTAATATGATTCAAAACGAGATCGAGGGCAGCCGTTTTCTTGATCTGTTTGCCGGAAGCGGCGGTATCGGTATCGAAGCGTTGAGCCGCGGCGCCGAGTACTGTGCATTTGCCGATAAAGACAAACGGTCTATCGCCTGCATTCATGAGAATCTTGCACATACCCATCTTCAGGATTCATCGTATGTCATGAATTGTGATTACCGGCAGGCCCTGATGCGCTTGCGCAAAATGGACCCTTTTGATATTATTTTCCTGGACCCGCCGTACGGGAAAGGCCTTGAATCTGAAGCGCTTCGTTTGATTGAATCCGGTCATCTTCTCGCTGATGACGGTTTGATCATCATTGAGGCTCTGATCGATACTGATTATACCGCATCGATCCCTGCATCATTTTGCATAGTGCGGGAAAAGCTGTACAAGAGCAACAAGCATGTTTTTCTTCGAAAGGAGAGTGCGAATAAATGATTAGAGCTATTTACCCAGGCAGCTTCGATCCTGTCACAAACGGTCATATTGATATTGCCAAAAGAGCGCTGCGCATTGTCGATGAATTAGTCATCGGAGTTTTGAATAACAGCAATAAAACAGCATTGTTTTCTGCTGATGAACGTGTTAAAATGTTACAGGATACATTGGGCGCAGAGCATCCAAAGATCCGGGTAGAATCATTTTCAGGGCTTACTGTTGATTTCGCAAAACAGGTAAATGCCAATATCATTATAAGGGGTTTGCGCGCCGTTACGGATTACGAGTATGAACTGCAGATGGCGCAGATCAATTATGAGCTTTGTCCTGAACTGGAAACTACTTTTCTCATGGCTAATATCAAATATGCCTTTTTGAGTTCCAGTATGGTTAAGGAGATCGCGTCCTTTGGCGGGGATATTTCAGATTTTGTTCCACCGCTGGTAGCTGATCAATTGAGGGAGATGTTCTGATAAGGGAAAGGAGTTATCACGCCATATGAACAGCAGAATAGAACAGATCATTGAAGAAATCGAAGAATACATTGAAAATTGCCGTTTACAGCCTCTTTCGACAACCAAGATCATTGTCAATAAGGAGCACATGAATGAGCTTTTGAACGAACTGCGTCTTAAAGTTCCGGATGAGATCGACCGCTATAAAAAGATTATCGCAAACCGTGACGCTATCCTGGAAGATGCGCAGGCTAAGGCAGATAAGCTCCTTGAAGAGACGAAGATCCAGTCTAATGAGCTTGTCAGCGAGCACGAGATCATGCAGCAGGCTTATGCCCAGGCAGACAGTGTTCTGACTAAGGCGACTGAACAGGCACAGGAGATTTTGGACAAAGCAACCATCGATGCCAATGATATCCGGATCGGAGCATTGGAGTATACTGATGATCTGATGAGTGATGCAGAGATGACTCTTCACGAGGCTCTTGAAAGCTACACATCCCGTCAGGATCGTTTCCTTGACACGCTGCGTGAGAACTATGAGAGAGTACGTCGTAATCGCTCTGAGTTAACGATTCCTTCACGTCAGCAGGCTCCGGTAGTCAATCAGCAGGCCCAGCAGCGTCCGCAGCCAAGCCTGATGCAGACTGTAGGGGAGGAGCCGCCTGCTGTCACAGAAGAACCTGAGGATGATTTCATCGAGATCTGATCTGCCTGTTTTTGATTAAAACTATCAAAACCGCGGAAACAAGACGCTGAGCGCTTTTGTTTTTGCGGTTTTTTAAAAGAAAGCGTTACAGATGACAGATTTACCAAAACAGTTTACCGAAAAAATGGCAAGCCTTCTGGGCAACGACCTTGGTGATTATCTTGCGGCGTTGGAAAAGCCTACAGTAAATGGTCTTCGCGTAAACAGATCCAAGATAAGTCCTGAGGCACTTGCGTCACGGGTTCCGTTTGATCTGGAACCTGTTTCCTGGTGTCCGGACGGGTTTTATATAGAGAACGCCTCAGTAAGGCCATCATCACATCCGTTTTACAACTGCGGTCTCTATTATCTGCAGGAGCCGTCCGCCATGGTTCCCGCTTCATTTCTGCCTGTAGAGCCAGGAGACCGCGTTTTAGATCTGTGCGCTGCTCCAGGGGGCAAATCAACGCAGTTGGCTCAGAATATCCAGGATAGAGGTTTGCTCATTTCAAATGATATTTCCGCCTCCAGATCGAAAGCTCTGCTAAAAAACATCGAACTGTTCGGATTAAAGAATACTGTCGTGACCTGTGAAACGCCGTCTCATCTGTCTGAGGTATTCCCGGAGTATTTTGATAAGATTCTAGTCGATGCTCCCTGTTCAGGTGAAGGTATGTTCAGAAGAGGCGAGCGTATGATCCGCGCGTGGCTGGAACACGGACCTGATTATTTTGCTCCGATCCAGAAGTCGATCGTAAAAGAGGCGCTTGCTATGTTGAAGCCGGGCGGTATGCTGCTATATTCAACCTGCACTTTCGATCCCGCGGAAGATGAGGAAGTCGTCGACTATATGCTGGAGATATGCCCCTCTTTGCGCATTGTTCCCACGCCGCAGATCGATGGCTTTGTTCATGGCTTTTCACAATTTGCGCAGCATGATCCCGAAGGCATCAGAAACACTGTACGGCTATTTCCGCATCGCATCAGAGGCGACGGACACTTTGCTGCTTTGCTGCAAAAGGAAGGAACGAGATCAGAGAATGCGGCTACTGACTGCAGACCTGTCATAACAGAGCAGGAGATAGGAAGCGGTAAGGCGCACAGAACAGTGCGCGTGCAGCTTCCCCCGATGTTCACCGATCCGCCGGCTCTCCGATATAAGCGCGCAGGCATTCTGCTCGGAGAAATCAAGAACGGCCGTCTGAATCCGAGTCAGGCCTATGCGATGACCCTTACGGAAGATGAGTATGCACCGTCGCTGAATCTGCCTCTTCATGATGAGAGAGTTGCACGTTATTTAAAAGGCGAGTCGTTAACGGTAAACGATCAGGATCATCTTCCTGAGAAAGGGACCGTTCTGATCATGATAGATGGATTTCCGGCAGGCTGGGGAACGATTGCGGGCAGGAGGATCAAGAATAAACTGCTGCCCGGATGGCGCATGATGAGCTGAAAGATCAGGAGGAACAACAGGTACATGTCACTCAGAAATAACAATCTGACAAAAGGGAGAGAAAAAGGGATCTACGGGGACCGCAAGAGGTATAAGACCACGACTGTCATCATGGCGGCAGCGATCCTTGCTTTTATCATCCTTCTCGTCGTATACGGTTACATTCACACAGGAAGCAGAAAGAACATCTTTACGATCATGGCGATCCTTTCGGTCCTTCCTTTTGCCAAAATGTGCAGTATCCTGACGACTTTGCTTCCTTATCCGTCGATCCCGCTGGCACAGGCGAACGAGCTGAAGACATTATCCGGGGAACTGGAAATGCTCTATGATATTGTCTATTCGACTGAAAAAACGGTCTATCCTATCGACTGTATGGTGATAGAAGAGGGCCGCCTTCTTGTTTATTCACCTGTCCGGGATAAAAAGGCATCTATGCTTCCGAAAGCACTCAAATCATTTTTAAATGAGAAAGGTTATAACGGATACACGATCAAGGTCTTATCCGACTATGAGACATTCAAACAAATGGTAAACAGTTCCGCTGCTAATCATAAAGCCACGCGGACGACCCATCTGATCGCTGAAAGCATCCTGACGAACTGTGTTTGACTATGAGAACGATTACTGTAGGAATTAATGAAACAGGACAGCGCCTGACGAGAATTCTGTCCAAATATCTGCGCACAGCACCGGATTCTTTTCTGTATCGCATGCTGCGCAAAAAGAATATTGTGCTCAACGGTCATAAAGCCAGCGGCAAGGAGATCCTTCAGGCCGGAGATACGATCCTGATCTATATGTCTGAAGATACGATCTGCAAATTCGGAGGACCTTCGCTCGAAATAAACACAGCTGAAGACACTGATCTGCCTGATGCTGCTTCATTAGATGATATCCTGATCTATGAGGATGACCGGCTGCTCATTGTCAACAAGCCTGCCGGTATGCTTTCGCAGAAGTCAAAAGGCTCAGATCAATCGCTTATCGACCTGATCATCGCGTATATGAGATCAATGGGAGAGTTGTCTGATTCGCAGATGGCAACATTTCGCCCGGGACTTGCATCGCGTCTGGACCGCAATACTTCGGGTATCGTCATCGCCGGAAAGACACTGGCTTCACTTCAGGAGCTCAATGCCTTAACAAAGGAGCATGTTTTGAGCAAGCATTACATAGCATTGATTGAGGGCGAGATGAATGAATCACGGTTACTCGATGGTTATTGGGTCAAAGACAAACAAAACAACAAGGTCGTCATCACACAGAAGCCCTCAGAAGGCGCCAGCCGGGTCAGGACGGCTGTTTGTCCCCTTTCATGCGGAACAGACAGCCTGAGCGGCAAAACAGCAACCTGCGTGCGTATAGAGCTTCTGACAGGCAAAGGTCATCAGATCCGTGCTCATTTGGCTTCGATCGGGCATCCTCTGATCGGAGACGTTAAATATGGCGCTGGACGCTGCGCCTTCAGAAAAGGTCATATGCTGCATGCTTATGAAATCACCTTCCCCGATGAATGCGTGTCACGGGGTATGTCACTTGCTTATCTGAGCGGAAGAACGTTCAGAGCACCCGTTCCGGATGATTTTCTGAAAGCAATGGATGCTTTTTGCATCAAAAAGGAGTTTTAAATGGCTACATGGAATTCAAGAGGTCTGCGCGGATCATCATTCGAAGAGATGATCAACCATACAAATGAGGTGTACAGAGAAAAGAGTCTTGCTCTGATCCAAAAGATTCCGACGCCCATCACACCGGTTAAGTTTGACCAGCAGTCCCGCCATATCACGCTCGCCTATTTCGATCAGCAGAGCACCGTTGATTATATCGGCGCCGTACAGGGGATCCCTGTATGTTTCGATGCTAAGGAATGCGCCAAGCAGACTTTCCCGCTGCAGAATGTCCATGCTCATCAGGTGGAATTCATGCGTCTGATGGAAGAGCAGGGCGGCATCGCTTTTCTTTTGATCTATTTCTCTGAAACTGATGAATGCTATTACATGAAGTTCGATGAACTGCTGCGCTTCTGGAAGCGAAGCGAGGAGGGCGGGCGCAAGAGTATCCGGCGTGAAGAACTCAATGAGGATTATTTCATCAGGGATATCCGGTTCCCGTTTATTCCTTATCTGGTCATGCTTGACCACGATCTCTCACAGCGCTCATAAGAAGGATTTGCCATGAGAAATCTCGCTTTATCAGATGATATTTTAATGCGTGTCGATAAACCTGCCCGCTATATAGGGGGCGAGTTCAACAGCGTCATGAAAGATCCGGATTCAGTGGAGATCCGCTTTGCCATGTGCTTTCCCGATGTCTATGAGATCGGCATGTCACCGCTTGGTATCGCTATTTTGTATGACATGTTCAATGAGAGAGAGGATACCTGGTGCGAACGCGTTTACAGTCCCTGGGTCGATCTCGATCAGATTATGCTGGACAATAAGATCCCCCTCTTTGCTCTTGAATCACAGGATCCCGTTAAAGATTTCGATTTCCTGGGTTTTTCCATTTCCTATGAAATGTGCTACACCAATATTCTGCAGGTTCTTGAGCTTGCGCAGGTTCCTCTGTTATCCGCAGAGAGAAGCGATAAAGATCCTATTGTGATCGGAGGCGGACCCTGTACGTATAATCCCGAACCTCTTGCAGACTTTTTCGATCTGTTTTACATCGGAGAAGGTGAAGTGTCCTATCATCAGCTACTTGATCTGTATAAAGCGTCAAAACAGAATCATGAAAGCCGTTCCTGCTTTTTAAAAAAAGCAGCGCAGATACCGGGCATCTATGTTCCTTCGCTTTATGACGTATCCTATCATGAAGACGGCACCATCAAAAGCATCCTTCCTATTGATGCTGAAGTTCCCGGATCTGTCAAACGGCAGGTCGTTGTCGATCCTTCCGAGATCGGATATCCTAAGAAACCAGTCATTCCGTTTGTCAAAGCCGTTCAGGACCGTGTCGTTCTTGAGATCATGCGCGGCTGCATCAGAGGATGCCGTTTTTGTCAGGCCGGTACCACATACCGTCCCTGCCGTTCGCGCGCACCCGGAGAGTTGTTTGAAATAGCGAAAAGCAGCCTGGAAACTACCGGACATGAGGAAATATCTTTAAGTTCTCTGAGCACAAGCGACTACAAATATCTTTCCGAGCTGCTGGATCTTCTTTTGCCTTATCTGAAAGAGAAAAATGTCGAACTTGAGCTTCCTTCCATGCGCATAGATGCTTTTTCTCTTGATATTATGAAACGGATCGGAGGTGTCAAGAGAGGAAGTTTTACTTTTGCGCCTGAGGCGGGCACACAACGCCTTCGCAATGTCATTAACAAAGGTTTATCTACAGAAGAAATCATGGAAGGAGCAGGCCTGGCTTTCGCAGGCGGATGGAACAAAGTCAAACTCTATTTCATGTTGGGCCTTCCC
>JAEEGL011619322.1_pt1 | contig 10325 bp, 1 predicted proteins | sample 9134231 | NCBI WGS metagenome assembly JAEEGL01 (sample SAMN16246548, study PRJNA631951) | gut metagenome | biome: gut microbiome; feature: rumen; material: fiber-attached | host: Bos | place: Iran: Karaj | collected 2018-10
ACTAGTTGAAAAACATTTAATAATATATAAATAACTATTTTAAATATTTAAATATTTAAATAAAATATTAATTCTCCTAATTATTATATTATTTCAATTAAATATAATTTATCTTAATTTCCCTTATTCTTTTACATTTTCAAACATAAGATAAAAATCAATACAAAGAGACAAATCATTAGTAACTATATATTTTTTTGTATTATTTTTCAAATAAAAAATTAAATCAATATTTATATTATTTGGTTCTTTATGTACTTCTACTCTTTTTATTAAATCTAATTCTATTTTAAATACTAATTCAGTAGCCTGATATACAATCATAACACATTTATCTGTCAAAATTAAAGTTGAAATAGAATTTTGTAATCCTGGATTAATATATTTAAATTGTTTAAAATATATAATTTCATGTTCTTCATAACCTTCTAAATAATCTAAAATAGCTCTTACCAAAGCTTCATCTTCATTATATGAATTAAGTCTAATTGCTTTTTGAATAGTCCTTGGATATCTAAATCTTTCTGTTTCTAATTTAGGATTAAAAATCAAAGCAGTATTTTTAATGCCAACAAATAAATTATTTGTAATTCTTAATCCAGCAGTAAAAGGAGATACTGCTGCACCTATTAATCCTGCACCCATTCCTTGGAAAAATCCACCAATTCCTCCTTTTTTTGCTTCTTCATAGGGTTTAATGAAAATCCCAGCTACTCCTTTTCCAATATCTATTATTCCATTTTTAACTCCATAATATAAACCAGAAAAGATATTAGATGGCTCTCTTTCTGATAAATATTCTATATTTTTTATTCCTTGCAATTCCTCACATGAAACTAATAAAGTTCCGGATATTTTACCTACAAAGTCAAAACTACTTGAAATTACTGTTGTAAGGAATTTTCCAAAACCTTTTGCAACACCTTCCCCAAAACCTAATGGCCCATGAATAAGGCCTCTTCTAGGAGCTTCAAATATTTCTAAAAATCCTTTACTTATTGCTGATGCATATCCTGTTGGATTTCCTAAAATATCTAAACTTCCTATTATTTTAAAAATTCTTCTTTTTAATTGACTTAAATATGAATTTTTTAATTGTTGTATCAAAGTATTTATATCTGTGAAAACATCAGTATAATATGTAGATGGTAAATATAAATTATAATCTGTTATATGTGTAAATATATTACCTATAAAACTACTTAAGCCGGAAATAATTATTGGTATTACTCTAAATGAATTAAAATCTATTCTTGTTGTTAAAATAATTACAACGCTTCCTAGAGCTATATTTTTAATAAAAAACATATATCTTTTTTCTGAATTAAAAATAATTTCTTCAGGTAATACTTCTAATTCGGTGTTTAATAAATGTGAATAGTGCTCTGGTTCATAGTCGGCACTTTTATTATTTTTAGAAATTTCTTCTGATACTGATTTTTCTAGTTCATCAATTGTAGTAAATTTTTTGGTTTTTTCAGTTTCAGTTAAATAAAAATCTAATTCTTCTTTTAATTGTATTCCAAAATCTATAATACTCATTATTTGATAATTACTTATATTAACTTTTATTGGTTGAATTGTAAAATCTAACTGAGGAAATTCATCTGAAGTAACAGAAATTAAATGATTGGTTATTCTGTGAAAAGAAATAATACCTTGGAATAAAGGAATTAATGCATCATTTTCATTGTTATTTTGATTAGCTTCTTCAAATTGTGGATTTATTTGAGTTTTAGGTATAATTGTACTTTTAAAAAGGTCTTTAAAGCAATAATCTACTTGTAAATTTTTTAGGGAAATTCTCATATTTGCTATAATATGATTGCAGTGATCCTTATTAAAATTAAATAATTGACTTTCTAATAAAAATCCATATAAAGATATATAATACATTTCTTTAGGTATACTATTTATAATTGATACACCAAAACCTTTAGTATATAACTTAACTTTAACATTAAATGAATTCTGTCTTTGTTCTTTTATTCTTTCTAAATATGTTATTTTACTATTGTTTCCACTTTGATGTTTACTTTTGACTATTAAAGTTCTTGTTTTATTATTTTCAACAGTTGTTTGAAAGAAAAATGATTTTGTTATTTCATTTTTTTTAATTTTTTCAGTGTTTTGATTATTGTTTAATAAAAATTGTTTAGTTATTTCTAATTTTTTTTTTGAAACTTTTATTTCATTTAAATTTATTTCTATATCATTATTATCTATGGAAACATTTAATAATTTTTCATTTTTTAAAGTATCTCCCCAAGCATATGGTAAAACACTTCCTTTTTCCAAAATAATATTTTCATGATTGAAATTATCTTCTTTTTGACTTAAGGTAATAGAATAATTTGTTTCATTTTTTATTATATATTGGGGATTTTCTGGTGGGAATATAACTATATAAATTAAACCTTTATAAATTGCTTTGGTTATACGGACTAACAAAAATGATATATTATTTTGTGAAAATATAAAATATTTTCTTGGTTTCATTTGATATTGTTGTAATTTCTTCTTTTTTTCTTTTAATTTTTTTATTTTTTCTTCATTTGGTGTTAATTCCTTTTTACCATCTTTTCTTTGTAAGAATCTTTTGCTTTTTTTTGAAAATGAAAAAATATCTATGAATATTTCTTCTTCATCTATTGTAGTTACATCTGATTCTGAATTATCTTCAGAAATATTAAAATTAATTTCATCTTTTATTTCATCACTATTTGTACTTATTATATTTTCATTACTATTATTTATATTTATTATTTCATTATCATTTTTTGAATTTAATATATTATTATAATTATTAATATTATTTATTTTATCTTCAGCTAATTTTTTATTTTCTATAAATTGTAACTTTTTTTTATTTCTTTCCTTTTTTTTGATTTTTTCTATTTCATTTTCAATTTCTAAATTTTTATTTAATATTTTTTCTTTCATTTCTTCATTGATTGGTATTTTAACATCAATATCCCCTATTTCATCTAAATCAATAGGACAAGAATAATCTATGGAATATTGTCCCATATTTAATTGTATCATTTTTTTCATATTTTTTGTATCTTTTAATAAATTTAATTTAAGTTTTTGTCCATTTTTTATTGTATAATCTTTAAATATATTTCCATGATCATTACTTATTTTATCTTTTTTATTATTGTATTGTTTATATTGTAAATCATACCCAAATCTATTAATTAATAAAAATCTAGGTTCAATTGTTATAAATAAAGAATTAGGAAAACTCCATGAAGAAGAAATAGAAACACCTATTTCTAAAGTAGATACTTTATTATTATCTTCATTTATTTCTAATGAAATAACTCCTACATTGCCTATTGTATTTATATTAAACTTTTCAGACCAATTTGATTTTTCACTTTTTAATTTAAAAGCATTTTTGATATATTTTGTATGGAATAAATTTATACAATTTGGATAAATTTTTCCATTATATTCCAATGAGCTAAAGTTTTCTATTCTAACATTATTACTAAAGATATATAATAAAATATCTGATTTATTGACTATTATACATTCAGTATATATAATAATTTTTCTTTTTTTAGAAAAAGATTTAACATTATGTTCAAATTCTTTTTCATAAGCACCTATAAATTTATCATTTTCAATATTTTCTTCAACTTTTATATTACATTCAATATATTTATTTAAATTAATTGCTTCATCAACTTCTTCATATAATTTTATTGTTGTGTCGATATCTTCTTTATTTATCTCTTTATTTTTTTCTATTGTCTCAACATCAAAAAATTTAGACTTGAAAATTATGTTTTGATATTTTAAAATGATTCTTAATTTTGTATTTTGTTTATCAAAATCTAAAAAATATTTTTTTTGTAATGGTCTAATTAACATTTCTTTTTTATTTTCTACATCAATTTCACACTTAATATTAAATGGTAATTGATTTTCTATAACTAATGAACCACTTAAAATGAATAAATAGCTAAAACATTTTTTTGATGAAATACCATTCGTTGAACCAAAATTAATTTTATTTTCATTAGATTCAATTTTATTTTCTAGATTCATAATATTAAAATTAGGAATGATTTCTTTAGGTTCAGTTTTAATTATGTCATTAAAACCTCTTTGTATAATAAGATTTGAGCTTATATAATAATTTTTATTTTTATATTGAACAGTAACTAATTTTGAATAATAATCATTTAGTTCTGTTTCTTTTTTACCTTTATATGTAGGTAAATTTTCTTCTTCATATTTTACACAATTCTGATAATTATGTTTCAATTCATCCAAATTCTTATATAACAAAGAATAATTATTATTTTTATTTAAATAATTATAAAAAGATATATAAATTCTATATTTTTTTATTAAATATAATAATGATAGCGATTTTTTAGCTCCAGAATTTAGGATTAATTTGTCTTTATTATTTTCATGATTAATATTATTATCATTTGAATTATATTTAATTCTAAAATCATTTTCAGATATTAAAGATAGTGAAATAGGAACTGGCAAATTATTATAAAAAAATATATTACTTTCGAATACTATTGATTTTATTGCTCCATTTTTTCTTATTTTTAAAAAAATTCCTATATTATCTTCATCTTCTTCATTAATTGAAATATTTTTTTGTGGAATACTAGATGTATCTATTATATTGTCGTTATTTTCTGGTAATAACTGTTCACTTAATAATAATAATTTTTTTTCATCTTTATTAATATCCAAATTAAAAGTATTTCTATTTTGAATTTCATCTTTTGAATCATTAACCATATATCTATTATTTAAATCACAGACTTCTTTTTTTAATTTAAAGCTTGTTGAATAATTAGAAGAAAAATCATTGGCTGTAACAGGAAGAAATCCATTAAGTTTAAAACTAAATTTATCTTTTTTTATTTTTAATTGTGCATCAGTTAATTCACTATATATATAATTTAATTTACTTCTTTTTATCTTCATTTTATTTTTTTTTGAATTTGGATTACTATCTAAAATAAATTTACGATTTTCCTCTGTATTATTTACTGGATCATTTGCATCAAGCCAACAAGTCATATTAATTCCACTTGAATTAATAAATTCAATTGCAATTCTATCATCAGCACTTGTGCTTATTTTAGAATCTATTGAATTACTTGATAAAATTTTTTTTAAAACTTCATTAATGAAACATAATATTGAAAAAGATAAATTTAAATTAAGCATATCATTGCTATTATATAAAACTCTTAATCTAGAAAACCAAGTTATTTGATCTAATGTTATAGAAGCTCCATATTTTTCTATTATAGGCTCCCAATCATCAATTCTATTATTATAATATGTAACTGAAAAGCTAAAATATATTTCTCCATATAAAGCTAACCCTTTAATATCATAATTCTTAAGAGATATTTCTTTCCTTGATATACTTTCAATAAGTAAGTTAGTAATATTTTTTACTGAGTCACTGTTTGTATTTATAATTAATTTAATGGGAGGTTCTCTAAATTCAATATTTATTAAAGGTTGCAAATAATAGCCAGAATCATCTATTATTTTTATTAAAGTTTTTTCCATATGTATTTTTACATCTATTGTATTATTCATCTCAACAATATTTACTTGAACTTTTCCATCAGATACTTTATTATTTTTTTTATTTTCTTTTTTTTTCCTTAATCTTCTTTTATCTTTGTCTGTTTTATTATTTTCTTCTTTTATTTTGTCTTCATTTTTTTTATTTTCTTCTTCTATATTAATAATATCGTTATTTTTTATTGAATTTGTTATATTTGTATCTTCTTCTTCAATTTTATTAATAATATTATTTTCATTAATTTCTTCATCCTCATTATTAATATTATTTAAATTATTATTAATTGAATCTTCAATATTATCATATTCTTTTATTTCTTTTATAGGATCATCATATTCCGCTTTTATATCACTTAAAAATTCTGTTAACACTGGTATAAATTTAATAAGATCTTTAACCTGAGTAAAACCAATATTAAATACTAATGGCTCAAGATCAATATTTACCAAAGTTATTGTTTGTTCTTTTTTTGGTAATAATAAAATTGAATTTATATTAATAGAAAATCTAAACCCTGTTAATATACGGTCACATATATTATCAATGCTATATTTTCCATTTTTATAATTTAACATATTAAGTTCAACATTAAGAATTTTTATTCCTGTTTTCATATTATTTTCTTTGAAATTTACTTTAATTAATTCATCATGTCCATTTCTAATTAAATCAATATTAGCTTTTAATGAAATATTTCCATTAATATTTGATTTTAATTGTAAAACTCTTGTCACTGATTTTGAATCATCTAAAGGGAATATTATAGATGCTTGTCTCATCTCAAATTTAATTTTAATATTTATTTTGTTATTTTTTGTTCTAAATATTTTAGTTAATTTAATCTCATTATCTTTTAAAGATTTTTCTATTTCTTTATCAGCATTTTCATTTATTCTATTATTCAATAAATTAGAATTAATGATATTAATATCATCGCTTTTCCCTTTTTTATTTTCTGAACTTGTATCTATTAATAATATTTCTTCTTCCTCTGATTTTTCTTTATTTTTATTAATATCGGAAGCTAATTTTGAAACAAATTTAGAATCAAATAATTTATTTGTATCATCACTTTCGCTTTCTTCATCTGAATCATCATTAGTTCCACTGGTACTTGAATTATAACTTATACTATCACTGCTGCTATTTAATAATATATTATTATTATTTTTATTCATTTTTTTAAGTAGTCTATTTTTAATTTTTTCTTTTTTATGTTCTCTCTCCATATTATTCCATACAATAATATTTTCTTCAATTATTTTATTAAACATTTCCAAATAATAATCAGTAAATTGAAGTATTCTTGTTAAAGAGCTCATTGAAATACATATCTTTATGTTTTTAAATAAAATATCAGCTAATTGGGTTTCAGTTTCATTATTATGACTAAAATTTAGAACCATAAAATATTCAGCATATTTATCATTTGTGTTTAATTTATTTTTTTTATCAATTTTTTTAACTTCATTTATATCTGAAACTGATATTGCATCTTCTATAATATAATCATTTGACATAAAAGATTGATAATTATACTCCTTTTGAATTTCATTACTATTTTCACCTGAGTCCATTTTTATAATATTCTGAAATTCTTTATCTATATAATAGTCTCCCTGTGGATTATTTACATTTGTTATTAAAGTCTCTTTATCTAAAATTCCTATTGATTTTATAAGTAATGTAACATTACAATTGATTTTTTCAGTTAATAAAAAATTTATCTTTAAATAATTCAAATCAAGTATTATAAAATCTCTATATCTTAAATTTTTAATATCTTCATTTGATTTTGATAATATTTCTCTTTCTTCATATGATATTGTTTTTTGGATACAAATATGGAAGCTATCTAAAGTAAAATCTACCAATATAAATTTAGGATCATCTATTTTTGCATTTTCTTCCCTTTTTTTAAATAAAGCTCTATCATTATTAATGATATCCTGATTAATATTAATATTTTCCAATTCATTTGCATTTTCAAAATCATTTAAATCATCATTTTTTATTTCCTGTAATTCTTCTTCATCATTTTCTTCTTTTTTATCTTCTTTGAATAAATTTAAATTTTTTTTTGAATGAGTGATATAAGTTTCTTCTTCATCCTTATTAAATTTAATTTCTTTTTTTTCAAAATATGTTTTATGTTCGAGCTCATACTTTGCTAATTTTAACAATTTTCCAGATTTTTCTATCATTTCCATAAAAAAGGGTAATTGTATATCTCTCACATTTATTTTAAATCTTCCTACATTTACACAAAATTTAAATTTTTCAAAATAAGGATTTTTTTCTTCAAACATAATATCTGCATTTAATCCGAAAGAAACATCTTGAATTAAATTAGACCCTTTTGCATCTAGTAATCCGCTCAAATCCCCATTGAAATCATCTAAAGTTGTCACACATAATTTTTCTCCTTTGAACATATATGTATCTACTAATTTCATCCTTTCTTTTACTTTAGCATAATTTATTTTGGGATCTTGTCTTGGGGGAAGAAGAGAGTACATATGGAAATCTCCACATCTTATTAAAATACATTTCTTATTTGAATTATCTAAAATATCTATAGGAAATAATAATATAGGGCTTTTTATTGTAACATCTAATTCTGCATTAAAATGTTGTTGTTTCTTTTCTTCTAAATGATCATATATAAAACCATCCTTTATAAATTTATATATTTCTCCTGTTACATTATATTTTTCTGGAAAATCAAAATTTCTATCCATAAAAAATGTTAAATAATCAGATAATTTCTTTGATATATATTGTATACTAAAAATATTTGCTATAAATATAATTCTTTTTTGATTTCTAAATTTTATTCTATAGTTAGAATTATCATATTTTGGATTATTTTCAAATTCTATATAGCAAGCATTTATTTTCCCTTTTTCTCTTTCACTGAAACGTTCATTTCTTTGTTTTATTGTGGACATTATCATTTGATATTTTGATTGAGGTAATTGATATTGCATTATTGAAATATCATTTATAGTCAAAGTTAAAAATTGTTGTTTATTTTTTATATCACAAAAGAAATTAGTTTTTACTAAATCTATTGTAAATAATTTTTCTTCTTGAATTCTCTTTACATTTATTTGAATTTCATTTATTTCAAAATTGATTCTTAATAAAGTAATGTTATCAGAAGCATCTTGGAAAAATTCACTTAATTCTTCAATATTATTTATATTCTTTTTAATTAAATTAGAAACTATATTTTCAAATTTTAATTTTTTTTGTTCTAATTCTTCAATTTCTTTTAATTTTTCTTTTATTTTCTCATCTTCTTCTTTATTTTTTTTATTTAAAAAACCTTTTTTTTTAAAAAGCTTTTTATCACTTTTCATTTCTTTTAATTGATTATCAATTAATTCTAAAGTATTAGAATGCTTACTTTTAAAATCAGCTAAATTTCTCATCATTTGAATTTCTTCATATTTTAATTTATCTTCAAATTTATTTAATACAACTTTTATTTTATTAGCTTTTTTTTCGTTAGGTTTTTTACTATACATTAAATTACAATAATTTATATAATTATCAATATATTCCATTTTTTCTTCTTCAGTCAATTTTTTAGTGTAATATTCCTTAGATAAACCTGAATGATATTTTAACATTAATTCTTGATATATACTTAATTTAAAAATTGCTTTTGTTTGTACAAGGTTTAATCCTAGTTTTATTTCTTTAATATTACAATGCATATCTACTTTTGGTTTACCATTTTTTAAATTTTCATTAATAGAAAATAATAATAAAAATTTAAAATTAAATAATATATAGTCGTGTGAAGAATAATTATTAATGTTTTCATATATTTCAGAAAGACAAAATCTATAATAATTTAATTTCGAGCCTAAAAAATTTCTTAATTTTGCATCTTTAACTTTAGTATTTTGTGTATCTATTATTTTTTGATTATATTCTACTAATTTCCCTTCATTTTCAAATGTATCTAAGTATATTGAAATATTATCTATCTCTATTTTTTTATTATTAATTTCTTCAAAAGGTAAAGAATATTTTCCTTCGACTTCTTTAAAATCTTTATCTACTGTTTTAAATTTTATATTTTTAACCAAAACCCCAAGACAAAATGGTATTAATGAATATGATATTTCATCATCAAATCTTATGCATATATTACTTATATTTAAATCAATATTATTAATTAATTTGGATAGCATATTCGGATTTGTATCGTCTTTATAATTATTTAATTCATTTTTAAATTCTTCTAAACTTTGTAATTGGGAAATTTTATTATTTTCCATAAATATTATTTCTTCTTCTTTTTTTAAATTTGATAATTTTTTTTGCTTTGCATGAAAAAAAACATTTTCTACTTCGACTTTTATTGGATGAAGATGTATTCTTGGTAATTTTACTTTAATTCTAAGTTTACCTACATATCCATGGATTAAATCGAAAAAGGGGAGATTTAAAAGATTAAAAATTTCTGGTTTTATTGTTAAATTTGCCATTTGTAATTCCCCACTAAATAGAGATGATTTTGTAAGATCTTTATTTATTTCTAATATATTACTTAAATATTTATCTATTATCCAATTTATTATGCCACTGGCCATAAATATTTTTTACTTATTTAAATAAAAATAAATAATATTAATTAATTATTAATATAGTAGATAAAATATATATTTGAGAATATGGGGATTGGGGATTGGGGATTGGGGATTGGGGATTGGGGATTGGG
>JAEEGL012172166.1_pt1 | contig 10325 bp, 2 predicted proteins | sample 9134231 | NCBI WGS metagenome assembly JAEEGL01 (sample SAMN16246548, study PRJNA631951) | gut metagenome | biome: gut microbiome; feature: rumen; material: fiber-attached | host: Bos | place: Iran: Karaj | collected 2018-10
AATCAAAATTAAAAAATATTTTTTTTTATTAATTATAAAATTAGTGATTATGATTGGGCCTACATTAAATTTATAATATATTTAATATGAATGTATACTTTAGTAATGTCAATATTTATCTTATTAAAAATTCTAAAATTTCATAATAAATAATTAAATAATGATATTATATTTAGTTATTATTTAATTTAAATAAATTTTAAAACTAATCATAAATATAATAATAATAATAATAAATTTATTTATTTATTTCATTTTTAAACCAAAACTTATTTCTTTAGCTATATTTTGAAAAGTTTGATCCAATCCTTTAAAATCTTTTTCTTTAAATACTTTTTCTGTTCCTCCAATTTTAGCAATTTCATTTAAATGATCACTATTTTGTATATCTCCGCTTAAAAATATTGTGTATACAATTAATTTAGTTTCTTTTTCTTTATTAGTAGACATCATCTATAAAATATTAAAAATATTATTATTAAATTCTTACATCTTTAACATAATTTAATGTTTCATTTTGAGTTGATGGTTTATTTTCTCCATCTGATAAAAGAATTATTATAGGTTTATATTCTTGTCTATTTATTTGTGATAAAATTTTATTTCCTTCCTTTAATCCTTCTAAAAAGTATGTGTTTCCATATGCGTCTTCAATCTTAGACATACTCATGTTTAACCAATCACCTGTTTTTATCAAATTTTTATCATAATTGCTAAAAATCGTTTGAGAAGTAGAACTAAATGCAATTAATGAAAATAAATCATTATTATCAATATTTAATCTTTTTTTAATATAATTATCAATAACCTGAAGAACACATCCAAGTCTATTATTAAAGTTTTCATTCTTTTTAATAATATTATATATTGGTTTCAAATCTTGTGAACCCATAGAATCAGATTTATCAATAATAAAAATAGTATGACATGGTTTTGGATTATGATGTTCACAAGAAAATTTATGGTCATTTTTATGCCATAAATTTAATTCACAATAAATATTTTCTTTAAAATTGTCACATAATTTACATTTTGCAGGACATTTATTAAATTCATCTTTTAATTTTTTCTCAAACTCGCTTTCGAAACGAAATTGTAAAAATGATTTCCAAAAATATTCACATTTGCATTCATATAAATATTTATTAAATTTACGTATATAACCGTTTTTAATATTTTCGTCTTTGTTTTGAATTAAATTACTATCTAATCTATGAATATGTCTTTTTTGATCTTTGCAATATTGATAACAAGTAAAAATAATTGCATCTTCATTATTTACAAAACTATATTCTTTTTCTTTAAAGTTAAGTTTTACAGTTTTTTCTTCAGTTTGAATTATGGCATTTTTTATATGGCCATGTTTGCAGAAATGGAGGTATTTATGACCGAATTCTAATTCACATAATCTATCACAAAGTTTGCATTTAAATCCACATTTATGTTTTTTAATTTCACATTTATGAATTAATCCATTATGATTTATTTGTCCTTTTAATATTTTATAAGTACATTTATTTTTCTTATAGGTTTGTTCACTACTTTCAACATATTCTAAAATTTGATCACTATTTTTAAATTTAAATGTTTTTGTACTTTTTTTTATATCTATATTTGTATTTGTTTTTATTTCACAATAACCATTTTCTTCACACATATGATTGCATTCATGCTCATTATTACATAAATGAAGTCCTTCATGTTTAGAATGATAACAACAAAAATCACTACAAAATCTGCATATTTGATTACATAAATGCTCATTTTCTTTTTTTTTACATATACAATTCCCATTATGCTCACATTTAAGAATACAATCAGAAAAACATCCTCTTGAAAAATTTTGCAAATAACATTTTCCTTTACATAAATGAATTTTAGAACTGCATTCATGCTTATCTTTATGTCCAGCATTTTTATTACAAAATTCTTGGCATCCTATTGATTTTTCATTATAATAGCATAGTTCTTTGCAGATATGCTTATCGGAATTGCATAAATGTTGACCATCATGTAGAATAGGTTTATCACATGAACCTTTACATCCAATTCTACTTTTATTTTTTAAATTACAATTTTCTTTACATATATGCTTTTCTTTACTTTCTTTACATATATGCTCTTGAGAAGAAAAAAAACCAAAAATGTATTCTTTATGTCCTAATTTTTTACAGCAATGTCCTAAGCATCCCGCTTTTGAAATACTTTTATATTTACAATCTTCTTTACATTCATGCATTTCAGAGCAACATTTATGTTCACCATCATGCCCAGCTTTCAATATACAAAATTTATTACATGAACCTTCAAATGAAATTTCCATTAAATCGCAATTTTCTTTACATATATGTAATTCAGGGGAATTTTCACAAATACATTTACCATCATGATTTATTGGTAATTTACATTTAATTGAACATCCTTCTCTACTTTTTGATTTTAAACAACATTCTCCATTATGAATATGAGCATTTAAATCAGCAGAACACATACATTGTGAATTTTCATGATCATATTTTAAAATGCATCTTTCTTTGCATCCTAATCTACTATTTTTATAAAATATACATTCTTTATCACATATATGTTTATCCTTTCCAACTGAACAAATACATTCTCCTTCATGAAATATATTTAATGAACATAAAATTGTACAACCTTTCTTACCTTTTAAACTACATTCTTTATTACATAAATGTTTATCTTTTGAAATTTCACATAAACAAGGGCTTTCATGTTCAATAGGTAAAATACAATTTTCAGAACAAGTACCTTTTTTACTATTTTCAAATAAAGAACATTTTCTAGAACATATATGATTTTTTTTTGGTATTCCACAAAAATGCATTTTGGAAATATCATGTTCACATGGGAGACAACAAAATATAAGACATCCTTGATTTTTTCGAGATTTATCTGAATAAATACACTTATAATTACATAAATGAATTTTTTCTTCACATAAATGTTCTCCTTCATGAAGAAATGATTTTTTGCATATTTTTTTACAATTATGAGATTTATTTATAAATTTACAATCTTTTGAACATGTACATGTTTTTTTTCCGCAATAACAATCTCCTTCATGTCCAGCTATCAATCCACATTCATTCTCACAATTTTTGCAATTTTTTTTGCAATGATGGTTTTCTTTAGGTATTATGCATTCATGAAATCCTTCATGACCTAATTCATATTTACATTTAATTTCACAACTTTTAATTTTGGAATACTTTTCTAAAGAGCAATTTTCTAAACATGGATGGAATTCCTTACAGTCATGTAAATTTTCTTTATGCCCACTAATTAATTGACATGGTCTCCCACAATTTTTGGAACAATTTTCAAAGCATAAATGATAAGGTTGACCACATGAGCATTTTCCCTGATGATTATAAGGTAAAATGCAATTTCCCTCGTTTATACAACTTTTAGATTTAGTTTCTTTTTTGAAAAAGCAAATATCATTACAAATATGCATTTCATTGCAATTATGTGGAAGATCATGTCCATAATTAAGTCTACATTCTATTTTACAATTTTTTGCTATTCCATTTAATTCACAAAATTCTTTACAAATATGATTATTTTGGCATATGCAACTGCCAGAATGACCAAAAGGAAGAAAACATTCCCCTCCACAATTTCTAGATACGTTTTTTAAATGACATATTTTTATACATTTATGATTTCCCCCACAATTATGATTATTAATAGAATGAGGTAAATTCAATATACATATTCCTTTATTTATGCATCCTTTGCTGATATTTTTAAATGAGCATTCTAAACAACATTTATGCATTTTACTTTCACATAAATGTTCTCCTTCATGATCTATCTCAAGATTACAGTAAATTTTACAACCTTCTGAATTATCGTTATAAATACATTTTTTGTTACATAAATGTGTTTTATCACATAGACAATTACCATTATGACCTATTTCAAGATTACAAAATTGAGAACATTGTCTTAAATTACTTTTAGAGCATATTTTTTTACATTTATGTTGATGACCACAACTATGCATTTCTTTTTTATGACCTGCTTTTTGATTTTGACATAAATGGTCACAATTATCTGATTCATCACAATTTGTTTGTAGACATTTTTGACATTTTTCATGACAATAGTGGTCATCTAATCCACAATTATGTTCTTTATCATGACCCAAAATTTTTGAACATTTATAATAGCAATAATAACATTTTTCCTTGCATATTATCCATTTATCTTTTAAATAATAATTAATATTCTTTAATGATTTTATGCTTTCTTCATTGAAATTTGATGTTAAATTATTTATCCAGTTTTTAACATTTTTTTCTCTTCTTTTAATTATTGCTTCAATAAAGAATTCAAAATTATTTATTATTTCATAATCTGTTAAATTGATATTATTTCCTATTTTTTTCCAAATTGTAAAAAGTTTTTTTCTTATATCTTCAAGACTAAAATATGCTTTATATTCAAAAGGAATTAATAATAAAAGTCCATATTCTTTCATCCCTTCAATTGTTAAAATTATTTGATTTTTTGAAAATTTCATAAATTTATTATTTAAAATTTTAGTGGGTAAAGTTTTATTATCTTTATTTGGAGAATGTATTTTTTTTTTTAAAACTAATTTTTCTTGAAATATTTTATTATATTTATAACTTTTTTTTTTTGATAAAGATTTAGATTTTTTATATGAGAAAGGTTTTAATTTAATTAATAAATCATCTATTTTTATTTTTTTATTTTTTTTTAGTTCATCATTTTTAGATTTTATTTCTAATTTTAATATTTCTTCTATATTCGGTTTATTATTTGAAATAAATGAAAATTTCAATATTTCTAAATTAGATATCAAATTTTTTTCAAATTCTTCAAAAGAAGAAATATTAATTTCGTAATATTTTGAATAAATCCCAAATATTTCTAATGCATTATTTTTATTATTTATTATATAATTTTTTAAATTATCTATTGTAATACTATCTAAAACATTATAATCATGTATATCAATTGTAGCTAATATAATTTTCAAAGAATTCATAAACTCACATCCCGTCCTATATTTTGGTAAACTTTTTTTGATTAAAACATCTTTGATTATTAAATGAATAAATTCATTTCTTAAAAAATAATGAAAATCATTTTTATTAAATTGAGGAGTTGGAGAATTAATAAATTTGTTAAATATTCCAAAAATTGGAAGATTTAAATCTAATTCTCTTATTTTTCTCTTTATTTCTGAATTATACCATTTACTTATTGAAGCATTAATTTTTTTATTAAATTCTTTTTTCACTTCTTCAACATCATTTTCAAGAGCATCTTTTTGGCTGAAAATTAAATTACCACCAAAAAAACTTGAAGATTTAGTTGTATTAATATTTTTACTTCCTTCTGACCAATTAACCATTCTTGATTCCATATATTTATCAAAAGCTTTATCCACCCTTAAAATTATAGAATTCCCCATTGCTGCTCCAACCATAGCTAAATCTATATCTTGTTCCAAACTTCTTTCAAAAGTTCCTAATCCTTCAAAATCTAAACTTACACAAATAAAACCATGATTATATGGTGACACTTCACATATGTGATCCAAATCTTTATTATGCCCTTTAGGAAGAGCACATCTTTTTTTACAAAAATTTTGGTTTTTTTTAATATTTGTTTCCTCAATAAATAAACAACATCTTTCATTGCAAGAACATTCTTCACATATACATTTAATATCATTTTTATGATATAAAAGACAGCATTTGTTTTTATAACAATATTTACATGAATTTTTGCATTGATTATTATAATTTATTGGATTAAACAATGAAACAGCCATCCATATTCCTTCTGTACACCTCATTCCACTAACATTAAAAAGAGAAACTGATATTTCATTTGATAATGTGCTTTTTCCTATAGATTGAACTCCCATATAACATAATACAATAACTGGAAGATCATAATAATTAAAAATTGAATTTTTTATTCCAAAATCTATATAATCTGCCTTTTCTTGTATAGAAATATCTCTTTTTAAATATTTTTCATATAAATCTTTAACTATAATATCTTTTCCATTTGACATTGCTTTAAAATAAAAATTCTTAATTTTAGCAATTTGGATAGGTATAGCCTCTATAAATTTAATCAATAAAGAACCTAATCCTATTTTATTTATTATTTTTTTAAATTTATATCTTCCTTTAAATTCATAATTCAAATCATCATAATCTAAACCTCTTTCAACAATGCATTTCCTTTTTAATTCATTAAAATATTCTTTATATCCATGTAATTTGAGATTATTAGAAAATAAATAAATATTCTTAATAATTTTATGATTAATATAATAATTATATTGGAGAGCACCTATAGCTGGAAATTTTTTAAAAGCATGATAAAAATAATTAAATATACAGTTACCTTCTTTGAAATTGCATTCTTTTATTTTATTTTCCTTTGATTCAATTGAAAAAGAAGATTTTTCTATTATTTTTTTTCCTTCTAAAAATAATTTTTCATTATTAATATAACAATAATAAAGTATAATATTATTATTATTTCCTTCATTTTCTTTTTCTATTTTACAAATTGAATATTTGCAATTTTTAATAGATTTTTCCAATAAAATGTTCCCTTTTTCAATAATATGAAATGTGTCTTCATCATTATTTGGTTGAATAGAATATAAATCACATTTCCAACATCCATCATTTTCATCCAAATATATTATTAATAAAAATGCATCTTGAACTAAATATTGAATATAATCTTTATTATAGTTATTATAATTTTTTGAAATATTAAATTCATGAATAATTTCAAAATTTTCAAGATTTACTAGTGAAATTGATAACTCATTGAAAAACAATGAGTAAATAAATGATTCATTGAATTTTAAAGGAATTATAATTATTTTTTTAGTGATTCCCCAATAATAATTTGGATATCCTTTATTATCTATAATTCTATTATTTTCATCTAAATAATATATATTTATCATTTCTAAATTTTGGTTTTTTTCAATGTTAGTTAGGTTAGTTAATATTAATATTTTCATTTTATCATTATAATCATAGCAACCATTAAATAATATTGTTTTATAATTTTTTAAATTAACTTCAAAACAGTCATTATTTTTTTGAATTAAAATATTATGATTTTTACTTTCAAAATAATTTTCAAAAATATCATCATCCCATTTATTAGTATCTTTGAATTTCAGACAGTATTTTTCTTCATTTATAATTTGGTAAAAAGTGAATAATTTAACAATACAATTTGAAAAATTTTTGTTATAAATTTTATATGTATATAAATATTTTATTTCTTTGCTTTTTTCTTGTATACAATCAACTTTTTCATATTCAATCCAACTAGTTATATTTTTTTTTTTTGAATTAAAATGTGTATTAATTTTTGAAATTAAATCATTTTTCCACATTAATGAATTTGTTTTACATTTTAAACAAATTTTTTCATCTATAATATTATTTTCATTATTATCTATATATTTATTAATAAATTGAATAATATCATTTATCATATTATTAATCATATTTTTATATTTTTTTTTTCTTTTTTTTTTTAAATTATTTATCTTTTCCATAATATTTAGATTATTTATCTTTTCCATAATTTTATCTTCCAAATCTTTGAAATCATTATCATTTAAAAAAAATCCTTTTATCAAATTCAATATTTTATCATATTCTATTTTATTATGAACAATAAATATTTTTTGTTTACAATTTTTATGAGAAATGATTATCTCTTCATATTTTTTATTTTTTTCATTATTTTGAATACATGTTACATGAGATAAATGAAAAAAATGATTGTTACAAATAAATAAAATTATATCAGAATTATTATTTTTGACTTGACATATTTCACAAGAAAATCCTTTATCAATAATATTTCTAAGACTATCTAAAGGCTTTATATATTTATATTTAAGACCTTCAATATAAATTTTAAAACAATCTTTATATTCTTCATTTTTTAATAATTTTGAAAGATGATTAAATTTTTTCAAAAACTCATATAAATCTTTTCCTTCTAGATTAAATTTTTCATTTATATAAATATTTTTGTCATTAAAATTTAATTTATTATATGGCATTTTATAGAAATGTTTACAACTAGTGCTTTCATCTGTTAAAATATAAATAAAAATATTATTTCCATTTGTTGCTATATTTTTAATTTTTCCATCTATCTCATTTAAAGAAATTTCTATATTTATATTTTTATCAATCTTAAAAATATCATCAGAAATCTGATTATATTTTAATTCACCAATAGTAGGTTTAAATGCGTTTATATTGTTGAATTCATTAATTGCTTGAAAATCAAAATCTTTAGATTGATTCTCAGTTAAGCAAATTACATTATCATCTGATAAGGAGAATCCAATTCTAACCAAACTAAGTAATAAACTTTTTTGTGGTTCATCTAATTGTTTATATTGGTAAATCATTTTTCCTGGCCATATAATTATATAAGCAAATGTTTTATCTTCATTAATTGCAAGAACTATTCCTCCTTTTTCATTTTTTTCTTTATAAAAATATTGAATAGTATCAATCATTTTCTTTTTATTTAGAAAATCAAGCAAACCTTCTTTTGTACCCCATAAGCATAAAGTTTTTAATTTTATTTCATTTGCCTGATCAAAATCAATTTTTGAGCAATTATCTTCTGAATTAATTTTCATATCCTCACATAATTGAATAAAATCTTCGATTCTATTAAAAGGGCATTTATTTATATCATCTTGTGATGTTAAATATTCATTTATTTCAATAAGAAGATAATGATTAAATTTTTCTTTTGTAATTTGATTTTCTTCTTCTGATTCATCAGAATTATCAATTATATTTTTATAATCTTCATTAGATTCACCTTTTATATTTATATTATTATTTTTTTTTGTTTTAATATAATCTAATATTTTATTTTTTATACTTATATTTTTTATATCTATCTCTTCAAAATCATCTTCTGTTAAATTGAAAAATTTTTCACCATCAATTCCCAAAGATTCAATATTTTCCAATTCTTCTTTATCTAAAGTAAATTTATTTTTTAAAAAATTACAGATTTGTTTTGTTGTTGATTTACCATTAATATCTGTTACTTTAATGGATTGAATATAATCATATAATTTTTTTCTTTCTCCTATTTTTAATCCAAAGTCTTTTAGTTGTTGTAGATTCATTTCTTTTAATTTATCACCATTTATATTTTTAAAATTATTTAAAATTTCATCATTAAATTTCATTTCAGTTTTTAAAAAATTATTTACTTGTTCTTCATTAGATTTTTCATCTATATTTTCAACATAAGCTAAAATATCTTTTTGATTATTTTTAATTTCATTTAATTTAGGTAAAATTTTTTTCTGATAAAATTTATATCCTAAATTTAAAAAATCTTCATTATCCAAAAATAATAATTCATTTCCTTTTATTCTTTCTTCTCTAAATTTTTTAATGATTTTTTCATTTTTAATGAACTCTTTTAGAAAATTGCAAATATCTTCTTCTTTAGAATCTTTATTAAAGGACATTTATTAAATTATTAATATTTAAAACATTTATTAATTTAATATATTATATTCAAATAAATGGGATTGGTTTATAGATGATATATGATATGGAAATTTATCTTTAATTCTTCAATTAAACATCAAAAAATTTTTTATTTTAAGAATGATATTAATTTTTAATGGATATGGGTTATTTTTGCTGGAATTAGATTTCAAAACAGTGGGAAAATTATTACTTAAAAATAAATAATTTTGAAAAGTAGGCAATTAAAAACCTCTAAACAAAGAATCAAAATTATAAATGAATCAATGAAATATTTTCCTTTGAAAAAAGTTCTTTAATTATAATAAAAAAATTAGAAATATTCATTAATATATAATTAAAAAAAAAAAAAATAATAATAAGATTATGAAATTTTTATTATGTTATTTTAATTTATATTTTAATACATTTATTTAAAAAAATTTGTTTGGGGATAGGGATTGGGGATTGGGATTGGGCCCAATCCCTAATCCTCATAGATAAATTTGAAAAATTTAATAATGATGGAAATGATATAATAAAAATAAAAGAAAAAATGTTAAAAAATTTATCTAAGATATCAGAAATGTTATAAATATATATAAAGAAGAAAAATCGATAACTATAATAAAAGAAAATTTATCTCTAAAAACATTTTTATATTTGCCTTTTTTTTAATTAATATTTTAAGTTTTAATTTTTAATTTTTTTTCATTATAAAATATTATTATTTTTTTCATTCTTTTAATA
>JAEEGL012207912.1_pt1 | contig 10325 bp, 5 predicted proteins | sample 9134231 | NCBI WGS metagenome assembly JAEEGL01 (sample SAMN16246548, study PRJNA631951) | gut metagenome | biome: gut microbiome; feature: rumen; material: fiber-attached | host: Bos | place: Iran: Karaj | collected 2018-10
CGCGAAGGAGAACGGTGTCCAGGGCCGTGTGACCCTGCAGTTCACCGTGGAGGCCGACGGCCGCGTGACCAACGTGAAGGTCCTGCGCGGCGTGGACGAGTCCCTGGACAAGGAGGCCGTCCGTGTCGTCTCCAGCTCCCCGAAGTGGAAACCGGGCCGGCAGCGTGACCGCGCCGTCAAGGTGACCTACACCTTCCCCGTGATCTTCCAGCTCCGCTAAGATGGCCGAACACTTTTCGGATATCGGAAAGGCAGAGGCGATAGACCAGCTCTATCGCCTCTGTGCTTATCAGCCCGTTCCCGGTCTGGTCTATACGGCGGACAAGGGCGGCAAGGTGCATACCGCCGCGCGGATGTACCTGGAAGGCATCGACTTCAATCTCGTCTATTTCCCCTTCAAGCACCTGGGATACAAGTGCGTCGTGGGCGTCACCGGTGAATTGTATGCCGCCCTCGCGCATCCGAAGCTCCTGAACGTAATCCTGGGCATTTCCGCGAAACTGGACCTGGACCAGGTCAAGGACCTGTGGCTGGGTATCGCCGTCGCGGCGAAGGAACACGGCTTCGAGGCTGTGAACCTGGACCTGCAGCCGTCGAACAACGGCCTGTACATCAGCATGGCGGCTACCGGGGAGACGTCCCTCCTGACCGACAAGCGGCGGCTCGCCGCCAAGTCGAAGGACCTGCTTTGCGTCTCGGGCAGCCTGGGTGCGGCCTATCTGGGCCTGCAGGTTCTGGAGCGGGGACGGAAAGACTTTGAGAAGACGGGAAAGCAGCCCGACATGGCCCCCTGGCGCATGCTGGTGGGGGATTATCTGCGGCCGGAACTGGATGCCTCGGTCGTTTCCAGACTGGAGGATGCGGAAATCTACCCGTCCTACGGCTACTTTGTGACCCGCGGTCTCGGCGACGCGCTGAAGCGCCTCGTCCGCGACAGCGGCCTGGGCGCCAAGGTCTATGCCGACAAGATTCCCTTCGAGGGCAACTCATTCCAGCTGGGCAAGCAGCTGGACATCGACCCCATCTCGGCAGCGTTCAACGGCGGCGACGACATGCGCCTGCTGTTCACCGTGCCCATCCTGCACCTGGAAAGGTTCCGCCGGGATTTCCAGACCTTCGACATCATCGGCCACATGGCCCAGCCCGAGGTGGGTGCGGTCATGGTTACCCCGGAAGGCGTCGAGTTCCCCGTAAAGGCGCAGGGATGGAAATGATCCCTGCCGCCGCGGGCGGGTGTTGATAACTTTTTTCGGAGAATTCAGGGCATAGTGCTATCTTTGTTATCCTAACAGACCGCACTATGCCCTTCGTCCATCTGCACGTACATACCCAGTATTCCATCCTGGACGGCCAGTCGTCCATCGAGAACCTGTTCAACCGGGCCGAAGAGCTCGGCATGCCCGGGCTGGCCATCACGGACCACGGCAACATGTACGGCGTGAAGGAGTTTTTCAAGTACGCGAAGAAGCACCCGTCGGTAAAGCCGGTCATCGGGTGCGAGGTGTACGTGTCGGCGGGAGACCACCGGGTGAAGGAAAAAGGATACTGGCACCTGATCCTCCTGGCAAAGAACCTGCAGGGCTACAAGAACCTGGTGAAGATCGTGTCCACGGCGCACATCGAGGGCATGTACTACCGTCCGCGCATCAGTCACGAGATCCTGGAGAAATACCACGAGGGCCTGATCTGCAGCTCGGCCTGCATGGCGGGAGAGGTGCCGCGTGCCATTCTCTCGGGCGACATGGACCAGGTGGACAAAGTCATCGAATGGCACAGGAATGTATTCGGCGACGATTACTACCTGGAGGTGATGCTCCACAAGACGGAGGTGCCCGGCCTTTCCCAGGAAGTGTACGACAACCAGATGGTCTATAACAAGGTCATCTTCGAAATGGCGGAGAAGCACCACGTGAAGGTGGTCGCGACTAACGACGTGCATTTCGTCCGGAAGGAGGACGGCCCGGTCCATGACCGGCTTATCTGCCTGACTACCAACTCTTACATCGACGACCCCGACCGCCTGCGCTACACCCAGCAGGAGTTCCTCAAGAGCGAGGAGGAGATGCTCGCCCTCTTCCCGGACCATCCGGAGGCCATCTCCAACACCCTGGAAGTGCTGGACAAGGTGGAGGACTATTCCATCGACTGCGACCCCATCCTGCCGGTGTTCGAAATCGACCCGGCCTTCATGGGCGAGATTGACGCGCAGATGGAGAAATACAAGGACGTCATCGATGCCGGCCGCTGCGACAAGAAAGGCAACTACCGCGGTGACGGCTTCTGCCATTCGGTCGCCTACCTGTGCCATCTGACATACAAGGGCGCCCATGACCGGTACGGGGAGGAGCTGAACGAGGTACAGCGCGAGCGCATCGACTTCGAACTCAAGACCATCTCCCGCATGGGCTTTCCGGACTACTTCCTGATTGTCCAGGACTATATCGCCGCCTCCCGCGCAATGGGGTCCATGGTGGGTCCGGGCCGCGGCTCCGCGGCCGGTTCGGTAGTCGCATACTGCTTGAAAATCACGAACTTGGACCCGATTCGGTACCAACTCCTGTTCGAGCGTTTCCTCAATCCGGACCGCATCTCCATGCCGGATATCGACGTGGACTTCGAAGACCTGACCAAGGCACACGGCTACGTGGAGAAGAAGTATGGGACGGACCACGTGTCCCGCGTCATCACCTTCGGCACGATGGCCGCAAAGAGCGCCATCAAGGACGTCGCCCGCATCAGCCGGGTGTCCATCGACGAGTCCAACCGCCTCGCGAAGATGGTTCCGGACCGCCTGAGCGAAAAGAAGGAGAAGGAGTATCCCTTCAACCCGAAACTGGACGAGCTGAAGCCCGGCTTCAAGGTGGTGGAGAAGGAGGTCGACGGTGTCCGGAAGACCTTCCAGAAGGGCTTGGAAGACGTCGATGTGAAGATCACCCTCAAGAATTGCTACCGTCTGGTTCCGGAGTTCATCGAGGAGCTCAACAACGGGCCCGAACTCAACAAGGAGGTGCTCAAGTATGCCCAAGCCCTGGAAGGGTGCGTACGCCAGGTGGGCATGCACGCCTGCGCGACCATCATCGGTCGGGGCGACCTGACCAATTACCTTCCCATCACCCTTTCCAAGGACAAGGATACGGGAGAGTACGTGCGCACATCCCAGTACGACGGCCACTACATCGAGGACGTGGGCATGCTCAAGATGGACTTCCTCGGCCTCATCACCCTTTCCATCATCCACAACTGCCTGAACCTCATCAAAGAGCGTTTCGGCGAGGACATCGACATCGAGGCCATTCCCATTGACGACAAGCCCACCTACGAACTCTACGGACGCGGCGACACGGTGAGCGTGTTCCAGTTCGAATCCGAGGGCATGCAGACCTGGCTGCAAAAGCTCCGCCCCACCCGTTTCGAGGACCTCATCGCCATGAACGCCCTCTACCGGCCGGGGCCGATGGACTATATCCCGGATTTCGTCGCGCGCAAGCAGGGTGAGCAGGCCATCGAGTACGATCTTCCGGAAATGGCCGAATATCTGGAGGACACCTACGGCGTGACCGTATACCAGGAGCAGGTGATGCTGCTGTCCCAGAAACTCGCCGGCTTCACCAAGGGCGAGGCGGACAAGCTCCGCAAAGCGATGGGAAAGAAGCAGATCGACATCCTGAACTCCCTGAAAGACAAGTTCATGGAAGGCGGCATGGCGAACGGCCACCCGGAGAAGGTCCTGGACAAGATCTGGAAAGACTGGGAGAAGTTCGCCCAGTACGCCTTCAACAAGTCGCACGCTACGTGCTATGCATGGGTGAGCTACCAGACAGGCTGGCTCAAGTGCCACTATCCGTCCGAGTTCTTCGCTTCCTGCCTCACCTACGCGAAGAGCATGGAGGAAATCCGGAAGATCATGGACGACGCCCGCGGACACGGCATCCGGATCCTGAGTCCGGACGTGAACGAGAGTTCATCGACCTATACCGTGAACAAGGACGGCGACGTTCGCTTTTCCCTCGGCGGCATGAAGGGATTCGGAGCCAACATCGTGGACCTGATCCTGAAGGACCGCAACGAGAACGGCCTGTACACCGATATCTACGATTTCGTGGAGCGGATGGGCGGCGTCGTGAACCGCAAGGCCTTCGAGACGCTCGTGTATGCCGGAGCCTTGGACGGCTTCGGAATCAAGCGCCGCCAGTACGAACTTCCGGGTCGCAGCGGACAGCCGTTCATCGACGAGATCGTCCGGTACGGAGAACTGTTCCGGAACGACACGGTCGATGCGGCCGCATCCCTGTTCGGCGACATCGAGGAAATGAAACCCGAGCGGCCAGTCGTACCGGAGATGACCGGAGAAGAGGATTTCCTGAGTTTCCTGCAGAAGGAGAAAGAGCTCGTGGGCATGTACCTTTCGTCCCATCCGCTGGACAAGTACCGGTTCGAGATGGACAGTTTCATCACCTGCGAACTGGCGAACCTTGCGAACCACATCTCAGAGTGCGAGCTGGCCCGGAAACCCGCCAAGGTATGCATCGCGGGTCTGGTAACGGACTACAAGCAGCTCCTCACGAAGAAAGGATCCCCCTATTCCAGGACGATGCTGGAAGACTATTCCGGCAGTTACGAGCTCACGCTGTTCGCCAAAGACCACGAGGATTTCTTCCAATACATGATTCCGCACAACGCCCTGTTCCTGGAAGGCGTCATCGAGGAGAAGTGGGTGCTCAAGCAGGAGGAGCGTGCACAGGGGAAAACCGCACCCTACGCTTTCAAGCTCAAGAAAGCGACCATGCTGGGCAACGTCTCCACCGAATTGCTCAAAGGCTTCAGCATCAACGTGGAAACTCCGATGCTTACTCCCCGTTTCCGGGAAGACCTCGTTGCCGTCGTGAAACGGAACAAGGGGTCCATTCCCCTGGAAATCTTCCTGTACGACCCGCAGACGCACTACCGGATCCAGTTCAAATCCAACAAGTTCCAGGTTGGTGTAACCACAGAACTCATCCAGGATCTCCGCCGCATCGGCGTAGACAAGTTCGAAGTGATCCGGAAATAGGGACTAGAACAATCCTTTCACCAGAAACCAGAGCACCGGCACCAGCAGGGCGGGAATGTAATTCAGAGTCTTGCAGTCCTTGATGTCCAGGATGGAAAGGCCAGAGGCAATGATAAGGACGCCGCCCACGATGGAGAGCTCGTTCACCAGCGTGCCCTGGAAGATGGGGCTGGACGAAGCCAGCGTAGCCAGCAGCCAGATCGACCCCTGCCAGCAGAAGAGGATCGGAGCCGCCAGGATCATGCCGATGCCGTACGTGGTCGCGAATACCGTCGACGTCACGAAATCCAGCGTGGAATTCGTGAACAGGAAGGTATTGTCTCCCTGCAGGGCGCTGAGGACCGGGCCCACGATGGAGAACGTTCCCACGCAGTAAAGCAGGCAGGCCGTCACGAGGCCCTTCGCAAAGCTATCGCCGCCCTTTTTCGCCAGGGCCCGCTTCACCCGGCCGTCCAGGTCCAGGGCCGAGCCCGCAAGGCCGCCGATGGCGAGCGAGAGGATGAACAGCACCGGGAATTCGCTCTTGGGCATGTTTTGCACGAAGGCGTTCGCACCGAGGGCGAGGGACGCGAGACCCATTGCGCTGAACAGGGTCTTCGTATACTTCTCGCCGAGCCCCTTCTTGAAGAGGGTCCCGATCAGGGTGCCCGCCACGATGCAGGCCGTATTGACAATCGTTCCAAGCATACTATCCAAGCGGCCGGAAGGTGACGGTATCGGCCTTTTCCGAAGGGGACACGGCCACGAAGGTGGAGCCTTCCGGTCCCACGGTCAGGTCCGGGAATTTCCAGATGACGCCGGTGTCTTCGCCCGATTCCTCCAGGGCAGACACCTCCACGCCGTCCTTCAGCAGTTTAAGGGACGGGGCGTTGGAATAGACCGTGAGCGTGAAAGGCTCGCCGGCAGGCCTGGCGGCCAGGCGGCGGCCGGCGATGTACACCGTCTCCTCGTTGTGGTTCCACCAGGCCTTGTACAGGTAGAACACGTCCTTTTTCGTTGCCCGGTCACGGGTAATCAAACCCTTGTCGTTCATGAACATACGGGCAGGGTTTTCCGTAAAGTTGACACCGTCGTCACTGTCCAGGTATCCTTCGCGGCGCTGTGCCACGGGGAAGTCGAACAGAATCCAGAGCGAGGTGAAATTCAACCACGGCATCCGGGCGATCTGCTGCGCATGGGACTCATGGGAAAGGTTGCCGTACTCCTCCACGTGCTTGTCATCGCTGAAGTAACGGCGGATGTCCTCCCCGTTCCAGGTGTGGCAGTAGGGATTGATGCCCACGCCGTATTCCGACAGGTTCGCCGGACCCATGTTGTCGCGGATCCAGGTCATCGACTCCGTCACGCCGGAAAAGTCGCCGGGCGTATAGTACCAGCCGAAATAGCGGTTTTCCGAGTAGTAGTCGGCTTTCAATTCCGTATAGAAATCCCGCGCGAAAACGCTGTCGTCCGTCAGTCCCACATAGCGCGTCGGGTCCAGGGCTTTCGCATGATCATACAGGCGGGCGGTCTCTTCGACCACTCTCCGCTCGTCCAGCGCGCCCTGGAAGTTCTCCCGGTTTCCCCAACTGTCCAGCTCGTTCCACATGCCCCAGAACACGATGGAGGGGTGATTGTACAGGTTCCGGACCATCTCCGCCATCTGGGAATGGATGTTGTCGAAATACGCCTCCGTCGCCCGGACGCCGCAGATGTTCACCCAGGGGATCTCCGTCTGGACGATGATGCCCATCCGGTCGCACAGCCGGAACGCATAATCGTTGTGCGGATAGTGCGCCAGGCGCAGGAAATTGCACCCGATCTCCCGGACCGTTCCGTAGTCGCGGTCATAGTCCTCATAAGCAAGGGCCGATGCCTTCCCGTCCGTATCCTGGTGCATGCTCACGCCCCGAAGCGGATAAGGCTTCCCGTTCAGGAAAAAACCTTTTTCCCGGTCGATGGAAAAGTACCGGAATCCGACTTCCGTCACGGCCTTGTCGTCCCCGGCCGTCAGTTCGACCGTATAGAGATAGGGGTCTTCCACCCCATTCCACAGGTGGGGTTTTTTCAGCGTAAATGCGTGCTCGTAAGGCCCTGCAGCCACTTTTTCAGCGTGTCGGTACACCACCCTTCCGGCGGCATTCCGCACCTTCAGGGTCACGCGGGCGTTCCCGTGGAGCATCGCTTTCACAACCGCGTGGGCAGAGGCCTCCGAGACATTCTCCTGGACGACATGCAGTCGGTACGGTCCATATTCCGCAGGGTCGAAATACACCTCCCCGGCAGGCACGTACAGCCAGGCCGGATTGTGCAGGCCGCCGTTCTTGTTGAAGTCGGAGCTGACCGGGATCAGTTCGATGTCCTCCGTATTGTCGCACACGACTTCGACCTCGTTGGCCCCTTCGTCCAGCAGGCCTTCAAGATTCACCGCGAAAGCCGTATAGCCGCCCTTGTGGACACAGGCCTCCCGGCCGTTCACCCGGACCGTCGCCGCCTGTGCAGCGCCTTCGAAAAGAAGGTATGCCGGCTTTTCCGGGTCCTTGATTTCAATCCGGCACCGGTACGTGGCCGGACCGCGGTAATACTTCTCGCTCCGGCCGTCCGCGGCGTTGTAGGAATGCGGCACCATCACAGGTTCCCAATGGACGCTGTCCTGGCAGAACTCCCACTGCGTCAGCGCCGTCTGTCCCTCCGGCACATAGCGCATCGTGTCTTCTGCGACCCGGGAACAGCCGCACAGCAGCAGGAGACCCACGACGGGGGCCAATACCGTAAGTTTCATCATATCAGTCTTTTCGCTTTTTTCTCAGGTGCCACATCTTCCACCATCCGGTGCTGATTGCATCCGCCACGACCAGTGCCCGGTGAAGCGGATGACGGAAGTATTCGGATTCCAGATTATGGTGCCGGTAGATGGCGAGATATTCCTCTTCGGTCAGTTCGAAACCCCACTCCTTCAGAAACTGCACGGAGTACCAGGTGTGCCAGCCGCCGTTGCGGACCTTGCCCATGTCGTGGAAAAGGGCCACGACGGCGATGCTGCCGGAGGGTTGGAACCAGGCGAAAGATTTCATGATCCTGTACACTTCCACGGAATGCCGGGCGAGTCCGCCCTCTTGCAGATGATGGCTGCCTGCGCCCATGGTGAAGAATCCCATCGAATCCAAGTGGCTGATGACCGCTTCCGTCCCGGGACGGCCCGTAGAACGGAATATTTCGATGAATTCCTCCCGGCTGGCCATGGCCTTCGCGTGTTCCCTGTCGGCCTTTCCCTCCTTCGACCGGCATCCGCAGACGGCCAGGACGGCCAGGACGAGGGAAAGGATGTAAAACAGTTTCTTCATGAAAATGTGGCCCCTGGGGGACTTGAACCCACGACCCACGGATTATGAGTCCGCTGCTCTAACCAACTGAGCTAAGGGGCCGGCCGTCGGGCACAAGCCCGATATGCGGTGCAAAAATAGCAAACTTTCCCTTCTTTATCAAATCCATGAAGGAACATTTCCGGAGATAATCCTTGTCGAAGCCGAAAATACTTCGTACCTTGGGACTTCTAAATCAGTAGTGTATGTTGGACAGATTCAACCTGGTCCGGGAATCCTTCATGAAGAAGGCCAAGCCCGTAGACAAGCCCGCCGGGCTCCCTTCGGAATATTTCGGTGAACTGGTCTTCAACCGGAAACAGATGGAGAAATACCTGGATGCCAAGACGCTCAAGGCCCTGCTGGCCTGCATTGACGGCGGACATCCGCTGGACCGCGCTACGGCCGACGGAGTGGCCCGGGGCATGAAGGAATGGGCCCTGGAGCACGGCGTAACCCACATTACGCACTGGTTCCAGCCCCTCACCGAAGGTACGGCCGAAAAGCACGACTCCCTCATCGACTACGACGGGAAGGGCGGCGTGATCGAAACTTTCGACGGGAAGTCCCTGGCCCAGCAGGAGCCGGATGCCTCGTCCTTCCCGAGCGGCGGCCTCCGCGCCACCTTCGAGGCCCGCGGCTACACGGCGTGGGACCCGACCTCCCCGGTCTTCATCCAGGACGACACCCTGTGCATCCCTACGGTCTTCCTCTCCTATACCGGCGAGGCGCTGGACTACAAGACTCCGCTCAAGCGCGCCCTCAAGGCCGTGAACGACGCGGCGCTCCCCATTTGCCGGCTGTTCGACCCGGAGGTGAAGAAGGTCTATTCGTACCTGGGCTGGGAGCAGGAATACTTCCTCGTGGACGAAGGCCTGTTCGCCGCGCGTACTGACCTGATGATCACCGGCCGCACCCTTTTCGGACACAATTCCTCCAAGGAGCAGCAACTGGACGACCACTATTTCGGGGCCATCCCGTCCCGCGTCGCGGCCTTCATGCGTGACCTGGAAATCGCCGGACACCGGCTGGGCATCCCCATCAAAACGCGCCATAACGAAGTGGCTCCCAACCAGTTCGAGCTTGCGCCCATCTACGGCGAGACCAACCTCGCCAACGACCAGAACCAGATCCTGATGAACATCATGCACACCATCGCACGCAAGCACGGCTTCGTGGTGCTGCTGCATGAGAAACCTTTCGACGGGGTAAACGGCTCCGGCAAACACAACAACTGGTCCCTCGGAACCGACACCGGAACGAAACTCCTCGCCCCGGGCAAGGACGCCAAGGGCAACCTCCAGTTCGTCACCTTCTTCGTGAACGTGCTCAAGGCCGTCCAGCGGCACAACGGCCTGCTGAAAGCCACCATCGCCAGCGCGACCAACGCGCACCGCCTGGGAGCCAACGAGGCCCCGCCGGCCATTGTCTCCGCCTTCCTGGGCCGCACGATGACGCAGGTGCTCCGGAAGCTCCTGGAAGTCCCCTCCGACACCCCTATCCAGATTGCGGGAAAGAAGGGCTCGAAAATGGACCTGGTCGAAATCCCGGAGATTTTCGTGGACAATACCGACCGCAACCGCACCTCCCCGTTCGCCTTCACCGGCAACCGGTTTGAGTTCCGCGCCGTGGGCTCCAGCGCCAACTGTGCCGGTGCCATGACCACCTTGAACGCCGCTGTGGCCGAGCAACTGCTCGATTTCAAGGCCGATGTGGACAAAGAACTCGCCGCCGGGAAGGATCTGCAGGTGGCCGTGATGGACACCCTCAAGCCCATCATCGCCTCCGTCATCGACACAGTCTGTTTCGACGGGAACGGCTACACCGACGAGTGGAAGGCCGAAGCCGCCCGCCGCGGCCTGGACACCGAGACCGTCATCCCGGAGATGTTCAACGCCTTCCTGACCCCCGAGTCCGTGGCGATGTTCACCCGC
>JAEEGL012243084.1_pt1 | contig 10325 bp, 11 predicted proteins | sample 9134231 | NCBI WGS metagenome assembly JAEEGL01 (sample SAMN16246548, study PRJNA631951) | gut metagenome | biome: gut microbiome; feature: rumen; material: fiber-attached | host: Bos | place: Iran: Karaj | collected 2018-10
ATCAACGCGCTGAACGACGTTTCACGGGATACACTGGAGAAAATGGAACAGGATCTTGTTTCGCTGAACCATGAGCGATAGGAAAACCCTGATGAGAAAACCCGTGAAGAGGTTGTAGCCTTCTCACGGGTTTTTCGTTTTATACAAGTCAGAATACCGTATCTGTGTCAAGAAGAAATTCCACGGAATACAAATCGTCTATAGGAAGCTCCATGCCGTCTTTCAGGATGACTTTGCGGGCTGTGGGATCGATCCTGCGAACGCATGCGTTCATTGTTCTGTACATGCCGCCCTCTTTCGTATGATCGGGGCAGAAATAGGTGATCGTGACCCAGGGAAAATCATGAGCGGCACAGCGGCTGTCGATCTCGTTCAAGTGCGCATCAATCACAGCCTGAGAAGCTTCCGAGAGTTCGGTTTTCTCCTGTGTGGTACGTGCGGTTTCCGTGATTGCTTCTTCAAATCCAGTCAGGGCCGCAAAAGGGGCAAACTGGGCGGCGCGGTTCAAAAGGCTCATGCGGGGATGAGTGAGGGAAGTGGGGTGTGGGAGACCGATAATATCATCATAGCTGTTTTTCATTCCGCTTTATGTCCTCCGATCTGTCCGTTTCTCTGGATGGTTGTTGCCCCTTCCTTGAAGTTGGCGCCTTTCAGCACGGCGTTTTTTCCGAAACGCGCTTTCAGAGCGAGAAGGGTTTCCTGGATGCTCCGTTCTTTTGCACGATCGAGCATGTCCTGTGCTTCCGCAGCGTCTCTGGCTTCATAATCCGTAAACAGATCCATCTGCTCTGTCTCAGGCGTGTTTTGAATGAACCCGGTCTCGGCTATCACATTGTTGGCGACAACGTACATCCGGCGTACAGTCAGGGAAGGATCGGCAATTTTGTCAAACAATGTCAAGACCGCGTTCAGGATCTCACGGGATGAGGAAGTTGGGGAAGAAAGGTTGATCGATCCATGAGATTCCTTGGGGACAGGACGTCCATAGAAATCACGAACTACGGGGCCGGAGTAGGCAGCGCGCCGTTCCGGATCGGTCAGGTTCTCTGCATCATATCCTACGGAAATGACCATTTGGTCTGTCAGGAGCCTTTTGCTCACGAGATCCAGACACAGAAGATCCGTCATTTCCCATATGATCAGGCGGGCATGCTCAAAATCATAGGGTTCTGCAAGGACCTGTCCGGAAGAAAGACTTTTAGACTGGGGAAGATACTCCTTGATTGCCTTCATCGTGCAGGGCTCCCATCCCCAGGCATGATCTATCAGAAGCTCAGCGTTGACTCCAAACAGTTTGTAGAGAAGGTCCTCATTGTAGTAATCTGTTTTTTTCCCGATTGAGCATCGGGCGATGTCTCCCATGGTATAGAGACCCTGACGTGCGAGCCGCCGTGCGGTACCGCGGCCGACTCTCCAAAAGTCTGTGATCGGCTCATGTGACCAGAGAAGCTTTCGGTATTCCATCTCATCCAATTCGGCGATCCGGACTCCATCGGCATCTGCGGGAAGATGCTTGGCTACAATGTCCATTGCCACTTTGGCAAGATACAGATTGGTCCCGATCCCCGCTGTTGCAGTGATGCCCGTTTCTGCGAGTACATCCGCGATCATCTGCCGGGCAAACTCCCTGGGCTCCAGACGGTGATAGGCCAGATAATCTGTCGCATCGATGAAAACCTCATCGACTGAATATACATGGATATCCTCGGGAGCCACATACTGCATGTAGATGGAAAAGACCTGAGTGCTGCGCTTCATATACAGAGCCATCTGAGGAGGAGCGGTGATATAGTCCAGTTCAAGGGTGGGGTCTGCTTGGATATCGGGATCATGACTTGATTTTCCCTGAAAACACCCTTTCGGGGCTTTGCGGATCCGTTCGGCGTTGATTTCACGCACACGTTGCACGACTTCGAACAGGCGGGCTCTCCCGGCTATACCGTATGCTTTGAGCGAGGGGGAGACGGCCAGGCAGATCGTTTTTTCCGTTCGGGAAGCATCTGCAACGACAAGATTGGTCGTCAAGGGATCCAATCCGCGCTCTACGCACTCTACCGAGGCATAAAAGGACTTCAGGTCGATTGCGATGAAACAGTTTTTTTTCATGCTGTCCTCCTTCTCCCCGGATGCTCTAATTATAACACATATGCAGATCAAGCTATGTATTTCGGAAATCCGGAGGAAGAGCAATTGATGATTTTCGGAAAGTGTTTTGTGCAAAGAAGCCATTGCGGAATCCATATGCGGATGATACAATGGAAGAGATAAAAATGAGGCAGTCTGTTCTTCGCATCACGGATGAAGGCCTGCCCAGTAGGAGGATTCGTTATGTCTGTTCATACCAAGTGCGTTCTCGCTCGTGTTTTCCCGATTCTGTTTTTCTTGTCCCTTATCGAGAATCCGAAGAACAGTGAGCTGTCGTTCCATTGCAACCAGAGCCTGATCCTGCTGATCGTTTCCATCGTGATATCGTTCCTTGGAATCATCCCGATTCTCGGTGTCGTGATCTCGATCGTCGGCGGCATCGCCGTGTTCGTGTTCTGGATCATGGGCATCATGCAGGCGTCGCGTGATGAGATGAAGCCTTTCCCCTATATCGGCAATTTCCACCTTATCGATAACTGATCCCGGATGAAATGAGCCATCGGCTCTTCATTGATACTATGTTTGGAGAAGACTCTCCGGAGGAGATAACATGATCACAGAGTTGAACTTTGTTCAGGCTCTTCTTGTCTCTCTTCTCGGCATTCTCGTCGTGTTCTTCGTCCTGCTCATCATCATGTGCTTCACGCTGATTTTGGGCAAGGCTGTGAACACCGCCGGAAAGAAAGAAAAGAAACCTGCGGCTGCGCCTGTGGCTGCTGCTCCCGCTGCGGCAGCAATACCGGCAGCCCCGGCTGAACCTGTTCCCGTCATGTCGGATGGCCGTGTCCAGCTGAATACCGTGTCAGACCGCACCGCAGTCATGCTGATGGCCATCGTAGCCGATGACCTCGGCAAGCCCCTGGACGAACTGCAGTTCGTTTCCGTGAAAGAAATCGGTCCCGCAGAAGGAGTAGAAGCATGAAGTACAAAATTACCCTGAACAACGTCCTCTATGAGGTCGAAGTCATCGCCGGTAAGGCGAACATCCTGAGCGAAACCCCTGCGGACGCTCTTCCGGAACTGCCTGATGCGCCCAGAGCCGCTGCTCCCGCTGCTGCTCCTGCTGCTGCTGCTCCCGCTGCTGCTCCTGCTGCCGCCGCTCCCGTTGCCGGAGGCACGCCGATCCCGTCTCCTCTGCCCGGCACGATCCTCAAGATCCAGGTTGCTGTAGGCGATACCGTGACGGAAGGCCAGGCCCTGCTGCTTCTGGAAGCTATGAAGATGGAAAACCCGATCAATGCCCCCAAGGCTGGAACCGTGACTCAGATCCTGGTTTCTGCCGGCCAGTCCGTTCAGGCTGGCGACAACCTGGTCGTCATCGCATAAGGAGGCGCCATGGAAATCATCAGCAGATTGGGCGATCTGTGGACGACAAGCGGTCTGCATGCGCTTTTTGCGCAGCTGGACTGGCAGAGTGCTGTCATGATCGTCATTGCCTGCGTACTTCTGTACTTGGGCATCGTAAAGAAATTTGAGCCCCTGCTGCTCGTCGGCATCGGTTTCGGCATGCTTTTGACCAACCTGCCCCTTTCCGGGATCTATCATCCCGATTACTGGACCGCGGTGGATGAGGCGGGTCATGTCCTTCCTATCGATTACGGTATGGTTCTTCGCGAGGGCGGTCTGATCGATATCCTTTACATCGGTGTCAAGACCGGCGTTTATCCCTCGCTGATCTTCATGGGCGTCGGTGCGCTGACTGACTTCGGTCCTCTGCTCTCCAGCCCCCGTTCCCTGCTTCTGGGAGCTGCGGCTCAGCTGGGTATCTTCATCGCTTTCCTTGGCGCCATCGCTCTGGGCTTCACTCCTCAGGAGGCTGCGTCCATCGGCATCATCGGCGGCGCGGACGGCCCGACGGCCATCTGGCTGACGAAACATCTTGCGCCTCATCTTCTGGCTCCCATCGCGGTGGCAGCCTACTCTTATATGGCGCTGATCCCCTTCATCCAGCCGGCAGTCATGCGCCTGCTCGTGACGAAGAAGGAAGCCTCGATCCGCATGGAGCAGACCCGCACTGTTACGAAGACCGAGCGGATCATCTTCCCCATCGCTGTGACGATCCTGTGCTGCCTGGTTCTTCCCTCTGTGGCGCCGCTTCTCGGCTGCCTCATGCTGGGCAACCTGTTTAAGGAGTGCGGCGTGACGGATCGTCTGAGCGAGACTGCACAGAACAACCTCATGAACATCGTTACGATCTTCCTGAGCGTTTCTGTCGGTGCGACTGCTGTGGGATCTACCTTCCTGACCGGCAAAACGCTCGGCATCATCCTCCTCGGCCTCATCGCCTTCATGTTCGCTACTTGCGGCGGACTGCTGCTGGGCAAACTCATGTGCGCTCTCACGCATGGCAAGGTTAATCCGCTGATCGGTGCCGCCGGTGTGTCTGCGGTGCCCATGGCTGCCCGTGTGGCTCACAACGAAGGCCAGAAGTACAACAAAGATAACTATCTCCTGATGCACGCCATGGGCCCCAATGTGGCCGGCGTCATCGGTTCTGCCGTCGCAGCCGGATTCCTTCTGGCGATGTTCGGCTGAGAACAAAACTTTCCTATCTGAAATAAAAAGGCAGCCTTCGGGCTGCCTTTTGATATAGACGGTTTATCCTTCAGCAGGGACACGGACCCGGAGAGCTCCGGGAAGGACGCGTGCAAAAGTTTCACTGACGGAAGGGATGATTTCTCCATCGGCCTGTGCGTCCATAGGTTCCGGTGTCGTAACCTTCAGCTCGGTCGTACGGAAAAAATGGACGAAATCCGTGTACTTTCCATGAGTTCCTTTGATGAATCCCGGCAGAAGCTGCATGACTTTAGAGAATCCTATGTTTTCGATGAGACACACATCGAGGAGACCATCGTCAATCACTGAATTTGGAAGGACTTTCATTCCGCCGCCATACATCATGCCGTTTCCGAATGCAATAAGGTAGAAACGCCGATCGAAGGTTTCCCCGTTGATCTCGATATGCATGGGTTTCCCCTTGTAGGCGATGCAGGTGTAGAAAACGGCCATATAGTAAGCCAATGCTTTCAGCCACTTGAGTTTATTTGAATTGATGACGACTTCTACGTCAAAACCTATGGAATAAACGTTTACACAGACTTTTCCATTCACTTCGAGAAGGTCGACTGTTCTGTCCTTTCCGTTAGTCAGTACATCGAGCGCCTCGGTGATTTTTCCGGGTATGTGAAGACTGCGACGGAAATCGTTGCCGCGTCCACCCGGGAGAATGCCCATAGGAACGTTGGTTCCGAGCAGTCCTTGAGCGACTTCACGAACGGTCCCGTCCCCTCCGTCGGATATGACGAGATCGGAATAAGCTGCGGCTTTTCTGGCAAGAAGCACGGCATCCCCGGGACACTTGGTTTCCAGAATCTCGTATTCCAGACCATGGTCACGGAAATAGGCTTCCGCCTCCCGGGCGACGGAACGGGCAGAACCATTGCCGGCAGTCGGATTAAGAATGAGAGAAATCATGAAGAAATCACCTGCTTCTTTTGAGTATACTTAGTATTTATAGCACGAATCGGTAATCCCCGCAAGACTTTGTTATCTGTTTTATGGACAATTGCCTGGCTTTCGGGATTTTTGTAGGATTTGTGGAGCATCCGCATGAGTTCCTTTGCGTTGCCTTCGCCGCGGAACAGGGTGTATAATATGACTGCACTGATTTGATGCGGTGAAATGCTGTGTATGGAACACACAATGGAGGATAAATGGAAAAACTGGTGAGTCATTGGATAGATGCTCATGCGCATATCTTTCCCGACAAGATCGCGGAGAAGGCGACGACAGCTATCGGCCGCTTTTATGATATACCTATGCAGAACAGGGCGGGCGTGTCTGATGTTCTTCTTGAGGAAGGCTCGAAAGCCGGGATGGAACGTATCCTCGTCTGCTCAAGTGCTACGACACCCCGTCAGGTGGAATCCATTGACAGATTCATTGCGGAAGAATGTGAGAAGCATCCTGAATTTATAGGCCTTGCGACTATGCATCCCGGATTCGATCATATCTATGAAGAGCTGAAGACAGCAAAAGAAATGGGACTGCACGGCATCAAACTGCATCCCGATTTCCAGCAGTTCAGAATCGATGATCCTTCAGCCTTTCCTATCTACGAAGCAGCAGCTGAACTTGGGATGCCGATCCTCTTTCACACGGGAGATGCACGTTATGAGTGGACATCTCCTGTGCGCCTTGCACGAGTTGCAAAACGCTATCCGGAATTGAAATGTATCGGAGCGCATTTCGGAGGTTATTCCGAATGGGATGCCGCGGACGAAGCCCTGGCAGGCCTTGATAATGTTTGGTTCGATACTTCATCCTCTCTGCCATACATGACACCTGAAAAAGCAGTAGAGAGGATCCGCCGTTTCGGTATCCGGCATATGATGTTCGGAACGGACTTTCCCATGTGGAGCCCATCGGAAGAAAAAGAGCGCTTTCTCGCACTTCCGCTGACAGATGAAGAAAGAGAACAGATAGCCTGGAAGACATTTTCAGAGCTGTTCGGTATCACGGTTTAAATGAAATCTGGAAAGGGGATCAAAAATGGGACAGCTTTGGGGTCGGTTTACAGCCGTTCGCAAACATCTGGAAAAACAGTATTCGGAACCTGCGTACCGTGAGGAGACCGGCCTTTCGGCAGAAGCTTTGGATGAAGCGGCTGAAAGACTGCTGAAGGAGCATGCGGAAGAGAGTAAAGTCCTTCTCAAAGCCCGCTTTCTGGAACTGGTTTACACGAAAGCACAGATCGATGTTGACGGAGACGATTTCTTCGCAGATCATCTGAATCATAACAAACTTCTGTGGAGAATCCGCTCAAGGTGGACGAGGGAGGTGTCGGATGCCTTCCTTCCTTATGAGACTGCATGGAAGCAGGATGCTGCCGTAACGGGCCTTCTGTACGCTGAACTTGATCTCGGTCACACCTGCCCTGGCTGGAAGCATTTTCTGTCGAAAGGACTGAAGGGGCTTCTGGAAGAAGCGAGAGAAGCCAGGATCCGTCTCGGAGATCAAGCGACGAAGGAACAGAAAGAGTTCCTGGAATCCCTTGAGATTTCTTATGGTGCCATGATTTCTTTCGCACATCGGCTTGCTGCTGAAGCCCGTCTGATGGGGGGGGCTGACCCCGATTGCGCGGAGAGAATGGAACTTGTAGCGAATACGCTGGATTATGTTCCCGAAAATCCGCCCCGCACGTTGCAGGAGGCGCTTCAGGCATGCTATCTTCTGCATCAGGGAATCGAGATGGAAGGCGAATTCGTACGTTCTATGGGCGGATTCGACAGACTCTTCTATCCCTATTACAGCAAGGATCTGGAGGAGGGCAGACTGACTCGCGACCAGGCCAAGGAGCTCATCTCCTATTATTGGATCAAATTCTTTGCTAATACCCGTGGCGCGGGCAACGGCAAGAACTTTTTCTTCGGCGGATGCGATGCGACGGGGAAAGACAGCGTGAACGATCTGACATATGCGGCGCTTGAGGTGTTCGACGAACTGGATGTAACGGATCCCAAACTTTCCGTACGTATCAGCAAAGACACTCCAGAGGAACTGCTTCGCGTCGTCTGCCGCATCATGAGACAGGGCAAGACAGCTTTTGTGCTCGTCAATGACGATGTGGCGATTCCGTCGATCGTCAAATATGGGAAATCACTGGAGGATGCCCGAAACTATACTTTGATAGGGTGCTATGAGCCTGCCATTGAAGGCCGTGAGATCGCCTGCAACATGTCGATCAAGATCAATCTTGCCAAAGCTGTCGAACTTGCCATGTTTGACGGACTCGATCCTGTGAGCGGACGTCTCATGGGATATCCTACAGGTGATGCGACAAAAATGGATTTTGATGGATTTACGCAGGCCGTTCTGACACAGATCCGCCATCAGGTCAATAAAGCGACGGAATATGTCTGCCGCTGTGAGGATTACTGGATGCAGATCAATCCTTCACCGCTTCTTGGCGGCACTTTTGCAGACGGACTCTACAAGCTGGCAGACGTCGGGCAATCCGGACCTTTTTATAACAACACAGGATGCATGGGCGCTGGTCTGGCCAATGTTGCGGATTCGCTCATGGCCGTCAAGCGAATCGTTTTCGATGAGAAACGATGCACTATGAAAGAACTCATGCATCATATGCGCACTGATTTTGCTGAAGATGAGCTTTTGAGACGCTACATCATCCACCGTGTGCCGAAGTACGGAAATAATGATCCTGAGGTTGACGCTTTGGCTGTTCGTGTAGCGGAGGAATACACAAAAACAGTCAATGAGACTCCCAATCACCGCGGAGGTTGGTTCCGCGCGAGCCTGTTTACTCTGGATCATCGTTTCTCCTTTGGAAAACGTACAGGGGCGACTCCGGATGGACGTCCTGCGGGTGAGTATCTGGCGGGTGGTGTCGGCGCTATGACTGCACGTGATTTCAACGGTCTCACCGCACAGATCCTGTCTGTGACAAAAATCGATTTCAGTGACGTTCCCAACGGTTCTGTCGTGGATATCTATCTGCATCCCTCTGCTGTGCAGGGTGAAGACGGGCTGGCAGCATTCACTGCTCTGATCCGCACGTATTTCGCCCGAGGCGGTTATGGGATCCAGTTCAATATTTTTGATACTGAAACCCTGATAAAAGCACAGAAGCATCCGGAGGACTATCAGACTCTGCAGGTTCGCGTATGTGGATGGAACGTTTATTTTGTCACGATGGACCCGGAGGAACAGGAACAGTATATCCGTTCCAACAAGCAGTATCTGGCCTGACGGCAATGAAATGAAGATGTCTGAAAACGTGAAAGGCAGGATCTTCGACGTCAAACGCTTTGCTGTACATGACGGACCGGGGATCCGGACAACCGTGTTTTTCAAAGGCTGCAGTTTGCACTGTGCCTGGTGTCATAATCCTGAAGGAATCTCATCTTCACCTCAACTCGCGTTTCTCGAGCGGAAATGCGAATTCTGCGGAGAGTGTGCGCGTGTCTGTCCCAATGGAGCACAGGTGATACAGGACGGAGAACGCAGGATTCTGCGGGATCGCTGTACTCTTTGCGGAAAATGCCTGGAGGCCTGCATGCCAGGTGCACTCGTATATTACGGAAGGGAGATCGGCGTCCAGGAATGTGCTGACCTGATTCTGGCTGACAGAGATTTCTATGTGTCATCCGGAGGCGGTGCTACCTTTTCTGGCGGAGAACCTCTGCTCCAGGCGGATTTTGTACGGGAAGTGATGAAAATCTGCCGCGAAGAAAAAATCGATACTGCCCTGGATACCTGTGCAGCTGTTTCCTGGCAGGCATTCGAGAAAGTGCTTCCTTACACAGACCGCGTGCTGTTCGATATCAAGCATGCAGATCCTGAAGCCCACAGGACCTGGACAGGTATGGGAAACAGCATCATCTGGGAGAATCTTGTCCGTCTCGGACAGCTGGGTGTTCCTGTAGAGATTCGTATCCCCTGTGTTCCCGGTGTGAACACGGACGATTCAACACTGCATGAAATCGGATCCAGACTGGCGACAATCCCGTCGATCACGGGGGTGAGGCCATTGGCTTATCACGATTATGCACGATCCAAATATAAGGCGCTGGATATGCCCGACACGATGCCGCGTACAGAACTGCCCGATGCATCTGAGATGGATCGCATCCGCGGCATCCTGGCTGGTTATGATCTGACCATTCTGCAGTAAGTGGTTCCTTCCTGCCGGTCAGTAGGTGAAAGCGGAGATCCGGAGACATCCGGATCTCCTTTTCTTTCTGTTCTATGAAGCGTATAATACTACGGGAATGTGCCTTGTTCTGAACAGGTCATTCCAGATAGTCAACAAATAAACGGAGTTGAACTCCGAAAGGTATGGTGGACCCATGAGAAAATGCTGGATCGCGTTTTGCCTCGTACTTCTGTTGTTTGTTTTCGCAGGATGCAAGGGACCCATGCAAGGGGATCTTCTGCAGAATCTGCCCGGAGCTGCAGAGACATTGCCTGCTGCAACGGCCAAGGGACCGGAAACTGCCGATACTGCTGTGCCAGCTGCAACAGCCGTCCCGGCAGTAACTGTCACCCCGGCTGAAACGGCGGAGGACGTGCCGACACCGGAAGCGACCTCTGCCGATACGTCTGAATTGCAGGGGCCTGAAGCGGTCGAGTTTGAATGGGATAAAGGATATGCCAAC
>JAEEGL015219715.1_pt1 | contig 10325 bp, 10 predicted proteins | sample 9134231 | NCBI WGS metagenome assembly JAEEGL01 (sample SAMN16246548, study PRJNA631951) | gut metagenome | biome: gut microbiome; feature: rumen; material: fiber-attached | host: Bos | place: Iran: Karaj | collected 2018-10
CTTTAAGGAGAAAACAGACAATGGCAAAAAAACTGTGTCTCGGGCTCAACGAACAGTTCGGCGCGCCGCCGCGCGAGCAGATGCGCATGATGCGCGAAGCGGGATTCGACGCGGTATTTCTGGCGTATAAAGACGGCGAAACGGTGCGGCGGCAGGCACGGGAAGCGCGGGAGTTCGGGCTGGAGGTGCAATCGGTGCACGCGCCTTTCGGCGGCTGCCGGGCGCTGTGGGAGGCGGACGAAGAGGCCGCCGGGGCCGCGCTGAAAGAAATTGCGGACTGTATACATATCTGCGGGGAATGCGGCATACCCATTACCGTATCGCACGCCTTTATCGGCTTTGACATTCCGCCGATTCCGAAGGAGCGCGGGCTTGAAAGATACGGCAGGCTGACCGCCGCCGCGGCGGAGGCCGGCGTAACGCTGGCGTTTGAGAACACGGAGGGCGAGGAATACCTTGCCGCGCTGTTTACGGCGTACGGCAACGAAAAGCACGTGCGCTTCTGCCTGGATACAGGGCACGAGCTGTGCTACAACCGCGGCGCGGACCTGCTTGCGCGCTGGGGCGGGCTTCTGGCGGCGACGCACCTGAACGATAACCTCGGCGTCAAGGATCCCACGGGGCGCATCACATGGCACGACGACCTTCACCTGCTGCCCTTCGACGGCGTCCGCGACTGGGAAGAGACCGCGCGCAGATTTGCGCGGGCGGGCTATACGGGAACGCTCACGTTCGAGCTGAATACCCTTTCCAAGCCCGGACGGCACGAAAACGACGCGTACGCCGCGATGCCGACGCGCGATTTTATTGCGGAAAGCTATGCGCGCGCACGCAGATTTGCCGCCTTGCTTGAAACCGCAGAAAAAAGTTGCAATCCGGAAAAGAATATGATAAAATAAAATCATCAATCGATCGGGAGTGATATTAATGACACCTATGGCTCTTGCGGAACCGCTGACCGCAGCGGCTGCATGGCTGAACAGTACCTTCGGCGCGATGGACGAGGCGATCCTGAATTTTTACCACGGAATACAATCGACTGCGCTGGATATTTTTATGCATTACTTTACGATGCTCGGCGACGGCGGCATCTTTCTGATTTTGCTTTCCCTGTGCCTGATGCTTTTTAAAAAAAGCAGAAAAGTGGGCGTCGGCATGCTGTGCGGCATCATCATCGGCGCACTTTTTACCAACGTGTGCATCAAAAACATTGTTGCGCGTCCCCGTCCGTACGTTTTCTGGAACGAATGCAGCGAATGGGTAAAGAACATATGGCACTGGGAACCGGAAAGCGAGTTCTCGTTCCCCTCGGGCCACACCACCGCGGCAATGGCCAGCATGACGCCGGTATTTTTGTTCTGCAATAAAAAGAAGAGCTGGGCGGTGTTCCTGTTCGTGATCACGCTTGGCGCATCGCGCAATTACCTTATGGTACATTATCCCTCCGATATTCTCGGCGGCATCATCGTGGGCGGCATCGCGGGACTGCTGAGCTTTATCATCATCAGCGCGGTTTGGGATAAGCTTTGCAAAAAAGGCAAATTCGGGCAGACGCTGGAAAACGCCGATATACGAAACCTGTTCCGCAAAAAAGAAAAAGCGGCATAAACAAAAACGGAACGGCTGAGAGGCGATCGCTTCTCAGCCGTTATTTATATGATAATTATTCTTGTTTTTGGATAAGATAATCAATCTTGTTTTCTTTTGAAAAACGATAGCAGGGACCGCCGCTTTTTTGTACCGACCGGATTCGGAAAGGCGTCCTGCCCGAAGGCGTCCTCGATGATGTTGATCTCCGCCGTGGTCAGATCGTGCAGCACGACCTCGGCGATATCGAACCGCACGCGGGTATACTCCGGCTTTGCCGCGCTGAGATAGGCGGCGGCGTTGTTTACAAGCCGCGCCTGCTTCTCTCTGTCCACCGCGTCCGAAGGCGGAAACATGCCGCCGGGCGCGCGGGTTTTGACCTCCACGAAGCAGAGCGTGCCGTCCCGGTCCATGGCGACGATATCCGTTTCGCCCAGCGAGGTGCGGAAGCCGGAGCTCATCAGCCGGAAGCCGCGGCGGCGCAGCTCCCGTGCGGCAAGCTGTTCGCCGCGCAGGCCCGTTTTAAGGTGTTCCGGCATCGCCATAAAGCGATCCTCCCCTTTCGTTTAATACGTTATTCCCTGTTCAGCACTTCGTAAGCAAGATCGGGCACGTCCGACATCACGCAGTCCGCGTTGATCTGCTTCAGCGCGCGCATAGCATCGGCGTCGTTGATCGTCCAGTACTGCACGGCGACGTTGTTTTTGTGCGCGTAATTCACGAGCTTTGCCGTGCCGAGGCGGATGAAAAACTGGTTCGCCGGGATCTGCAGCGCGGTAAATCTATAATACCCGGGCGCACGGTCAACGTTCAGGAGGGCGCTAAGATAAAACCCGGCGACCTCTTTTACGGAAGCGGAGCGCTGCATATCGGGATAATGTGCGTCGATGTAGCGCGTGACCTCCCCGTTGAAGGTGCCGACAATGGCTTTCCGCAGCAGTCCGCGCGCGCACAGCACCTCGTAAATCCGGTCTGCAGCGCGGTACCCAAGCTCCTTTTTGTTTTTGATTTCGATGATATAACGAAATCCGCCGTTGGATTCAAGATACTCCAGCACCTGCGCAAGCGTTGCGGCGCGCAGAGAATCCGGCAGCGCCTCGCCGTGCAGCCCGCGATAGGGCGTTTTGCCGTCCTCCGTTTGAAAGCCCTCGCCGAAATTCAGCCGCCGGAGCTCCTCCAGTGTGTAATCCTCGGGACGGGCGTGCTTTACGCCGAAGACCTCGCGGCTGTCCGTGGTGCGGTCCAGCGTATCGTCGTGCAGCAGAATAAGCTCGCCGTCTTTGGTGATATGGAGGTCGAACTCAAACACGTCGGTACGGAACGAGGTGGAATTTATGCAGCCCTCAAACGCCATCATCGTGTTTTCGGGGAAAATATCGCTGCCGGAACGGTGTGCGGACACCATCGTAACGCCGCGCGGGGTTATGTAGGGGTTATCCGACGCATATTCGCGGACGTCTTCTTTCCAGTCGTGCGTGATCACAAGCAGCACGGCGACCGCCACCGCGAGCAGAACGCCCGGCAGACACGCGGCGGCGCGCAGCCCTTTCCGCTTTTTCCGTTTCGGCGGGGCGTCTTTTTTGTCTTTTTCATCTGCTTCAACTGTTTCGACTGTTTCGTTTTCTGCTGCTTCGGCTGCTTCGGCTTCCGCATGCTTCAGTGGATCCAACACGATGTTCATATTCCGCCTCCCCGAAAAAACTGTGTTTTTTATGATACAAAAATCGACAGAAAATGTCAAGCGGACGGAATATTGACAAATCGGAATAAAATGATATACTTAAATTAATATAGGAAAGGGAGAATCAAAATGGATTTCAAAGAGTTTTTATCGGAAAAACGTATTGCGGTCCCCACCCCCGAAAACGTGGTGGACGGCGCGGGCAACTGCTATTTCGGCACGTTTGAAAGCGAGTTTCCCGCCATGGACTTTCTGAAGGCGGATCACCCCTCGCGCCTGCCCAACTTTATGAACAAAACCAAGCTCACGCTGTGGGAGGCCTGCGAGATCAACTTTGACAAGCTGGTGCTGCTGACCGCCGTATGCGATATGGCGCTGTTCGGCACCGCGCTGACCGTGCTTTACGACAAACGCACCAAAAAGGTGGTATCGTGGCAGGAAATGCTGATTCCCAGCTCAAAGGCCGTGATCTCCAAAAACCTGCTGAACGGCAACGAGACCTATTCCAAGGCAAAAAAGGTTAAGATCCGTTTTATTAACAATTTTGAAAAAGGCAAGGCCGTGGTATCCGGCACCGCCGAAAGCAAAAAAGACGGCATGCTCAGCTACCGCGTGGATCTCACGCGCGTTTCCAAGCCCAGCATCGTTTCGATCCCGTTCGGCGATAACCGCCCGCTGTACAGCCAGAAGGACCTGTTCAGCGTGGAAGGCTACATCGATTACAACGGCGAGCGCTTCCATGCCACCGACGCCACCACCGCCATCATCGACGACCACCGCGGTTATTATCCCCGCCGCTCGCACTACGACTGGGTGACCACGATGGGCAAAAAAGAGATCGACGGCAAAGAGCAGTACTTTGCTTTCAACCTCACCCGCAACCAGAGCACAGACCAGGATAAGTTCAACGAGAACCTGATCTGGTTTGAGGGCAGGACCACGCTGCTGACGCCCGTGGTGTTCCGCCACGAAAACGATAAGCTGTGGCACGTACAGGACGAGCACGGCATGGTGGACCTCACCTTTGACATCGGCGACGAATTCCTGATGCGCGTACCCGCAAAGATCATAGACATCAATTACCACATCACGTTCGGCACGCTGCGCGGCTACGTGTGCGATCCGGACGGCAACAAATACGATCTGGACGGCATGACCGGCATCGGCGAAGATAAATCGCTGATCTTCTGACTGGAGTTTTTCCGTTTGCTTCCGCGGCTGCCCACCGCGGAAGTTTTCCATGTTTTGCGGTCTGACGGCATATAACTTACCGAGGGAGGTGCTGTAATTACGGGGCTGAACGATATTTTTTCCGTTTTATTGCTCGGCGCGGGCCTTTCGATGGATGCGTTCGCGGTTTCGGTGTGCAAGGGGCTTTCGGCAGGCAAAGTAAAGCCGAAGCACATGCTGTGCGCCGGCGCCTGGTTCGGCGCGTTCCAGGCCGCGATGCCGCTGCTGGGCTATTACCTCGGCGCGGCGTTCCACGCTTATATTGAATCGTTCGATCACTGGGTCGCATTTCTGCTGCTGGCGCTTATCGGCGCGAATATGCTGCGCGAGGCATTTTCCGGCGAGGAAGAAAAACCCGCGGACGCCTCCTTCGGCGTTAAAACGATGTTTATAATGGCGGTGGCCACCAGTATAGACGCGCTCGCCGTGGGGATCGCCCTCGCCATGGAAGCAAAAACGAACATCTGGCTGAGCATCGCCGTGATCGGCGGCGTGACCTTCGCGTTTTCGGCCGCAGGCGTAAAGCTGGGCAGCGTTTTCGGTGAGAAGTACGAAAAAAAAGCCCGCGTCGCGGGCGGGGTGATCCTGATTTTACTCGGGCTGAAGATTCTGCTGGAGCATTTGGGCGTACTTCCCTTTTAACCGCTCACGGCCCGAGCGCGAGCCAGACGCCCTCCGAGATCGCCTTAAAAACGGGAGCGCAGTCCTCCGAGGCCGCGGCTCCGTCCTCGTTGAACACGACAACGGTATACTTCGGGGCCTCGTATGGGAAGAAGCCGCAGAACCAGGTGCAGAGCTGCTCTTTTCCGTCCGCGCCGTAACGCCCGGTTTGCGCGGTGGCGGTTTTGCCCGCTGCCGCAAACAGGTCGCTCGCGCCGTTTTTACCGGTGCCTTCCGTCATATTCAGCCGTAAGCCTTCGTTGATCGCTTCGCACACGGCGCGCCCGGCCGCACGGCGCGCCGTTTCGTTTTTGTAAACGGCGTATTCGGTTTTGTTTTCGTCCACCAGCGCTTTTGTGATATACGGCGCGCGGTATATGCCGCCGTTGGCGAGGGCGGCGTAGGCCGCCGCCAGATGGAGGGGCGTTGCCAACAACTCGCCCTGCCCGAAACACAGGTTTGCAAGCGCGGCGGGGCTTTTCAGATCGACGGCGTCCGGCAGTACGCCCGCGGCTGCGGTGAGATCCGAGGTAAGCGCGATCGCCTGCCCGAAGCCGAACGCCGCGCACGTCTCGGCGACGGCATGCGCCCCGGCCGCCTGCCCGAGCGCAATAAAATAGCAGTTGCACGAGCGCGCGAGCGCCGTTTGCAGATCCAGCGCGCCGTGCGCCGTGGAGCGGTAGCAGCGGAAGCACAGCCCGCCCGTCTCCGTCTGCCCGCCGCAGATATAATCCTCCGGGCAGGCCGTACCGTGTTCCATAGCGGCCGCCGCGATAAACGGCTTGAACACCGACCCCACCGGATAGCACGAGATCGCGCGGTTCAGGAACGGCAGCGATTCGTCCTTTAAGGAGGCGGAAAGGTTATCTACGTCATAGGCAGGCACGCTGGCCATGGCAAGCACGGCGCCGGTATCCGTTTCGAGCACCACGGCCGCGCCGCGCCGGACGGAGGAAGCGGCGAGCGCATCCTCAACGATATGCTGCGCTATGGCGTCCACCGTAAGCACCACCCCGGCGGAGGAATCGTAGTTTTCGCTTACCACCCGCAGGCCGCAGCCCGGAATCGCCTGCCCCCTGCCGTTCGCCGTGTATTTTACGTAAACCGTGCCGCCCGCCTCCTGCAGGACCCTGTCGAACGAGTGCTCGACGCCGCACACGCCGCGCCCCGCGCTGTCCACGTAACCGATCACGTGCGTACAGAGCTGCCTGTCCGCATACCGCCGTACCGTGGGTATATTTTTGCAGAACAAACTCTCCCGCAGCGGCCTTTCGGTTTCTTCTGTGATGCACACGCCGCCGTGGGCGGCAGCCGCGTCCTCCGATACACCGGCGCGTGTTTCGCCGGTAAGGATCCGCGCTGTAACGTTGCGGTGTTCCGCGTTCACCAAAGGGACCAGATTGCGGTCGTAAATACAGCCGCGGGACGTGTGTACGGAAACCGATTTCTCGTCCGAAGCCGCGGAAACGGCTTCCGCGCCGCCGGTTTGCAGGTACGCCAGCCGCAGCGCGACGGCGCCGATGGCAATACACAGCGCCAGAAACACGGCGACGGGGCGCTGCTCGATACGGTAATAGCGTTTTGTTTCCACAAAAATCACCTCAACGCTCATTATGCGCAGAAGCCGCCGCGAATATTACCCCGCAAAATTACTATTGTATTTTTTTTGGGAATGATATATAATTATTAAAAGTAAAATCAGCAGTAAGGAAGTAAGAAATGCCGTTACGGGAAATGCCGGCCTTTGTGTTTTCGCATAAAAACGTTCTGCGCGCAATCATTTGCGCGCTTGCGGCGTTTGCGCTTCTGGTGCTGCAGTTCTGCTTTATGAAGCGGGACGTGCTGAGCGTGGTGTTCGACGTGTTCGTGCCGCTCACCGCCTGCGTCACTTTCGGCTGCTACGCGATCACAATGGCGATGGACCGGCCCTTTATCCTGATTATGCCGCCCACGGCGTACTTCTCTTCCCTGCTGATCCGCCAACTGATCTACGTTGAGGTGGGCGCGGGTGATACCTACCCCGTGATCACGCTGATAGAATGGGTGCCCTTTGTGTTTTACTGCGTATGCGTAAGCACAGGCAAGCTGAAAAAGATAACAAAATACGTGCTGTGGGGCGGGTGCATTATGCTTTCGGCTTTTATAGCGATGCTGCTGGTGCTGCTGATTTTCTTCCAGATCATGCTGTTCTCCAAGCCGCGCTATACCGTAGCCATGCTTTTCGGCATCGCCGCCGTGCTTTGCATTTACCTCGGCATGCTGCAGCAGCTGCCGATTGCGGGAACGCAGAAGCGCGTGCGCACCCGCACGCCCCCTCCCCCGCCGGAGGGACCCGCAGAATAAAGAAATACACAGGCGCCCGTGGTGGAATTGGCAGACACGCAAGATTTAGGTTCTTGTCTTCGGGTGCGGGTTCAACTCCCGCCGGGCGCACCAGAAAAAAGCAGCCTCCGGGCTGCTTTTTTTCAATAAAATCGCCCCTTGCGGGGCTGATGAAGGAATTGAAGACGCTTTGCCAATGAAGAAATGAAAGGGGTTCCGCGGTACCGCCGCATTTTGCGGCAGAGTTACGGAACACTTTCTCTGTTCACCCGTCAAATCCGAACACGTCGGGGATCGCGTCTGCCCCGAAGGTCGCCCTCCCCATTCTGTACATTGCTTTCGCATGAATCCTGTCGTGCCATATAAATCTTCTTAAAACCTTCCTTACCGACCACAGCTCGCCGTAGCTGCCTGAAACCGTTTTCATGGACAAAAATCCGGGAATGCTTTCAAGGGCGTTGAAACCTCTTGCTCTGCAAGATACGATCGTTCCCTCGTTATCCGCGTTAACACCGATCTCCGAAAAATAGTACGCGTTTACGTTTTTTGTATGCAGGTACATTTCCGCCGCGGTGCGGGGAACCGCTCCGTAAAACGTATTTCGCATTGGATTTGCGCTCTTGTTTTTATCGGGAAACGACGCATACAGCCGGTGGAAATCTTCGGCTGACTTCATGGCGAGCGATTTGAGGCGCAAATATTCTTCCGCACGCAATGGCGCTTTTTCGGTTTCAAAAATCACATCGCTGTCGGCGTCTTTGATCTGCAGATCGGATTCCTTTTCCTGCACGATCGCGATCTCTGGATCGCAGATGGGCTGCTCTCCCGTCCAACGCCGAAACCGCCGTATCTCCTCCGGCATTTTGCGCTTTGCTTCTTCCAACGAGGAGCCTCTTGTAAATGCACCGATATCGTTTTCGGCATAAAGAATGGTATCGCTGCCGTTGTGTTCCCACACGCATCTGATCAACATGATCTCCTCCTGTACTTCCCGGGTTTACGCTATCGGTTTTACCGGATAAGCCTGCCGATAAAACAGCCGGAGCGCCGCGATTTTTAAGCTTTACCGTTCATTCCGCTTTTTTGCGTGTGAGATCGCGCACCCAACGGTATTTTTTATAGTGCGCATACACCCAGGGCATTTTGCCTACCTCGTCCACACAGGTACAGGCGTACACCACCGGCACCGGCCAATGGAACAGGAACACGCCCAGAAAAGCCAGCGGCACGGCGAGGCCCCACATGGTGACGGCAAGGCTGTAAACGTCGAAATACGTATCGCCGCCGGCGGAGAACACGCCGTTGATCACCACGGTGTTGATGCACCTGCCGATCATATACACCGCAAGGATCGGCATAAGCTGCAGCAGCAGCCGCCGGGCCTCGTCCGAAAGCCTTACCATATGCGTGACCGGGAACGCGAGCGCAAGCACGGTAACGGCGGCAAGCGCGCCGATCAGCACCGAGATCTTTGAAAGCCTTTCGCCGTATTCCCTGCCCTTTTGCAAATTGCCCGCGCCGAGCTCGTTGCCGAGCAGGATGCCGCCGCCGGAGCATACGCCGTTGCACAGGCAGCAAAGCAGATCGCGCACGACTGCCGCCACGGAGTTTGCGGCGGCCGCGTCCGGCCCCATATGCCCGAGCGCGGCGGTATAGGACGTAAACCCCACGCCCCAGAACACGTAGCTGCCCAGGAGCGGCAGACCGATCCTGGCGTAATCGTGCAGCAAAAGCTTATCACGCGAAAAGAAAAACGAAAGACGCGGACGGAAAAAGCCTTTTTGTAATGACGAGAGCAGTGCGCAGACGAGCTCCGCGGCGCGGGCGATCAGAGTGGCAAGGGCGGCGCCTTCGGCCTCCATCGCCCGTACGCCGAACAAACCGAAAATAAACACGGCGTTGAGCAGGATGTTCAGCACCACCGCACCGGAGCTGATCCATGCGCTGCGCGGGGCGCGGTCCGTGACCTTCATGAGCGCCAGCAGGCATTGGGAAACGCCCGCCAGCAGGTAAGACCACCCGGCGATGCGCAGATACTTTACGCCGATATCGATGAGAGGCCCATCGTGCGTAAAAAGCTTCATCAGCAGGCGCGGGCAGCCGACGCACAGAGCGCAGAACAGCACGCTCACGCCGCCCGCGAGGCGCAGGCTGATCCAGAAAATGCGCTGGATGGCATCGCGGTCGCCGCGCCCCCAATACTGCGCGCCGAGGATGGCCACCGTGCCGGTAACGGCGCCCAGAAGCATATTCTGCACAAACTGCACCTGCGTTGCCAGCGAAACCGCAGACATCGCGTTCTGCGATACCCGCCCCAGCATGAGCGCGTCACAGGCCGCGACCGCCGCCAGCATAAGGCTTTGGAACGCGATGGGCAGCGTGAGCCGGTACAGCTTGCCGTAGAATTCCCGGTCGGAAAAAAGAGTGTTTTTCATTAAAATCAAATGTCGAGCTTGGCGAGGCCGCCTTCGGAGGTCTCGCGGTAGATGCGGTTGAGATCTCGCCCCGTCTGGTACATGGTTTTTACCACCATATCGAACGAGATCTTGCGCGTGGACGAGAGGAAGCTGGCGATCCGCACGGCGTTGATGGCGCGCATGGCGGCCACGGCGTTGCGCTCGATGCAGGGGATCTGCACCAGCCCGCAGATAGGGTCGCAGGTGAGGCCCAGATGGTGCTCCAAGGCGACCTCAGCGGCGTATTCCAATTGACCGAGGCCCATCTCGAAGAGCTCCGCCAGCGCGGCGGCGGCCATGGAGCACGCGGTGCCGATTTCCGCCTGGCAGCCGCACTGCGCGCCGCTGATACTGGCGTTTGTTTTTACAAGGTTGCCGATGACGCCGCC
>JAEEGL015601913.1_pt1 | contig 10325 bp, 8 predicted proteins | sample 9134231 | NCBI WGS metagenome assembly JAEEGL01 (sample SAMN16246548, study PRJNA631951) | gut metagenome | biome: gut microbiome; feature: rumen; material: fiber-attached | host: Bos | place: Iran: Karaj | collected 2018-10
CGAGTTCCTGAATACGGCACTGACAGAAGGTACGGTGGTAAGCCGTTCTGAAAATGTGGAAGACATTACGCTGACCTACAGCGATGTCAAGACCAGAGTGGAAACACTGAATGTAGAGCAGGAGCGTCTGCTGGAGCTCCTGGGCAAGGCGGAGGATGTGGAAAGCATCATTGCGATCGAAACCCGTCTGAGCGAGATCAGCTATGAGATCGAAAACTATGCAAGCCGTCTGAAGGTTTATGACAATAAGGTCAGTTACAGCACGGTAAGCATTGACATTCAGGAGGTTGCCCTGACTGCCGAGACAGTGGAAGCAAGTCTTTGGGAGAAGATCGCAGCAGGGATCGAGGAGAACTTCATTGATGTCACGGCATTTCTGGGAGGACTTCTCTTCGCGATCGTGATCAATCTTCCGGCCCTGATCGTCCTGGCAGTGATCCTTGCGCTGATCGTCCTGATCGTAAAGAAGATCCGTAAGCGCCGCGCAGCAAAGAAGGCTGCGAAAGCAGCTAAGGCAGCAGGCACAAATCCTGCAGCAGCTGCAGACACAACTGCTCCGGAAGCGGCAGCCCCGGCTGCAGAAACAAAAGCAGAAGCGGAAACAGATACTCCCGCGGGGACAGAAAGCTGATCCTCTGTAAATGAAAGACAAAGCACATGAATAGCAGCAAATACAACCTGGTATATCTGGAGACCGGTTCAACAGATCCGACCTACAATCTGGCCTTTGAACAATATATTCTGGAAAACCGCACCGATGGCGATTATCTCCTGCTATGGCAGAATGAGAATACGATCGTCATCGGGCAAAACCAGAATGCCATAGAGGAGATCAATCGGGAATTTGTGGAGTCGCACAGAATCCGTGTTGTCCGGCGGATGACCGGTGGCGGAGCTGTTTATCATGACCTTGGCAACCTCAATTATTCTTTTATTACAGACGCGGGAAATGCAGAGAAGCGGACGCAGAAACGTTTTACGGAGCCTGTCGTACAGGCTTTGAAAGAACTGGGGCTTAATGCAGAGGCATCCGGGCGCAACGATATTCTGGTCAACGGAAAGAAGGTTTCCGGCACTGCGGAGAGAATCTTCCATAACCGCATCCTGCATCACGGCACCTTGCTCTTTGATTCCGATCCGGAAATGATTGCCGGCGCATTGAAGCCCGATCCTGCCAAATTCACATCCAAAAGCGTGAAGTCCGTTCATTCCAGGATTGGAAACATCCGACCTGCACTCGAGGCCGCCGGCATTTCCATGTCCATGGAAGAATTCCGGCAATATCTCCGGCAGTGGTTTGGGGCATCCGGATTTCAGAATTGGATTCCCGCGTATGTCGGAGAGAATCGCCCTTCCCTGTACGAACTGACTGAAAAAGAATTGGAAGCCGTCAGGAACCTTCAGCAGGAAAAATATATGAGTGATGTCTGGACCTATGGGCATTCCCCCAAATATACATATCGGAACCGCATGCGCTTTCCTGGTGGCACTGTTGAATTGCAGGCGGAAATCGCTGACGGGTTCATTCAGGATGTTCGGTTTTACGGAGATTTTCTTGGACAGACATCTCTGGAACCTTTCGAGCAGGCGCTGCGCGGTGTCTCTTTCCAAAAGTCTGCTGTTTCTGAAATGATGGATCTATTTCCTTTAGACTGGTTATTCGGTTCCGTTACAAAAGAAGAACTGCTCAGTTTATTCTGAGCAGTTTTTTCTTTTTAATTATTTTCTTGGAGGCAGGTGAATACATTTGCCAACTGCATCACCGCAAGCTTCCATGAAAGCTTCGGCAAAGCTTGGATGAGCATGAATCATGGATGCTGCCTCATCTACCGTGACCCCGGCATCCATCATGGCAGCAGCTTCGGAAATAAGCTCGGGTGCCGGAGATCCGCAGATGTGCACGCCCAGGAATTTCCGGTCTTCGGCATCCATCAGAACCTTGACGTAACCATCGGCTTCTCCGCAGGAGAGGGCCCGGCCATTGGCGCTGAAGGGGAATTTCCCGATTCGGAGCCGGTCGCCATATTGTTTTGCTTCTTCTTCACTAAGGCCAACAGAAGCCATCGGCGGTTCACAGAAGACAACTGTCGGCACAAACTGCAAGTCTGCCGTTTTAAATGTATTTGCAGCAGCGTTTTCTGCTGCTGTTTCTCCCATTTTGTAAGCTGAGTGCGCAAGCATTGAACGTCCGGTGATATCGCCGGCGGCAAATATATTAGGAACACTGGTCCGAAGTGTGTCGTCAGTACAGACATAACCGCCCTTAGTCAAAATCTGATCTTTTAATTCACCCAGACAATCCAGGTCACTTTTTCTTCCGATTGAGAGAAGCACTTTATCGGCTTCTACAGTGTTGCCGTTTTCACAGCAGATGACGGCATTTCCTTCATGATCCCGTATTTCTTTGATCATAGAGGAGAGGAGGACATTGATGCCTTGCTTTTTCATGCTCCGGCGAAGTGCCGAAGAGAAATCTTTTTCCATCATGGGAATCAGACGATCCTGTCCTTCGATTACGGTTACCTCGCAGCCAAATGTCCTAAAGATCGATGCAAATTCACAGCCGATCACACCGCCGCCAATAATGCAGAGGTGTTTGGGAAGAATCTGGAGATCAAGGAGTTCGGTGCTGGTTACTACTGCAGGATGGTTGACCCCGGGAACCGGGATCCTGGCCGCACCGGAACCGCTGCATAAGATGACGGATTCTGCCTGATATGTTTCCCCGCAGCAGAAGACTGTGTGGTTATCCTGCAGGACAGCATCCCCATGGACAACTTTTACACCATTGGTGCGCAGGAGTACTGCGACGCCGTCGGTCAATTGCCGAACCACCTTGTCTTTGTAAGCAGTAACTTTTTTCATATCAACTGCAGTATCCGGCTGATTGATGATTCCGCGGATCGATGCATTTCGAATTTTCATGATCGTGTCAGCGGTACTTAGCAAAGTTTTGGTCGGGATACAGCCCCGGTTCAGGCAGGTCCCGCCAAGAGTTTCTTTTTCAAAAAGAACAGTCTCTGCACCCAACTGTGTTGCACGGATGGCTGCTGCATAGCCAGCCGGGCCGCCGCCGATTACAGCAATTCTATACATCTGGATACACCTCCCTTTTACAGGTTTATTATAACACCACCATTGAAGATGGCTGTTTGAGTTCTTCGATATGACTTTGGTTTTATTTTGAAGAATCAAAACAAAGGCTTGGGATCAAATGAACTATAATGTATGTAAAGGATGGATCCCGTACGGGGATACTGTATCAGATTTGCCAAAACAGGAGGTTATGGTGGAAATAAGGGACCGCTATTTCGGATATGATATTTGCCGCTTGTCCTGCGGAGACATGAAGATGGAGGTAATACAACGTGGAGCAACATTAGTTTCACTTCAAAAAAATGGACAGGAGCTGCTGCTTGCACATAAGAGTAAAGCGGCCTGGGAAAGCAGCGAAGATTACATGAATGTAATCATTGGACGCTTTGCGAACCGAATCAATGGCGCACGTTTTCCGCTGGAAGGGCGGGAAATCAAGCTTACTTCCAATGCGGGACCACATCAGATACACGGAGGGCCAAATAGCCTGAACACCAAACTCTGGGAGTTCGAAGAGACGGCAGTTGACAGAGTTCGTATGACGGCGTTTTCCGCAGATGGGGAATGCGGTTTCCCGGGGAATTTGAAGGTATCGGTGACCTATACTTTGGGGTCTGACAGTCTTCTGACAGAATTCGAGGCAGAGAGTGACAAGGCGACAGTATTTGCTCCGACATCTCACCTTTATTTTTGTTTTCAGAGAGGGGCGGATGTTCGAAACGCCCGCCTTATGGTTCATGCTTCCTCTTGTCTGGAACTGGATTCGTACCGCTTTCCTACCGGCAGGATCCTTCCCCTGGACGGGCAAATGGACTTCAGGCAGATGCGGACAATCGGGACAGAGCTCGACGACTGCTTTCTGACAGATGGAGAAGAACAGGCTGTGTTGGAATATGCGGGAATGACCATGATACTTTCGTCCGATCTGCCGGGACTGCAGGTCTATACCGGAGGGGCGTTGTCTGGCGATGTCCAGCCTTATGAGGGAATTGCGCTGGAACCGGAATTCTGGCCGGACTGTGTCAATCATCCTGAATGGCCACAACCGTTACTATATCCTGGTGAGCAATTTCACAGGTATATCAGATATCAGTTTAAGAATTCAATTGAGTAATAATGCCTTAAAATCGATTTATAGACGCTTATATATTGGTGCATATTGCACAAAACCAATCGAGATATTTTGATAATGCCGCGTTTTCATAAAATGAAATCGCGGCTATTTTTAATAATCGAATCAGAGGATATTTGCGAAAATGATATGATGTATTTATAGGAATACAAACGGATCAAGCCTTGGTTTTGTGTGATTTTTACTTTGATTCGAAAACCGTTATATAACCGACTTCGGCCGGGAAATGGTCATCAGGAGGACAAGAACATGAAATATGAACTGAAAGTCCCGCAGCAGGGTGAAACGACGGAATATGTGACCATCACGCGCTGGGACGTGGCTGTTGGAGACAAGGTTACGGCTGGACAGGAGATCGGGGAAATGGAATCTTCCAAGACTACGGCTCCAATCGAATGTCCTTTTACGGGGACGGTGACTGCGATTCTGAAAGAGGAAGAAGAAGAGGCAGATGTCGGTGAAGTAATCGCAGTGATCGAGGATTAAGCCAAGCGGAAAGGAGATAAAAAATTGGGTGATATTGTACAAAGATTTGATGCGACACCCGAAAACCTTCTTGGGCTTTATGAGTTGATTTATAAACTCCGCGCTTTTGAAACAGAGGTAGTAAAACAGTATAAAGACGGCAAGATCTACGGCGGAACACATGCGTATATTGGCGAGGAAGCAGTCGCTTCGGGAGCATGTTTTGCGTTGAAACCGGGTGATAAGATATGGAGCACACACAGGGGACATGGCCATGCGATAGCAAAGGGTGTAGATCCGAAGGAGGTTATGGCAGAACTCTATGGAAAAGCAACCGGTTCCAATGGCGGACGCGGCGGTTCGATGCATATCTTTAAAGCACAGGAAGGCTTCATGGGATCCAACGGCATGGTGGGCGGCGGCATCGGCCTTGCAATGGGTGCTGCTTTTGCCTATAAGTACCAGGGTATTCCAAATGTGGCAGTCAGCTTCTTCGGAGATGGTGCCAGTAATATGGGCATTCTGTATGAATCCATGAATCTGGCTTCCGTTCATAAGCTTCCGGTAATCTTTATTTGTGAAAATAATCGTTATGCAACTGCGACACCTTTCCGGAAAGTCACAGCCAATACACAGATCTCATCCAGGGCGTTTATTTTCAATATCCGCAGCGCCTGTGTGGACGGAAACGATCCGCTGGAAGTCTACGAAGCCGTGGCAGAGGCCCGTGAAAGAGCAGTGAGCGGGGATGGCCCGACGCTCATCGAGTGTAAAACATATCGACAGATGGGCCACTATATCGGCGATCTGGTTTACGGAATCTACCGCACCAAAGAAGAAATGGATACATTTATCCATGTGAAAGATCCTGTACCCGCATTCCGGAAGACTATCAAGGAGGTATACCATCTCCCGGAAGAAGATGTAGCCGAAGTGGAGAAGAAAGTAGACCAAATCGTTCAGGATGCGGTCCGGTTTGCAGAAGAAAGCCCGGATCCTGATCCATCAAGCGTTGAAGATTATGTTTTTGCAGAGGAGGATTTCAGCTATGAGCCTTAAAAAAACATCATATCTCAATGCTGTCAGAGATGGCATTGCGGAAGAAATGCGTAAGAACGATAAGATCTTCATGCTGGGAGAAGGAATCAGCGAAAGAGGCGGATCCTATGGACAAACCCAGAAACTGTGGGCGGAATTTGGCGAAAAGCGGATCGTGGACTGTCCAATCAGCGAAAATGGTTGGGGTGCTCTGGCAGTCGGCGCAGCGGTCAACGGACTCCGTCCGATCGCAGATATCATGATTTGTGACCTGGTCAATGAAATGGCTGAACAGGTCTTCAATCAGATGGCCAAACTGCAGTACATGTCCAACGGGCAGATCAATGTTCCCATGGTGATCAGAGCTCAGGGCGGCGGCGGTGTGTTCGGTCCGCATCATTCGTCCTCACTGTATGCTGTAGCTATGCATTATCCGGGTATTAAAGTTGTATATCCCGGTTCTGTTTACGATGCAAAGGGGCTGATAAAAACTGCCCTGCATCTCAATAATCCAGTCTACTTCTGCGAAGATAAAACGGTTTTCTCGAAGAGGGAGGAGATACCCGAGGAGGAGTATTACGTTCCCTTTGAGGAAGGAATCGTCCGCAAGGAAGGCAAGGATGTGACTGTTGTTGCTGTCGGAGGCATGAACTGGCGTGCACTGGCTGCGGTGGATAAGGGGCTGATAGATGCCGACATCGAAATCGTTGATCCCAGATGTCTTAAACCTCTGAATTTCAAGGAGATCCGGACATCTGTGCTGAAGACAGGGAGACTGGTGATCATTGAGGATGATTTCCTGACCTGCGGCGCAGGTGCAGAGATTGTGGCCAGGGTCATGGAGGATAGGGAACTGTTCAACTGTCTTAAGGCTCCGATCAAACGAATCGCTGTGCCGGATATTTCTCATCCTTATGCAAAGGCCCTTCGTACTGCCATGTTCCCGGATGAGGAAAAACTGGCAGCTGCAGTCAAGGAGGTCTGTAAATAATAATTAACTTGTATTCTTTTTAAAGGATATAAACAATGGTATTCTTTATTTTAAAGAAAGAAAGGGGAAATTATGAAAAAAGTATTAAGCATTCTATTGGCAACTGCTATGATCGTAAGCCTTTCTGCCTGCGCTTCATCCGCACCGGCTCCGGCTACGACGGCGGCGCCTGCGACACAGGCTGCAGAAACAACGGCAGCTCCGGCGGCAACGGCAGCTCCGGAAACCACAGCGGCTCCGGCTGATGACTTTGATCCGTCAAAGATCACACTTTTCTGGTCCAGCGTTCTGATTAACCATCCGGTACTCAGATGCTGCGAGCTGGGATTCAAGGAAGCCTGCGAAGAACTGGGATATGATTATGTGATCACCGGTCCCGAGTCACAGGACTCCAATGACATGTGCGCTATGGCTGAAGCGGCATGCGCAGCCGGTGCCACCGCAGGTCTTCTCTGGGCTGAAAACGATATCGGCGTCAACGGTGTCGACACCTTGGTAAAGGACTATGACGCAATCGTCGGCGCGCCTCACATGATGTGGGAAGACGGCACCTGCCCGGGCCTTGCTTTCTGCCGCGGCTGCTCACCCAAATTATATGGAAAAGAAGTAGCGGACTTTATCGTAGAGAGAGTCGGTGACAAGGAAGGTTCCATCGCTATTACCCAGGCAACATTCAACCTGAATGAAGATGCAGCGGCGGCTGCTTTCAAAGAGGAACTGGAAGCACTTCAGGCACAGGGCAAGGGTACTGGATTGAAGCTTCTTGACCCCGCAGTTGAAGGTGGCGCTGACATCATGGAATCCACCAATGTCAACGCATCTATTATCCAGGCAAATCCGGACCTGGTTGCTGCATTCTCTACCACCGGCGCAGGCCCTGTTACCTGGTCTAACGCAGCACGTAAGTGCAACAAGGAACCCGGCGATCTGGTCATCGTAGCAATGGACTACACGGCTGACAACCTGGCAGAGATCGATGCAGGTTACTGCACCGCAATCGTGGCACAGCCGCTTTATGCGGAAGCATATGAAGGCGTTGTTCTTCTGGACAAGATCCTTCGTGGTGAAGACGTAGAGTATTTTGAATTCATGGATGCTCCGTTGGTATATGCTGGCGGCGAAGGCGATCATGATCCTGAAAACTACAAGGGTATTCTGGACCGTGTCAGCGATACTTTCAAATAATAGAGGCGGTTCTGGTCGCGACTGATAAGTATAATATATGTTTGCATTTTTGCTTCGGGGAGCGTTTCTGCTCCCCGGAGCATAGTTGTTAAATTGGTGCAGTACGTTAAGACAGGCAGGTGGTTATACGTGGGAAAATATATGATCGAAGTGATTGATATTACAAAGATCTTTCCGGGCACGATTGCGAATGATCATGTCAGTTTCAAGGTCAAGGCCGGAGAAATCATGGGGCTGGTGGGAGAAAACGGCGCCGGTAAATCTACGATCCTGAAATGTCTGAACGGTGTCTATCCTGCGGATACGTTTACAGGGAAAATCATGATCGACGGGAAAGAAGTGCGCAACAGAAATCCCCTGGAAGCCATGCAGGAGGGAATCGGCTATGTTCCTCAAGAAATCAATATTCTCGGAACGATGAATGTGGCAGAGAACATATTCCTGTTTGACCTGACTGAGGGGAAAAAACATGCATTCGTTAATCATCGCCGATTATTTGAAAGAACGAAAAAACTGCTGGAGGAAACAGGAATAGACCTGGATCCGAAGGCTAATACGAATAGATTGTCTGTAGGACAGCAGCAGATGCTGATGATTGCACGTGCCTTGGCTTCCAATCCGAAGATTCTCATTCTGGATGAGCCTACTACCTCTTTATCCAATTCTGATGTCCAGTCTTTATTCCGAGTCATCCGTTCCCTCAAAGAAAAGGGTGTGGCAATTATTTTTGTGACACACAAATTAGCGGAGATCATGGAATTGACAGATGCCCTGACGGTAATGCGGGATGGAAAGAATGTCAGTTTCTATCATCGTGAGGAGTATGACGAGAAAAGTATTATTCAGGATATGATTGGCAGAAAACTGGATCATATGTATCCGGTCAGGAACGCAGTCATCGGAAAGGAAAAAATACGGGTGGAACACTATTCGGTGCCTCATCCGTTCATTCAGGATCGTTTTCTGGCGCAGGATATCAGTTTCAGTGTTCGAGCGGGTGAAGTTCTTGGATTGGCCGGGTTGGTGGGTGCCGGCAGAAGCGAGACTGTTATGTCGATATTCGGGGAGCTGCCGCATACGACCGGAAAGATATTCATCGATGGGCAGGAAGTGATTATAAGAAACTCCCGGGATGCTATCAGACACGGTATCGGTATGGTGACGGAGGACCGCAAGAAATACGGCCTGCATTTTACCTGGAGTATCAAGAAAAACATTTCCTTGTCCAATTTGAAAGCGATTCGGAGCGGTCCGTTCATTTCCTCCGCAAAGGAGAATGAAGCAGCAAAGATCCAATATGACGCCATGAGTATCAAAGCCACTTCCGTGAATGAACTGGTGGACGCCCTTTCAGGAGGAAATCAGCAGAAAGTGGTCATTGGACGGACCATGAATGCAAATCCGACGATTATCATTCTGGATGAGCCGACAAAAGGCATCGATGTGGGCGCAAAGTATGAGATTTATGAAATGATCAACCATCTGGCGGAACAAGGGGCGGCCATTATCATGATCTCCTCGGAACTGCCGGAACTTATGGCTATGAGCGACAGATTCCTGGTACTGGCGGAAGGCAGAGTCGCAGGAGAACTTTCCAAAGAAGAAGCGACGGAAAACAGGATCATGGAACTGGCGACAAAGACCTTTAAGCAGGTTAGCTGAAGGAGGGGAAGGTATGAAGTCATCATGGAAAAATAAACTGATCAACTTTTTACTGTCTCCGGAGATCGCGATTCTGATCCCGCTGCTTGTGATTTGTGTCTATACCGGCATCGTCCAGCCAAAATTCTGGAACAGCAAGAATTTGCTGATCATTCTGCGGTATTCCGCATTTATCGGATGTCTGGCAATCGGTGAAGCCTTTGCTCTGATGTGCGGTGAAATCGACCTTTCAGTCGGTACCTGCTCAGCGCTTACCGCTACGGTTTTTGGTGTGGCGCTTGGATGGCTGAATCTGAGTTTCCCCGTGGCAGTACTTCTCGCTCTGATGACAGGTGTGACGGTCGGTTCAGTGAACGCATTCCTCACCTTGCGTTTCAAAATGAGTTCCTGGATCGTGACGATGGCTATGCAGTATGTTTGTTCCGGTTTTGCCATAGTCATCCTGAAAGGTGATGTGGTCTCCGACCTTGGACCTATCGTGAAATACTTGAGTAAGACAAAACCTTTGGGACTGTCTTATATGTTTTTTATCTACCTTACGATTCTGATTATTGCAGAGATCCTGGTCCGGTATACCTCGGTGGGGCGTAAAGTACATTCCGTCGGATTGAGTGTTCCTGCGGCCAAGGTGGCGGGTATCAATACCATCAAAGTTAAAGCCCTGTGTTTCATGTTTTCCGGTTTCATGGCAGCGACCTGCGGCATACTGCAATGTATTTCCAATCAGGCACAACGTGCGGATATCGGCGCTGGAAA
>JAEEGL015743302.1_pt1 | contig 10325 bp, 9 predicted proteins | sample 9134231 | NCBI WGS metagenome assembly JAEEGL01 (sample SAMN16246548, study PRJNA631951) | gut metagenome | biome: gut microbiome; feature: rumen; material: fiber-attached | host: Bos | place: Iran: Karaj | collected 2018-10
AAGACCCGCTCCGTCCTCATCATGGACAGCGGCCACGTGATCCTTTCCGCGCTGGAAACGGAAAAGTTTGGAGACAATGCATAATGCATAATTCATAATGCATAATGCCTGTTGCCTGTTTCCTAATGCCTATTGCCTAATGCCTAATGCCTAACAAAGAGGAGGCGATCCTATGGATCGATTTCAACGCGGGCGTATTTTCGTGATTTCCGGGCCCTCCGGGGCCGGAAAGAGCACGGTGATCGGCCAACTGATGAAGGTGCTGGAAAAGCCCTATTTTTCCGTTTCCGCCACCACCCGCGCCCCGCGGGAGGGAGAAGTGGACGGGGTGGATTACCACTTTCTCAGCCGCGAGGGCTTTGAAGAGCTGATCGAGCGCGGCGAGCTTCTGGAGCACGCCGAGTACGTCGGCAACTATTATGGCACGCCCGCCGGCCCCGTCAACGAAAAGCTGGCCGAGGGTTACGACGTGCTGCTGGATATCGAGACCCAGGGCGCCGAGCAGGTGATGATGAACCGGCCCGACGCTGTGAGCATGTTCCTCTTCCCGCCCGGCTTTGCCGTGCTGGAGGAGCGGCTGCGCAATCGCGGCACCGATTCGGAGGAAAAGATCCAGGCCCGGCTGGCCCAGGCCCGCGTGGAATGCAAGCGGGCGGGTCTCTACCATTATATCGTCATCAACGATCTGATCGAAAACGCCTGCTCTGAGGCGCTGGCGATCATCAAGGCGGAAAAATGCCGTTCCGCCGAGAGACTGCATTTTCTGAAGGAGGAAGAATGAAATGGATATGCTCTATCCGCCCATGTCTCAGCTTCTGAGCAAGATCAACAGCCGCTATCTTCTGGTGAACGTGGTGGCCAAGCGCTCCCGCGACCTGGCGGAGGACGCGCTGGCAAAGAATGAGCCCCTGGAGGATAAGCCCGTTTCCATGGCCGTGAATCAGCTGGCCGACGGGCAGTTTACCATCGTGAACAACGGGCATTATTAAGAATACGAGCGCTGTTCCGCCGGAGTCTGCGGCGGAACAGCTTTTTCCGGGAAAGGAGGGCGAGACCGGATGGAAAAACGCATTGCGAGGGTAGCGGTCTCCGCCGCTTCTTTTTCCATCGACAAGCTCTACGACTATCTGATCCCCGAGGAGCTGCGGGAGACCGCCGCGCCGGGGATTCGGGTCTCCGTGCCCTTTTCCCGCGCCAACCGCCGGGTAGAGGGCGTGATCGTGGAGCTGGCCGAAACAAGCGATTATTATGCGCCCAAGCCGCTTGACGCGCTGCTGGACCCGGAGCCTGTGCTGACGGAGGAGCAGCTTCGCCTGGCCCGCTGGATGAAGAACCGCTTTTTCTGCACGGTTTACGAGGCTGTGCGCTCCATGCTCCCGGCGGGGCTCTGGCTGCGGGAGGAGACCCTGTGCCGCCTGGCTCCCGGCCTTGAAAAGGAGGCGGCTTACGCCGCCGCCGGGGAGGATGCCGCCCGGATCGAAATGCTGGACGCGCTCTACGCCGCCGGCGGCCACGGAGACCTTGAGGTGCTGCAGAGCGTATACGGCAGCCGCGGCAAGACTGCGCTGAAAGCGCTGGAGGAGGCGGGTGTGGTCAAGGTCGGCCTTTCCGGCCAGCGCCGCTCCCGGGAAAAGACCGCCGCCGTCGCCGCCCTGGCCGTTTCCGCGGAGGAGGCCATGCGGGAGGCGGAGAAGAAGGAGAAGCGCGCCCCCATGCAGGCCGCCGTCCTCCGCCTGCTCTCCGAGCTGGGCCGGGCCGACGAAAAGGAACTGCGCTATTTCACCGGGGCCTCCGCCGCCAGCCTGACGGCGCTGAAAAAGGCGGGGCTGGTGGAATCGGAGCAGCGGGAGGTCTTTCGCACGCCGGAGCTGCGTCCCTCGGATAAGCCCCGCATCACGGCGCTGAACGAGGAGCAGGAGGCGGCTTTCCGCGGTCTTCTGGCGTTGCTGGACCGGGAGGAAGCCTCCGCGGCCCTGCTTTACGGGGTCACCGGCAGCGGAAAGACCGCCGTGTATATCAAGCTGATTGCCGAGACCATTGCCCGCGGCAAGGCCGCCGTGGTCCTGGTGCCCGAGATCGCGCTGACGCCGCAGCTCACCTCCACCTTCCAGGCCCATTTCGGCAAGCGGGTGGCGGTGCTGCACTCCTCCCTTTCCATCGGAGAGCGCAGCGACGAATGGAAGCGCATCCGCCTGGGCCAGGTGGACGTGGTGGTAGGCACCCGTTCCGCCGTTTTTGCCCCGGTGGAGAAGCTGGGCCTTCTGATCCTGGACGAGGAGCAGGAGGGCAGCTATAAATCGGAAAACGCGCCCCGCTACCATGCGCGGGACGTGGCGAAATATCTCTGCGTGCAGGCGAAGGCGCTGCTGCTTCTGGGCTCCGCCACCCCTTCGGTAGAGACCATGTACGAGGCGCAGACGGGGCGGATCGCCCTCTTCCGCCTGCAGCGGCGCTATAACCGCAAGGCCCTGCCCCGGGTGCTGATCGCCGATATGCGGCAGGAGCTGCGCGCAGGGCCGACGGGCAGCGTCAGCACCGTGCTGGCCGAGGAGCTGGAAAAGAATTTCACGGCGGGGGAGCAATCCATCCTCTTCCTGAACCGCCGCGGCAGCAGCTCCATGGTGACATGCCCGGAGTGCGGGGACGCGCTGCGCTGCCCCAACTGCAGCGCGAATCTGACCTATCATGCCGCCAACGGCCGCGTGATGTGCCACTACTGCGGCTATTCCCGCCCGCTGGACCGCTGCTGCCCCACCTGCGGCAGCCCGCTCTGCTTTTTCGGCACGGGTACACAGCGCGTGGAGGAGGACTTGCGGGAGCTCTATCCCGGCATCGGCGTCACCCGTATGGACACGGACTCCGTTTCCGCCTCCCGCACCCACGAGCAGATCCTTTCGGAGTTCGAGCGGGAGAAGACCCCCATCCTGGTAGGCACCCAGATGGTAGCCAAGGGGCTGAATCTGGAAAACGTGACGCTGGTGGGCGTCGTTTCCGCCGATCAGATGCTGTATTCGGATGATTACCGGGCGCGGGAGCGCTGTTTCAGCCTCATCACGCAGGTAGTGGGCCGCTCCGGCCGGGGGGAGAAGGCCGGCCGCGCCGTGATCCAGACCTTTACGCCCGATAATGAGGTGATCCTCCAGGCGGCCCGGCAGGATTACGACAGCTTTTACAAAAGCGAGCTGGGCCTGCGGCGCATCCTCCGCCTGCCGCCCTTTTGCTCCCTTTACGTTATCAAGGTCAGCGGCAGCCGGGAAGACCAGGTCCTGGCCTGCTGCCGGGAGCTGCGGGCCGCCCTGGCCGCCTCCTTCCCGGAGGGGGAGGGGCCGGAGATTCTGGGCCCCGCACCGGCCCACGTATTGAAAGTAAACAACCGCTATCGCTATCGGGTCTGGCTGCGCAGCGAGCCGGGGCCCCGCATCCGGGCGCTGACGGCGGCGGCCATCCGCCGCTTTGCCTCCGACCGGCGCTACCGCGAGCTGACCATTTACGGCGACGTGGACCCGATGGAATGAAGGCATTAGGCAGTAGGCAGTAGGCATTAGGGGACGAGGGGATGGGGCTGCATGATCGTCTTCCATGCTCAAAGCTCAAAACTCAATACTCAATTCTCAAAACTCAGATATAAGGGTGATACGAATGGCATTACGGAACATTGTGAAAAAGGGCGACGAGGTACTGGCCAAAAAGTGCCGCGTCGTAACGGATTTCAACCCCCGTCTCCACAAGCTGCTGGACGATATGCGCGAAACGCTGCTCAATTCCGGCGGCGTGGGTCTGGCCGCGCCCCAGGTGGGCGTGCTGCGCCGGGCCGTGCTGGTGATCGACACCAATCAGGAGGAGGAGCCCGTCATCGAGCTCATCAATCCGGAGATCGTCGAGCGGGAGGGAGAACAGGAGGGGCCCGAGGGCTGTCTTTCCATCCCCAACGTCTGGGGCATCGTGAAGCGCCCCGAAAAGGTCCGCGTCCGCGCGCAGGACCGGAACGGCGAGTTCTTCGAGGTGGAGGGCGAGGGGCTGACGGCCCGGGCCTTCTGCCATGAGCTGGACCATCTGGAGGGCGTGCTCTTCGATCTTCGGGCTGAGCGGATGCTCACCCAGGAGGAGATGGAGGAGCTGGCCCGGCAGCAGGAAGAAGAGGAGGATTGAAACGAGTTTCAATCCTATGATATAAAAGCCGTTTTTCCCGCCGCTGCGCGGCAACCGAAAAACGCGGCATATGATGACCACTCCTTTTTGCAGTCATTCTATGCCTGAAAACCTGTGCGAAAGGAATGGTCGTCATGCGCATCCTTTTCATGGGCACGCCCGATTTCGCCCTTGCCTCTCTCCAGGCGTTGGTGGAGGCGGGCCACGAGGTCTGCGCCGTTTTTACCCAGCCGGATAAGCCCGCCAGGCGGGGCATGAAGCTGACGAAGAGCCCCGTGAAGCTCTACGCGGAAGAAAAGGGCCTGCCCGTCTTTCAGCCCGCGCGCGTGAAGGGGGACCCCGAGCTGGTCGAGACCGTCCGCGCCCTGGCCCCGGAGCTGGGCGTCGCCGTGGCCTACGGCAAGCTGCTTCCCAAGGAAATTCTGGAAGCGCCGCGGCACGGCTTCATCAACGTGCACGGCTCCCTCCTGCCCCAATACCGGGGCGCGGCCCCCATCCAGTGGACCGTGCTGAACGGGGAGAAGACCGCGGGCGTCAGCACCATGTTCCTCTGCGAGGAGATGGACGCGGGGGACGTGATCGACAGCCGCGCCACCCCCGTGGGCGAGGGCGAGACCTACGGCGAATTGTATGAAAGGCTGAAAATCCTCGGCGCGGCGCTGCTGCTGGACACGGTGCGCGCCATCGGGGAGGGTACGGCGGCGCGCACGCCGCAGGACCCGGCGCTGGTGAGCTTCGCTCAGCCCATCCGGCATGAGGACCGGCCTGTGGACTGGACGCAGAGCGCCCGCCGGGTGATGAACCATATCCACGGCCTGGCCCCGGCCCCGGCGGCCACCGCCGAATTCGGCGGCGTCAGCTTCAAGCTCTATCGGGCGCGGCTCACGGGCCGCCGCACGGAGCTGGCCCCCGGCAGCGTCGTCTCCCAGGGCAAGGAGGGGCTGGAGCTGGCCTGCGGCGATGGGGAGACCCTGCTGGTCACGGAGCTGCAGGCCCCCGGCGGCAAGCGCATGGCCGCCGCCGACTATCTGCGGGGACACAAAATATAGTGTAGCGCCGCGCACAGCGCGGCTGGAAAGGTGGTGCGTATCCATGCCTCAAACTGCCCGTGAGCTGGCCCTGGAAGCGCTGGCGGCGACGCGGCGCTCCGGCGCCTGGTCGGAGACCTGGCTGCGCGCCCGCTTTGAAAAGGAGCATACGGAGCCGCGGGAGCGGGCGCTGGCCACGGCCCTGGCCTGCGGCGTGCTGCAGAACCGGCTGTATCTGGATGAACGCCTTGGCCGCTTCCTGCGGGAGGGGACGGAGAAGCTGCAGCCCATGCTGCTGGATATCCTGCGCCTCGCCGCCTATCAGCTCCTGTTTATGGACCGCATTCCTCCCAGCGCCGCGGTGAACGAGGCCGTGGAGCTGGCAAAGAAGCGGGTGAATCCCGGCGCGGCGAAGCTGACGAACGCCGTCCTGCGCCGTCTGGCCGCGGAGAAGGATCGGCTGCCGGAGCCCGCGGAGCCCTGGGTGCGCCACAGCCACCCGGAGGAATGGTACCGGTATTTCGAGCGGGCCATCGGCCCGGAAAAGACCCTGCTGCTCATGCAGGCGGACAATGAGGCCGCCCCTCTCACCCTGCGGGCGAACCCAATGAAGGGCACGGCGGAGGAGCTGCTGGCCCTGCTGCGGTAGGAAGGGGCCGAGGCCGCGCCCCATCCCTGGCTGCCCGGCTGCGTGGACCTGGCCCCTGCGGGGGACCCCGGCGCTCTGCGGGCCATCCGGGAGGGCTATGCCCTGGTGCAGGATGCGGGGGCTGCCTGCGCGGTGCTGGCGGCGGAGCCGCAGCCCGGTGAGCAGGTGCTGGACGCCTGCGCCGCCCCGGGCGGCAAGAGCTTCCTATGCGCCATGCTGATGGGGGACGAGGGCTGCATCCTGGCCAGGGACCTGCATGAGAAAAAGCTCTCCCGCATCCAGTCCGGCGCGAAACGCCTGGGCCTGGGCTGCATCGAGGCCGCGGCGGGGGACGCCTCCGCGCCCGATCCGGCCCTCAACGCCCGCTTTGACCTGGTGCTGGCGGACGTGCCCTGTTCGGGGCTGGGCGTGGCCCGGCGCAAGCCGGAGCTGCGCTGGAAAAGCTTCGATTCCCTGAAGGGGCTGCCGGAGATACAATACGCGATCCTGCAGAACCTGGCCGCCTTCGTGAAGCCCGGCGGCAGGCTGCTTTATTCCACCTGCACCCTGCTCTCGGAGGAAAACGAGGGCGTGACCGAGCGCTTTTTGCGGGCCAATCCCGGCTGGCGGCGGGAAGCCTTTACCCTGCCGGAGCCCATCGGCCCCTGCCCGGAGGGGCAGCGGACCCTCTGGCCCTTTGAGAACGGAACGGACGGTTTTTATCTATGCAGATTGCGGAAAGAGACGGAAAATTAGATATCCGCTCCATGCTGCCCGAGGAGCTGGCGGAGTGGCTTGCGGCGCACGATGAGCAGAAGTTCCGCGCCAAACAGATCTTTCGCTGGCTGACGGAGGGCGTGAGGGATTTTGCCGCCATGACGGATATTTCCGCCGCCCTGCGGGAAAAGCTGGGGGAGCATTTCTTCCTCACGCCGCCGACGGTGCTGCGCGAGCAGCGCTCTGCGCGGGACGGGACGGTGAAGTATCTCTGGCGTCTGGCGGACGGGAACGCCGTGGAAAGCGTGCTCATGCGCTATTCCTACGGGGATTCCGCCTGCATCTCCACCCAGGTGGGCTGCCGCATGGGCTGCGCTTTCTGCGCCTCCACGGGCATGGGCCTGGTGCGGAACCTGCTGCCCTCCGAAATGCTGGACCAGATGCGCGGCATCGAGCTGCAGGCCGGGGTGAAGCTTTCCCACGTCGTCCTCATGGGCATCGGGGAGCCGCTGGACAATTTCGACAACGTCCTCCGCTTCCTGGAGCTGGTGAACCGGCCCGAGGGCATGAATCTGGGCATGCGGCATATCTCCCTTTCCACCTGCGGTCTCACGGAGGGAATTGACAAACTGGCCCGGTATAAGTTACAATGTACTTTATCGGTATCGCTTCACGCGCCCGACGATGAGACGAGGGACCGGATCATGCCCGCCAACCGGAAGCGGGGCGTGAAGGAACTGCTGCGGGCCTGCCGCGATTATTATGAGGCGACGGGGCGGCGCGTTTCCTTTGAATACGCGCTGATCCGCGGCGTGAATGATTCGCCGGAGCAGGCGAAGCAGCTTGCCGCGCTGGTGAAGCCCATCGGCGGCCATGTGAATCTCATCCCCCTCAACGAGATCGAGGGCAGCCCCCTCCATCCGGGGGATGCGAGAGCCTTTGCCGCCCGGCTGAAGGACCTGGGCGTGAACGTCACGGTCCGCCGCCGCCTGGGCACGGATATCGACGCTGCCTGCGGGCAGCTTCGGAGAAAGAGTACTCAGGACTCAGCACTCAGTACTCAGGGGCGAAAGAAATACTGAGTACTGAGTACTGTGTACTGAGTACTGATTAAAGAGGTGATCGGCAATGCGATATTGGGGTCTGACCGACAGAGGCAAGGTCCGCAGCCAGAATCAGGACAGCTTCTTTGCCGGCGTCATCACGAACCCGAAGGGGGAGGAGGCCCTGCTTTGCCTGATTTGTGACGGCATGGGCGGCGCCAAGGCCGGAGACCTGGCCAGCCGCCTGGCAAGAGACAGCTTCATCGCCTACGTGACGGAGCATTTCCGCCTGCGGAAGAGCGCCGAGTCCGTTCTGCGGGCAGGCACGGAGGAGGCCAACCGCGTCGTGATGGAGCAGGCCGCCGAGGGGCCGGACTATCAGGGCATGGGCACCACGCTGGTGGCCATGCTGGTGATGGGCGACAAGGTCCTCGTTGCCAACGTGGGGGACAGCCGCTGTTATCTGATCCGCGAGGAGGAGATCCGCCAGGTCACGAAGGATCATTCCCTGGTAGAGGATATGATCGACAAGGGCGAGCTGAGCCGCGAGCAGGCCCGCCGCCATCCCCGCAAGAATCTGATCACCCGCGCCATCGGCACGGAGGACCGGGCGGAATGCGACCTCTTTCCGCTGACGCTGGCGGAAGGGGACCGGCTGCTTCTGTGCAGCGACGGGCTCAGCAATATGCTGGACCCCCGGGAGATGCTCTTCGAGGTGCTTTACGGGGAGGATGAGGACACGGCCGCCCAGCGCATGATCGACATCGCGCTGGAGCGGAACGCGCCGGACAACGTGACAGTGGTCCTGCTTTCCAACGCGGGAGAGGAGGAAAGCCATGGATAATATGGATAAATATATCGGCCAGACGATGGATAACCGATACGAGATCATAGAGAAGATCGGCGAGGGCGGCATGTCCGTGGTCTACAAGGCGCTGGACCATCGGCTGAACCGCTACGTGGCCCTGAAGGTGCTGAAGGACGAGCTGGCGCTGGACGAGGATTTCCTGCGCCGTTTCCACACCGAGAGCCAGGCCGTCGCGATGCTTTCGCATCCCAACATCGTCGCCGTTTACGACGTGAGCCGCTCCAGCGAGGTGGAATACATCGTCATGGAGCTTATCGAGGGCATCACCCTCAAGCAATATATGCAGCGCCGCGGCGTGCTTACCTGGAAGGAGGTCCTGCATTTTTCCATGCAGATCGCCAAAGCCCTTTCCCACGCCCACAGCCGCGGCATCATCCACCGGGACATCAAGCCTCACAACATTCTGATTCTGGCGGACAGCAGCGTGAAGGTGACGGACTTCGGCATCGCCCGGCTGACGAATCTGCAGGATACGCTCACCAACGAGACCCTGGGCTCGGTGCATTACATTTCCCCCGAGCAGGCCAAGGGCGGGCATATCGATGCAAGGACCGATCTGTATTCCCTCGGCGTCGTCATGTATGAAATGCTCACGGGCCGCCTCCCCTTTGAGGGGGACAGCGCGGTTTCCGTGGCCATCCAGCATATCAGTTCCATCCCCCTTATGCCGCGGGAGATCAATCCCGAGGTGCCCGCGGGGCTGGAAGCGATCACGATGAAGGCCATGAATCCGGACCTTGCTTCCCGCTACCAGTCCGCCGACGAGATCTATGACGATCTGGAAGCCTTCCGCAAGGACCCGGAGACGGATTTTGATTACAGCGAGAAGGACCTTCCCGATGCGCTGAATCCCCCCGAGCCCTACGAGCCGGAGTCGGAGGCCCAGCCGGAGCGGCGGGTGAAGCCAGTCCGGCCTGTGTCCCGCAGGGGCGAAATGAGCCGGGAGGATTATATTCGCTCCCGTCAGCGGGCGCGGCGCGTGTCCACCCTCACGGGCTTTTTCCTGGCCCTGGCGGCGATCCTTGCGCTCTTCTACTTCCTCTGGACCTACTGGCTGCGGGATATTTTCACCACGCCCGAGACCATGTCGGTCCCGGCGCTGACGGGCAGCCGCCTGGATGACGTGCTGTTGAACCGCGGCTTTACCGATTATTTCAACATCATCCCCGAATATGAATATAACGACGAGGTCTCCGAGGGCACCATCTTCGGCCAGAGTCCCGCGCCGGGGCGCACCGTGATCCGGGGCGAGAAAAAGGCCGATCTGATGGTCAAGGTCAGCAACGGCAGGAACACTCTGGAAATGCCCGCCGTGCTGAACACTGAATACCGCCAGTCCTATCTGGCCCTGCGCCGTCTGGGCCTGGAGGTGGAGGTGGAGACCGTGGCTTCCGATACGGTCACGGAGGGCTTCATCATCAGCACCAGCCCCTCCGCCGGGGCATCGCTGCGGGACGGAGACACGGTGACCATCGTGGTATCCGGCGGGCCGGAGCTGAAATACGCCACGATGCCGGATCTGTTCGGCCGCAGCTCCTCCAATGCACAAGCCATCCTGGAGGGACTGAATCTGACCCTGGGCAATATCGACGGCGTGAACAACCAGGCCCCCATGGGCACGGTCATCGGCCAGAGCATCGCCGAAGGAACGGAGGTCCCTCAGCACACGAAGGTGGATCTGACCATTTCCAACGGGCCGGAGCCTGAGCCCGAGCCGGAGCCGGAACCCGAACCTGAGCCGGAGCCCGAACCGGGCGAGGAAACGGGCACGGCGGAGCCGGAGCCAGAGCCGGGCGGCGAAACGGGCACGACGGAGCCGGGGCCCGAACCGGGCGGCGAGACCGGCACGACGGAGCCGGAGCCTGGGCCGGGCGGCGAAACGGGCACGACGG
>JAEEGL016225518.1_pt1 | contig 10325 bp, 9 predicted proteins | sample 9134231 | NCBI WGS metagenome assembly JAEEGL01 (sample SAMN16246548, study PRJNA631951) | gut metagenome | biome: gut microbiome; feature: rumen; material: fiber-attached | host: Bos | place: Iran: Karaj | collected 2018-10
GGCAGCACGAAGACCATCATAAGCAACAACTGGAACACCAACGCGGCCTTCACCGACAACATTCCGACCAACATAAGCTGCGAGAGCTACGAGTTCGCCGTGTTCAGCGACAACACCTACGCCACGATGCTCTGCGAGCCACTGAGCATTCCGCTCGTCCGAGAAGGCGCTCCTGGCCCTCGCGGCTACGATGGACTCATCATCCGCACTACGGAGTGGGAGGCAGGCAAGAACTACCGCAACGACAGCGAGGTGTACAATACGGCGGACGGAAGGCGCTACCTCGACATCGTGACCGTGACCGATGCAAGCACGGGCAACAACGGATTGTTCGGCGGCAGCTCCTATGTGGCAACGGAAGAGCATAACGGCGTGGCATCAAGCAGCTCCAACAAGCCTGTGGCGGGAGGAAACACATGGTGGGACGAGATGACAAGCACTGGCCCCGTCAAGACACCCCTGCTATGGGCGTTGAACGCGCTCATCCAATACTTGCAGGTCAACCAGATTACGGTCGTCGATGAAGACGGGAACCTCATCGGAAGGATTGGCAGCGTCGATGACAACGAAAAATACCCGATAGTGTTCGGCACGGACATCACGCAGGCTTCGGGCATCAACTTCTACGTCGATGTAAACGGGCACATGTACTGCGTAGGCGCTAACATTCACGGAAACGTCACCATCAAGGGCGACGACGGGCTTGTGGTGCTTGACAGCAACGGGAATGAGCGTGTGCGTATCAAGGCGGAGGATATATCACCGACTGATGGCTACATATCCGAGTCGATGCAGGAAACACTAAGCACAAACAGCACGACAAGAAGCAGCGCATATACGCAGACGCAGGAACTATTTGACACAAGCAACCCGCCTGTTTTCTCGTTTAGCAATCTAAACGCAAACGAGACAATCGACATGAAACTGTATATAACAAGTCGCATAGACGGTAGCTATATTGAGCTTGCATCAAGCGGACAGGATATAACGGTTTCATACGACATACTAAAGGGCGAGGATAAAATCGACGAAGGTAGTGTTACCTTAAACGCGCAGATTGTCCTAACAGAACAGATATTGTCATTCAGCTATGCCGTTACCACGAACGGAACATACTCAGTACGCATCAACTCAGTATCGTTGGGAGACATCCTTTCATCCAACTCCGCACCGCTTTATGGCGTGACGGGTCAGATAACGTCATCCCTCATCCTTGTCTACGCCATACAACGTCCCATACGAACGGTTGTTGGAAAAAACGGCGTCGTCGTCAACGCTGGAGTAGACAACTGGTTCTATGTTTCCGACGGGGAAATGGTGATGCGTAACCGTTTCGGTGGCATACGTGTCAATGAATACGGACTACAGCAACTCGTTCAGATTTATCCGAACAGGGGCTTTGTATGGGTCAACCGCGAAGGAGAGACACGAGTGTTTGTGGCGACTTCCTCACATCCTTACACCTATGCGGTTGGTATCAACGACAAGAACATCATCAACGATGGCAATGGAACGCTGACTTTGACAATATCTGATGACACCTGCTATGAAGGACGGGAGATATGGATGAGAAATACTAAGGCCGACGGAAAGATTGTCGTCAGCACGAGCAACTATCGTCCTATCATGCAGAGGGAAAGCTACGATAGAACGACATCTACTGAGTTCAACTGGAAGAAGGTTGTGGTACTGCGCTTCGTCAACGGAGTGTGGTATCAGCTGGCAAGTTACTAAATAAATACAAAGCAATATGAGCAACATCACATCACAAGAGGTACTTGCCCTGTTCTCACAGGCAGCTGCCGTCAACAACGGCGACCAGTTCCTTATCCATGCAACGGGGGCTGGCGGAAACAACGCCGTGAAGGTCACGGCAGAGGTGGTGAGGGCGTACCTGCTACACGGGCGGGACTTCAATCAGTTATATACCGAGATTGATGCTATCAATCAAAAAATGGATTATTCAGAAACAACAATAACCGATATAACATCACTTTAAAGACATGGCAAAAAAAATCATCAAACGAACCAAGGACGGCGAGACCTTGTATTTCGGCACCCACACCGATGCTGTATTGTCGGAGGTGCGTGCCGGAAAGGAGTCTCTGACCGCTACCCTGTCGGCAATCATCACTTCGTTAGCCAGCTACTATACGAAGAGTGAGACCTACTCGCAGGCAGAGGTAGACCAGCTTGTCTCTGCCATCAAGCAGTTCAATGTCGTGGTGGCGGCGTCTCTGCCGACAGCCTCTGCGAGCACGATGAACACCATCTACCTCATCCCATCTTCTCATAGTGAGCAGGGGAACGTCAAGGACGAGTTCATCACCATCCAGGATGGTGGAAGCTACAAGTGGGAGCAGATAGGCACGACCGCCATCGATCTCAGCGGCTATTCGACGACTGCGGAAATGAATGCTGCCATAGCGAGTGCGCTGAGCGCCTACAGTACGACGAGTGCCATGAATGCCGCCATTGCAGCCGCTGTTGAAAGCGAGGAAGACAGAGCCAAGGCATCCGTTGGATATTATGTATGCGACACGGCAGCAGGGACTGCTGCGAAGACCGTTAGCGCTGCCGGGTACACGCTGGCCGTCGGTGGTAATATGCGTGTCAAGATGACGAATGTGAACACGGCTGACAATGCGACCTTAAACATCAATTCCACCGGCGATATTCCGTTTTACTACGGAGATGCACAAGCATCACCCACTAACACATGGAAAGCAGGCGAAGTCTTGGAGGTGTACTACGATGGTACGAAATACCAATGCGCATCGGGCGTTGACTGCGCGTTTTACACTGGCGAGAAAGTCAAGGATGTAAGCATAGATGATGAGCTTGATGATACAAGTGACGGTTTGCCTACTAATGCCGCTGTAACAAAGGCCATTAAAGATGATGAATATGTTGTAGCGCACGCCATCACCTGCCTTAAAAAAAACCAAGATTTGATTGACGACGAAGAAGTCATTGCAAGGGCTGTCGGTAATCACGAAACAAGACTCCAAGACCTCGAAGAAGGAGGTGGCGGCGGTGGAGGAAGTAGTTCCTCGTCGCTTAATGGCACTGTAACACAAGCAACGTCTGACACTATATGCGTGATAGGCTCCTCATTTGGAATAGGATATACGACGGCAGGAAAGCATTGGGTTAATATTCTCGACATGTTCTCAGATTATGCCATACAGAACTTATCCGCCGACGGCTCGTCCAACCTCACAAGACTTATTGCTCTTAGAGGTAGCGGGATAAACCCTGCGAAAAAGTCGAAATACGCCTTGCTTGTCAATAGTGAGAACCTTGGTTCAAACGTCAATGTCATATATCAATCATTTGTGAACCTTGCAAAGGTAATCATGTCGTATGGCATCATACCGATATGTGGAACAAGTTATAGAAATATAAGTGGATTCCGTCAATATAACCAGTACTTTTCTTCGTTGCTGAGAAAGTTCTGCAAGGACAACAACACTCTGTTCATGGATGCGGCGGAATATTGCACGGTTGTCGGCCAAGGGTATAACTTTGAGAGGCCAGGGAACACTCACCTCGGTACGCGTCAGATACCGCTTGTTGCATACGCATATATGGATGCTTTACAAGGATTGGAAAGACCATACCAAAGCATCAAGACTTTCACCAAGCGTGAAGAAGTGACAGTTGACTCACTTGACGACCTTATGTTTAGTGATAATTACGGTCGGGCAAAGTTATTCAAGTTGTCAAATACGTTTGCGGATTATGCGCTAATCAGTGCCGTGCTGCCAGCGACTGCAAGGAACTTAAAAACTCTGAAACTATCCTTCGTTACAGACGAGGAAGTTGAGGTATATGTGATTAACACAAATGCAGAGCCTTACCCGACAGTGAACGATTATACCCGCTTTCATGTAGATGAAACAATAACAGTGCCATCTATGGGCGATACATACACTTACAATGGCAGTACCTTTACGGTTGTGTTTGTGGAAACAGCCAATCCATACGGTGCATATTGCGATATATATTGCTCTCCAAAACTTAGCGAGCCATCTGATGTCAGTGGAACGCTAACCAAGGTAAGTGGTTCGGGTTCTTCAAGCATAGCGTTCAATGGGTATGGAATAGCGTCGCTTGACTACTCTGCAGCTGTAACGTCCGATACTATAGGCCATTGGGAATTGGTGCAGGCAGATGAAGACGGGATGTATAGCATAGTAAACCCGATTGGTCGGGTGTTTGTTGACAAGGTGCATTTCCTCATAAAGCATTCTGGTAGCTTCTCGCTGTCTGGTGCAAGCGTAACATGGTCTGCCGACCAACTAAAAAACATGCAAAGGACACCCGTCCCCGATTTCTATGCAAACAGTTGGATGAAGAACGAAGAACTTGTTACAGAGCCAACATTCGGGGAAATAGGAACAACGCAGACTTCATGGATTGATGAAAACGGTGATGCCGTTGTATCGCAATCAAACTATGAATATACGCTTACAGGTAGTAGCTATCTGCCCTCTGGATGCGCATCAATAGCAAAAGTCGGTACGACCAAAAGCATAGAAACAACAGTCAGCAATAGTGGGTTCAGACGAAACTGCAAGGTTATGTTGGAGGTAATAGCCCGTTGCTTTGGTGATGGTTTCGTTGATGGCACTGACACCGTCACAAGCGATACATTCGATTGGGGAAATCTCCTTGTGACAATAGGTGTTAGGAACGAAGAGATAAGGAATACTACATACAAAAGTCCTGTTGGTCTGATGTGGAAGATAGTTCGCATTCCTATTGACAACGTAGCGCAATATAACCCTTATGGGGTTAATGACATGGTGATAAGAATCAATGCCGACAGGGATGGTTTTGAAGTTGCAAAGGTTTCACTTAAATTGTTAGATTATGAAATATATTAGACTTTTTAACACGCAGGCCGAAAAAGACGCCACTGCGTTAATACCACCGTACCTCGTTTACACAAAAGAAACGAGAGAATTGGAGATACAGGATGTAACTCCGATAAATTCAGAGGCCGACCCAGAACTTATGGCACTTATGTATTCATGGGGATGGGCAGAACACGAACATTTTATGACGTTCGATGAGTGTGCGGCCGTCACTGATGCGCAGTTCGCTTCAAAGGCAGGAACAAGCGAATCTGATTCTTTGTTTGTTGGGATAAAGGATTTCAGTTCACTACAGTATTTTACAGGACTGACAACAATACCCGATTATTGCTTTAAGGCGGCTTCAAGCATTACACGCATCATCTTTCCTGAAAGCGTTGACACTATTGGAAATTTCATATTCTCCAAAAATGCGTGTACGGGTGTGGCAGATATGTCAAAGACAAAAATTACAAGGTGTCCTCTTCTTTATTCAGATAGTAACCCGTGCACCAAACTAAAAGGTGTTGCCCTCCCCGAAACATGCTACTATATTGGCAATAGTTACACAGGAGTGTATGATGGACTCGCATCAAGGATGGGAGGATTTATATGGTTTAAGTTCACAAGTCCAAATAAAGTGTGTCGCACAAGGAATTCTATGGATGCCACAGCAAGTAGAATTGTAAACTTGCGTATATATGTACCAGACGAATTGGTTGATGACTACAAGACGGATACGGAGACAGATGGAAGCCCTGTAGGAAGATACTCAGCATGGAGCCCTTTCGCCGACCATTTCTACCCATTAAGTCAGTGGCAGACGGATGTTGACAACGGTACAATACCATATTGATAATATCGAAATGCCCAAGAGGTCGAGAGTGTGTTTGTGTGCAGAGCGGTTCACGTTTTTGACATTTTAAGTTCATAAGAGATATGAAAGAAGTGAAATGGATTCGCGGGAATAAGCTGAGACTAATCATCCCGCTACAGAAAGTCACGGTGACACAAGAAGGAACGACTGTGGAGGATTACAATGTTCCAACGGGAGCCACCGTGACGGTGAAACTCAAAGGGCGATACAACTCATATAATCTTCCTGCCGTCGTCAACGGGAGCATGCTGCATGTGGAAGACAAAGGGGAAATGAGTTCAGGGCGTTACGCTGTCGAAATCCTGATTAAAGAAATAGACGGAACGAGAAGACGCTCACAGTGGCCTGACGTTTTACGCATATATGAGGACAATGCCTCCATACTTGACAAGTTCGTGGATTTCCCGGATTACACCACAGGTGAAGTGCTCAATGCGTCGGTTTTCTTCTTCGCAAAAGGCGACAAAGGAGACGACGGACGAAGTGCTTACGAGGTGGCTACGGAAAACGGATTCGTAGGAACTGAAGAGGAATGGTTGGAAAGTTTGAAAGGAAATGATAATGTCTATAACCGAGAACAAAGTGATGCTCGGTTTGTGCAGAAAGAGGCAGGCAAGGCATTGTCAACAAATGACTACACTACTGAAGAAAAGCAGAAGTTAGCAGGCTTGCATAACTATGACGATAGTTCCGTACGTCAGATGATTTCAGACACTAACGCCAATTTTGCGTCGTATTATACGAAACATCAGACATATTCTTCATCTGAGATAGAAGCGTTAATAAGAACGCAACAAGCTACCATTGATGCACTTTCCGATGTGGCAAGCACTGGTTCGTACCTTGACCTCACCGACAAACCTACCATCCCTACACAACTTTCGCAACTAACCTCCGACCCGACGCATAGGACAGTGACGGACGAAGAAAAGGAAAGATGGGAAAGCGGTGCGGGCTTTAGGCAAGAGCAAAGCGATTGGAACGAAACGGACAATACGAAAAGCTCTTTCATTAAGAACAAGCCAACGATTCCCGCCGAGGTGACTGAAACAACCGTCACTAATTGGGGGTTCACGAAGAACACAGGAACCTATAGTAAGCCGAGTGGTGGTATTCCTGCTTCGGATATGTCCTCTGCTGTGCAGATCTCTTTGGGGAAGGCTGAGACGGCGCTGCAATCAGAGACTGACCCGACTGTGCCTGCATGGGCGAAGGCTGCATCTAAGCCGACATATACTGCGCAGGAGGTAGGGGCGCTGCCTGCTGATACGCCTATCCCTGTGGTGCCGACCAATGTGAGCGCGTTCAACAATGATGTGGGGTATCTGACAGCGCATCAGGATGTCAGCGGTAAGGAAGACAAGGTGGATATTGTGGCGGCCTCTGGTGCTACTCTTGCTGCTGCTGTGGGGAAGTACTATGCGCTTCCTTCAGTAGGGACTTTGGCTATCACCCTACCAACGATAGCAGCAGGTACAACGAAGGTGCAGACGGTGAGCTTCTATATTTCAGCTGGGTCTTCTCCTGCGGTGACGTTCAGCTCTACACATGATATATACTACTCTGATGGTTTTGAGATTGCTGCTGATTCCACGTATGAGGTGAGTGCATTGTGGAATGGGGTGGCTTGGATTGTGGCGAGTGTTAAAATAATAGTTGAGTGATATGGGAGTGCTGTTGAGAAGAAGGCGGTTATATGGTGGCAAGGCAGAGGAATATCTTGTCTTCAAGGACATTGACATCTGGACTGTATGTTGCTGTAATTGGGGTGACTACCAAGAAGTAGTAATCACTGATAATGGTGACAATACTGTGAACATTGCCACTACCCCCGTTCACATGAAAAATACAACAAGTACAAGAGGTGCTACCACCACTGAGTATAATGTAGACAACACTGGCGGAACATATACCGTAGGCACAACAAAAGTACCTATTGGCATCAAGAGAAGCCAGTGTCTTGCCGTTTCAGGCATTAAGGGAGGAATCCTTAAACTTGCCAACTGCAAACTCTATGTTCTTACAAGAAGCTATGACAAGACAAAAGAGATTTACGGCTCAAAGTTCTATAGAACGGATTACAGAAAGGCGGACTCACAAGTCAAATATGATATTGATGTTGACAACTATTGTAAACATTATTTATATTACATGTATTTCGGATACATAAATGGTGCATCTGGATACTTGGGCTATCCAACATTTGGTTATGACATAGATGGTGATGCCGTTCTTGATTTGTTTGGACAAGCATCCTATGCAGCTATCAATGGTATTGTGTATTTTAACTCGTTTATAGGATATAGACCTAATGCTTTTGCCAATGCAAGATATTCTGTCATATCGGAAGACATAGAGACAATACCATACGATGCACAAGTGGAATACCTACAGTCATCAGGTACACAATATATAGAATTGCCTTACAAGCCTAATCAAGATACGAGTATGGAGATTTCAGCATCAGTTGCAGTAGGCAACGGAGCTGTTGTTTCTCAATTCTTTGAAACAAGAAACGCGGCTTGGAGTAGGGAATATGCTCTTATTAACTTTGGTGATAGTAATAACCTCCTACAAGCACGTTTTGGCAATAAAAGCGGTGGCACAAGGATTGGAAATCACTTGGCTGAGGGAACAGTTTATAAGATCGAGTATAGGAAAAATGATGTGTATGTAGATGATGTGTTTGTTGTGACTCTTACAAACTACACGTTCCAAAGTGACCACTACCTTGCATTGTTTGGATATAATAATGGTGGTGCTATCACCGCCGCTGCTGGCTCTCCTCAGATACACTACATGAAGATATACGATGGTGACACACTTGCTATGGACTTGATACCCGTAAGGATAGGGCAGGTAGGCTATATGTATGATAAAGTCAGTAGACAGCTGCTTACCAATGCAGGTACGGGGGACTTTGTTCTTGGGTCTGATAAAAATTGAATAAAATGCGAAAGTTTAAGATAGGAGATGTCGTAAGACATAAAGGAAGTGAACAAGAACACTTGATTACAGGTGTCAATGAGGTCGAACAAGTCTATTGTGTAGACGAGGATGAACCTATGCACGATGGGTGGTTTCCTTTCAGTTGGGAAGATAGAACTGAATTAATCGGGCATAAGAGTGTTCTTAAAAATGGCAAAGTATATGAATAAGAGATACTATAATTCTACCACTAAGGAGTGGTACACGGAAGGTTCTTCCATGACGAGGAAGATAGACAATGGGGTGTTCAGTGGCATCCCGAGTGTTGAACTGCTTGAATCTTGGGGGTTTGAGGAATGGGTTGAGCCTGCCCCGACACCGACGCAGATGTTGGAACAGGCAAAGGCGGCAAAGGTGGCCGAGATAGAAGCCTACGACAGCAGCGACGCGGTGAACGCTTTTAGCGTGAATGGGAAGTGGATGTGGCTCGATGCGGCAACACGCCAACAGCTACGCATATCCCTTGACGCTATGCAACAAGCGGGTAGAGAGACCGTGACAAAGTGGTTTGATGGCGAAGAATACACCTACCAGACCGACGTTTGGTATTACATGCTCGGATTGGTTGAAGTGTACGCCGCCGACTGTCTAAATGTCACCGAGAGCCATAAGAGTGCCATCAAAGCCCTCGATAATGTAAGTGCAATAGAAGAATACGATTTCACGGAAGGCTATCCTCCAAAAGTTCATCTCTAATATGAATGTATTACTATCACTTTTGATTTGTGTTTCGTTTTTGTCCTTGATGATAGGGAAAAACGGCATACCCGACTCCTTGTCGAGCACGGCTTACATCGTTGAGCGGAAGGTGGTCTATACCATCGTCCTCGCGATGACGGGTGGCTTGCTGCTGCCTACGTTGATTGAAAAGGCGCGTGTGGGCACTGAGTGGCTTGCATTCCTCTCCATTGCAGGTTTGCTTGCCGTGGCCTTCACGCCCGATTACAAGACGAGGGATGAGGTGCAGCACAACATCGGAGGTTTCCTGTGCGGCATCCTCTCGCAGGTGTACGTGGCCTTGAATGATGCGAGGCTGCTGCTTGCGTGGACTCCGTTCCTTATTTATTGGGTTCTCTTCCGCGATAAGAACTACACGTTCTGGGCGGAGGTGACTTGCATGGCTTCGGTCTATGCCTATTGTTTAACTTAAAATATGCGAATGATGAAAAAGCTGATTGATTATGTCTGCCGTATCGGCACCGACAAGTACGTACACCTTTTAGCCTGCCTCTTGCTTACCTTCGTGGTGGGTCAGGCGGTCTGCCTTTGTAGCAGTCTTCCATTGCCTAACTGTGCGGCGATAGGTGCGATTGCTGCCATGACGGTGGGGTTCTTCAAGGAGTGGTATGATGAGTTCAAGGGCGGTGAGCTGGACTACAAAGACCTCTTGGCCGATGTGGCGGGCTGTCTGCTTGGTCTGCTTGTAACGGCGTTCTGAGCGATGGAGATGAACAGTGTGAGCAATGTGGGGAAGGCGTTCTCGTGGGCGCTGATGGGTTCTGAGGCCATAAAGGCGATTCAGGACTTGCGGTGGATGATTGTCTGCTGCGTGCTCTTGATAGCGTGTGACTTCCGCTTTGGCAGGGCAGAGAGCAAGA